>OGQF01000421.1_pt1 | contig 35982 bp, 27 predicted proteins | sample 1553141 | NCBI WGS metagenome assembly OGQF01 (sample SAMEA2580005, study PRJEB22360) | human gut metagenome | biome: human gut; feature: human-associated habitat; material: faeces | place: Denmark | collected 2008/2010
ATTTCTGCTCCACACTTCTCTTAAATCGTTACCTGTAGATTATGGGTATTCAAAATCCTTTTTTGTCTACAATCATTTCAATTGAATTTTTAGGACAAATAATACTGCATGCAGTACAACCACAACATTCTTCTTTTCTATTAAATAAAATAGGAACTTTCTTTTTCTTCATATTTATTTCCTCATTCGACTAAAGGTAGTGTCAAAAATCTATATCACATAGCATAAATACACTACCCTCAATTTTATCTATATAAACAGTAAAATGATTACTGAGTATATCTTAGTAATCATCTTTTTTCGTATTTAACTAAAAAAAGATGAAACAACCTGTGTTATACTTTTAGCGCAAACAAAAAATATCACGAAAGGATGTTTCATCATGGAAAGTATAACACATTTAATTAATTCTATTGAATCTTTTTCTAAACAAAATTTTAAATTCTCTCAGTATTTTCAGGCTTTGAATCTCCTTGGCAAGATTCCTGATACTGTTTCCCATCGTCTGAACAACATTGATGTTATTCATCATCTCGAAGAGGCCTCAAAACACATTGATTGGCTTAACAGCTTCTTTGAGGATAAGATCAATCCAATTACCAAGAAGGAACTATCCAAGCTTAAATCCAGCAAGAATAAAGATGTTCAGATTCCTTATGCAGACTTCAAGATAGATAAGCCTCCTATCTTCAGAGATGAGCTTATCAAGCAGATCTCGTTTGAAGACATAATCAGAGAAAGCTACCTGAAACCTGTAAAGCGTAGAAGCGATGACTCCTTTACATTTGAAGGCGTCTGTCCTTACTGTGGTGCTCCTAAAGAGTACATCTATGACAACAGCAGAGGAAGAGGCCAGTATAAATGCAAGGCCTGCAAGAACACATTCACCTTAAAAACTACAGTCAAGGAAGATGTTGGAGTATACTGTCCCTACTGCAAGCATAAGCTCACTTTGCATCATGACCGCAATGGCTATCTCGTTTATGTCTGTCAGAATCATGACTGCTCATACTATAAGCATAACAAGAAGATTCAGGACAGTGATGATAGTGATTCACTTCTCACTTCCAGCAAGCAGTATCGTCTTCGATATCACTATCGTGACTTCAAGTTCAACTTAGAATCCCTCAAGAATGTCAGTAACGACCTGAATATGAGCTATAATCTATCCAGAATACACTTTGATTCTAAGGTTCTAGGGCTTATCCTGACCTATTACGTCAACTATGGCCTTGGTGCTAGAAAAACTGCTCTCATCATGAAACAGGTTCATGGCGTCCGTATTTCACATCAGACCGTTATTAACTACGCTAATGGTGTATCAGCTCTTGTGAAGGATATGGTTGACCATTATCTCTATAAGATTGGTTCTGTATTAACAGGCGATGAAACATACATCAAGGTAAGAGGAAAGAATCAGTATGTATTCTTCTGGTCAGACCCTAGCTCAAAGATTATCACATCTCATACCATCTATCCCACACGTGATACAGAATGCGCCTGCAGATCAATCTATGACTGTCTGAGGCACTATAATGGAAAGATTCCAGAGAACCTTACACTCATCACTGATGGCAATCCTATTTATAATGCAGCTCAGGTATTCTTTGATATCAACGGCATCAAGTTCGACCTTCATCAGGTAATCGGAGTCAAGAACAAGGATGAAACGTCCAAGAAGTACAGACCCTTCAAGCAGATTGAAGAGAGACTGAATCGAACATACAAGCAGAACTACTATGGCACTAACGGCTATGACAAGTTGGAAGGTGCCAATAGCTATATGATTCTTTTTGTATGCTTCTTTAATTTTTTGAGACAGCATTCATCACTGAAGTACAAGACACCTGTATCTGGCTTATTTGATAATAATATGCTTATGCCTGATCAGTGGCTCAAGCTCATTGAGATATCACATAAGTACCATCCAGCAGACAATTAATCATTTCTCCAAGCAGTGCTCCAGGAGACGATACCCTCATTGCGCCTTTTTTAGGTGTTTTTTTATTACCTTTATAATCATTCGGTTTAGAAAAATTCAAAATATTCAATTTTAATACCACATGAATGATATCGCATCGTTCATCGAGCTCTGAAATCTGTCATTCATCAAGTTTTTCATAAACTCTTGACTCTACCCTTTACACTTCTGTTTCTACTGAATTTTAGACTATATCATAAAATTCTTTCAAAATGGATGTTCCATTTTCTAAGATTTCTTTTGTCTTTTTATAATAATTTTCTGCAGTATTTTCTACATAATATGGATTAATTATTTCTTCGCTTTTCCCGGTAATCTCTTTCATTGCCTGACCAATTATACTACTGTCACAAGTAACATCAATAACACTGTTACCATGCACTCGTCCCCTTTGTCTATCTCCAATATTAATTGTATACCTTCCTAATGACGGTGTTTCAATAATTCCAGAAGATGAATTTCCTATTAGTGCTATAGAATTTTTTACTAAATACAAAAACGAATCCACATTCAAATTTTCATAGTAATACGCATTTTCATGTTCATCTACATAATTAAGCCATGAAGAACGTATAATATCAGATTTTGTATCTGCATTCGTCCCCATAAAAATAACGCTCATTCCATCAAGATTTTTCTGCAATGCAGTCAATACTTCTTTCACCTGATCTTCCATTTTCACATCAGTTAGTGTTTCGGGATGAAAAGCTACAACCCAATATTTTTGTGGAATAAGTTCTTTTACTTTTTCAATTACTTTCTCTTCATCTATCTTGCAACAATTTTCTGCCCCTAATGCCCCAAGATAAAATACTCTTTTAGGATCTTCTCCTAACTGTATTACACGTTTTCTATATTCTTCTGTACTGGTAAAATGATACTGACTCATTTTGGTAATAGAATGACGTATAAATTCATCATAATTGCCATATGTAACTTCCCCACCATGTAAATGCAAAATTGGGATTCTTTGCATAGCTGCTGCAATCGCAACCGCCATCATTTCATATCTATCTCCAAGTATAATTAATAAATCAAATTTATTATTTTCAAAATAATTTCCAAAACAATCTAAAGCTGTTGCCATGCAATGCATCACATTCGCATTACTGTCATTCTCTATATTTAGCGGAATCTCCAAATCGATTTTAAATCCATCCTGTCGTATTATATCTACAGAGTGACCAAACTTATCTTCTAAATGTGAGCCTGTAACCAATACTGAAAACTCAATATCTTTGTCATTATCTAATAATCTTAAAAAATTTTTTACTATTCCATAATCTGCTCTTGAACCAGTCGCATACGCTACTCTATACTTTCCCATACTAACCTTCTTTTACTGATTTATAATAGTTTCGGCAATTTTAAAATCAAGTTCTGTATCTATATCTATACTGCGCTCTGCCAGCATTTTATATGCGTAACAATCTTCTCTATACAGATTTGTATTTTCCAAAAAAGCCTTCACATCTGCCATATAAATTGCCCCATTTATCCTATAAAACGTTTCTAATTTCTGTCTTTGTTTATTACTGTCTGCCCGCAAAAATCCGGATAATGAATTATTTTCTGGTAAAGTATTACTCCACAATGGCGAATGCTCCATTTCACAAACTGATACAACCGCTATTGCATCTTTCTCTTTAAATAATTCATAAGCTTTTTTTATATCTTCGTACTTTCGCAATGGAGATGTTGGCTGTAAAAGCGTAAATGTATCAAATACAATTCCCATCTCCTGATATTTTTTCAATACTTCTTTTACAACATCCCATGATGACGCTACATCTGATGCATTTTCTTCTGATCGATAAAAAGGTACTTCTGCTCCATATTGTATTGCAATCTCGCCATATCTTTCAGAATCCGTAGAAACCAATATGTGTGAATAAATTTCTGATTTCTTCGCTGCTTCTATGCTATATGCAATTAACGGTTTTCCATTTAATAATTTTATATTTTTATCTTTCAAGCCTTTCGAACCACTTCTTGCAGGTATTATTGCTAAATTATTCATCTTCTCTATTCACTCCTTTACAAGAAATCAATTCATCTATTTCAAAATCTTTTTCAGCTTCTTTCCCCAACACCTCATACCAATGAATCGGAGAAATTCCATTTCCTGGTCTTTTACAAGTGATATTCTCTTCGGAAAACATTTCACCTCTCATGATTTTTCTTTTTGCTACAATAGATTTTCTTGCAACGAATATATTGCTTCGTTCAGATTCAGTCACTTCTTTCGTTTCATTTCCAAGCATAATTTCAGCTTTATGCACACCTACACACAATTCTTTTAGTTCTTCTGGTGTAATAGACGCTTTATGATCAGGTCCTGGCATAGCTTTATCTAAAGTAAAATGTTTTTCGATAAATTTAGCTCCCAATCCAACAGCCACAAGAGAAGCAACAATTCCTTCTGAATGATCTGAAAGTCCGATTTTCCAATCTGGTGCTAATTCTTGAAGCTTATTCATGGCAAGCAAATTCATATCTTCCGGCTCTGTTGGATATTGTGTATTACAATGTAATACCGTAAAACTTGTGTCTTTACTTTGTTGCAAAACATTTATTGCATATTTAACTTCATCAATCGTAGACATTCCTGTTGATAGAATTACTTGTTTATTTTGACATTCAATTGCTGCTACCCTCTGTAAATAAGGAAGATTTGTAATCTCTCCTGATGGTACTTTCCATATATTCTGACCGATTTTTTGCAAAAATGAAAAAGATTCAAAATCAAATGGCGTAGAAAAAATCTGAATATCTAAAGTAGAAGCATACTGTACCAATTCCAAATATTCAGTTTCCGTTAATGCCAATTTTTTTAACATATCTAGCTGTGAACCATTTCCATCATTTTTTTTCTGATATTCGGCTTTAGGGGCATATCTTGAAACAAGATTTTCTGGCACAAAACTTTGGAATTTAACTGCATCTGCTCCAGCTTCTTTCGCTTTTTTCATCATTTTTTTTGCCAATTCAACACTTCCATTATGATTGCAGCCAATCTCTGCAACAATTTGAATATCACTCATTTCTAATCTCTCCTCTTTATAATTCTAGCAGGTACACCTACTACAGTTACTTTCTCCGGTATATCTTTAATAATCACACTACCTGAACCAATAATTGCATTGGAACCGATTTTCAATTGACCGTTACACACAGATGAACTGCCCAAAAAAACACTATTTCCTACAATTACATTTCCATTTATGACAGAATTTGTTGATAAATGATTGTGATCACCCACTTTACATTCGTGTTCAATCAAAGCCTTTGTATTTATAACATTATTATTTCCTATCTCTGCATCAGCATTTATTACTGCCATTTTACCTACAAAATTCCCTATTCCCATTTTTGCACTGGCCGATATAATTGCTGAAGAATCAATAATATTGATTATGTTCAATCTTCGTTCTCTAATTCTGTCAAACCATAACTTACGGTATCCAACATCTCCAATAGAAACAAAATAACTATATTTTTCACAATTTGGAATATCTTCAAGTCCCGTACCCAAGATTGGTAATCCCATATGCATACCTTTTTTGTTGCTATCTATGAATCCACATAATTCATATTCTGATTTATTAATTGAATCTGCAACTGACTTTGCATGTCCACCAGCTCCTATCAGAATCAGTTTTTTCATCTAAAATCACCTCAACTCTATTTTCTAAAAAATTTTTTTATCTTATTTCGATTTCGTATTCCACATATAATAACAATTAATACGATCAAGATAATTACTAATATTCTTATTATGTTATTTTGATATAAAGCTAAGGATAAAAGCATTGCTCCTAAACATAGACCTATATTTATTACCATAATCCTTTTTTCAAATAAATCCCTATATATGGTTCGTCTACAAACAATATAATGGAACAACAGTGAAAAACCATACCCTATTACCGTAGTATATGCAGCAACAATATATCCAAATCTTGGTATCAGCAAATAATTCAGTACAATATTAATTATTGTTGCTCCTGCTGTAGCAATTGATATGTATGTCATTTTTTTTAGGAAAAACTCTATATTAACATACAATGTATATATAAATTGCACCTCAATAGCCAAACATGCTGGCGGAATAACATATACCGCCTCTGCATAAGATTTTCCTCCAAAAACCAGTATCATTTCCGGCCCAATAAGCATTAATCCTATACATCCAAGTGTGAATCCTGTTACATATTTTGGAACTACTTTTCTAATTATTGAAACTTCATTCTTTTCCAATTTATCAAAAAACCAAGGTACCCACGCCTGATTAAGAGATGATAATACCACTGTAATAACCATTGCAATTGTATATGCAATTGAATATAAAGCGGCTTTTGTAGCTCCGCATAATTGATTAATAATTATTCTATCCGATGAATTTAGTAGCACTCCTGATAGCTCATGAATCAATAATGGCAAAGATAAAGCACATGCATATTTACACATTCTCAGCGAAAATGATTTCCCCTGAAATATAATATATATCCAAAAAACAATATCAACGACAGCTATAATTGCATAATTTCCAATTACCCTACCCATCAATTTATTGCTCATTACATACGTTAATCCTAGTGAAGCAAAAGTAGAAACAAGCAATGTAATCCAAGTTAACGCAATAACATTTTTATATTCATTATACATTCGATGTTTAGTAATTAGTGTCTGTACTGCTGGTGTAAACAATGAATAGAGCATAATGCTACGAATGTACAGTCCATCCATATCAAATATGCTTTCCCAAAATTCCATTTTAACTTCAATTAAAAGCCACACTATAAGTGTAAAAACACTTCCCAGAATTGTAATGGTAGACATATATTCCTTTATGCTTTCATCATAATCATACTTAGCTCTACTAATAGATGAATACAAGCACAATGTAGCTATAATTGATATAATATTTGCCCAAGAAGATATATTACTAAAACTACCATATTCTTCCTGGCTCATTAACCTTGTAAAAATTGGTGTCGTTAAAAAGGCCATTCCTTTAATTATTATATTACTAAGTGTATACACCATGCCAATCTTTACAAACGAAACTGTTTTTCCTTTATTCATTTAATTGCTCCAATCTTCTGTCTTCATAATTCTGTCTGCTTAATATATATAAATACATATACCAAAAAAGGACATCATATAATCCAGGAAAAGCAATCCAATCAAAGAACATTCTAGCTGACGCAGCTAATAAAATTATTATCATAATATAATTTTTCTCTTTTATTGCTTTATGAACAACTAAAAAAATTAAAACAATTAATAGACCCAAAGCTAATAAGCCAAATTTTGCATGTAACATTAAAAATGAATTATGCGTATTCCCATTATAAAAGCTCAACCATTGATATGTTCCATTAGATGTATTTGCTCCTAAAAAGAAATTACCAATATTTTCCTCTATACCTTGTATATATTCCCTCCATATCTCTGTCCGGATTGAACCACTTCCATACCTATCAAGTTTAGCTGTCAACCCTAATAAATATTTACCCAAAAAGTGATTCACGGCCCATACCGCAAAGCAAATCAACACACACCACTTAACCAATGATTGTATCTTTTGACCTTTAATCGCAAGGAAATTATATAGAAATGTTCCTACAAGTAATAAAGATGCCGAAATAATACCAGCTCTACTTCCTGTCCACAGGCATATTGCAAGTGTTAAAAAACCCGCATAATACTTTAGTGCTCTCTTTTCCTTCATTATGGATAAATAACCCATTATCACAAAGAAAATTACATATGCCGAAATATTATTTTGGCTTCCCATAGACAGCAGTTTATCTGCTGCTCCACCTTTAACTACATAAATGCATATTAAAGCTATAATAAAATATGCGATATTCCAATATGTTCGTTTAGTGATTTCAAATTCATAAGTTAAAATGGCAATGCCCATATATGTCCATATCCATAACAGATCCATATAATCAGCATTTCCATTATAAAAAAGAGAAAGTATCATAAATACTGAATACAATACACCAATCAAGATAAGATATGCATTTATACCCCTTATTCCTTTTTTCAAAACACTATACAATAATGCACAAAGTCCAACTAATGCAATAACAAAATTCGCTACAAGCGACTGTATTTTCAAAATATGTCCACCCATAAAAGCAATTGCAAACAATGTATATATCATTGCCGCATTATTAATTTTTAATCTTAACTTCACATTAATGCTCCTCTAATACTTTTAATTCTAATGAGGACAAGTTCTTAACTGTTTAATTAAAAAAAACTCTCCTGTTGTTTCAATTCATAATAATGTTCTTCGTTTCTTTTCTTGAATACTTTTGCAGGATGTCCTCCTGCAATCGAACATGCTGCTATATCAGAAACTACAACACTCCCAGCTTGAATAATTGCTCCCTCCCCAATTTTAACTCCCTGTAAAACTGTGACATTTTGTCCAAGCCAAACATTATCCTCAATAACAACATCACCATCTATCATAGTATCATCATAAGGAATTGTTTTTCCCTCATAATTATGATTAGATGTTAAAATTAGTATGCCCCCCCCCGAATGAAAATTGTTACCTATAGTAACAGTTCCATTTCCGGTAATCTTCATGCCATTAAAATGACAATTATCGCCAATATACGTTTTCGAGGTAAATTTGCTCCAATGATTTATATGTAATCCCTTTCCATATTGCTTAGCTGTTTTTTTACATAAATTTGTATAAAAACCCGTTCGTATTTTTTTTATAATTGTTCCTAACATACGCTTTTCTCCAATACTTCTGATAAAATTCTATGTTCCTTATAAAGACAAACATATCCCAATTCTTTCAGTTTGTTAAAATTTTCAGGATTGCTCATATTATCTATTATTATTGGAATTGAATTGCATAATGCCTGATTCAATACCGTTGGATAAAGTGAAATTGCAGCACCAGATTGTAATAAGGATTGCTCTATCGAAATTTTTGCTGTATCCTCTACATTTGCAAAATCAAATATCTTTTTAACAAGATCCATATTAGAATATCTCGGATGTGGACGTATTGAAATTTTCTTTCCACTCTTATATAGCTGTTCCAATATTTTTGATATTTTCTTTAATACCTCTTCCGATTCTGCACCTAAATAATATGTATAATCATATTTCTGTGTTCTGATCAGCTCTCCATCGAATTTCAAAGAAGCTGGGACTTCAACAACAAACTGATTTTTATCTGCCTTCATAGCCGTCAATATTTTCCCGTAGTATTCATCCCAAATATAGCATTCATCGAATTTAAAGAACGAATCTCTCATATAGTACATTTTTTCTCCATGCATGACATCTATATGCTTGATGTTTCTTTTTTTACAGTAAGCTGTCAGTACTGAAGACGTAAAAGAGTATTCCGCACAAACCACTATTGCTTCAGGTGAATATTCTTCAATGGCAAAACTATATCTTCCAATTTTAATCAAACATTTTAAAATAAACTGCCAAGAAAATGGGTATCTACATATGATTCCTTTTATAAACTTTTTATCTTTTGCAGTTAATAAAGTTCCTTCTACCGGATTACATTCAATAACTTTATATCTTTTTTTCAAAGATTTTGGTAAAATATTTTCCGGTTTACCATCTCTAAAAAACACCAAGTTTTTCTGCTCTAGCCGATTCACCTGAACCTTTTTCCCATACTTGAACCAATAGAGAATCGATACTGGAAATGAAACCAAATTTAACAAAAAAGTGATTCCTTTTCCATTAAACTGCATCTGACACTTATACTGAAAATATGATCTTTCAATCTCATCTCGTGGATTTCCTAATTCAGCAATGTATTTTTTCTGCTGACCGACATCATATGAGAATAATGCGTCTTGCCTTCTTTCTAAAAGAACAGCCATTTTACGCAGCATATCATTCATACCCATAATTAACTCACCTTTTTAACGTACCGCATCTTTTTCCAGCATCCATAAATTAAATTTTGTAAAGTCAAAAATAACGATGCAATATTATTTTTATTATCTGCTTCCTTGAATAACTTGTAGTGCCATTTTACTAATTTTAAATATCCATGATTAGATATTGAACCTGACCGTTTTCTATACTGTGCCAGCACTTTATCATAATGATAACAGTTTGCCTTTTTGATTACTTTTAACCACATAGCATAATCGTTATTCTTTTTAATATCTGCAATCTGTATTTTGCCAATCTTCTCTGCATCATACATTACAGTCAAGCACCCCGGCCAGCAATAACGATACATTCCCATTTTCGTAATCTTCTTAGGTCCGGTTACTTTTACTCCATTTGTCACATCATTTTCATCAATTTCTTCATAGCTAGTATATGAAAAGGAGTATTTATTTTTTTTCATATACTTTATCTGTTCTTCCAGCTTAGTCGGATACCATAAATCATCACTGTCCAAAAATGCAATCCACTTACCTTTTGCATTTTTTAATGCTTTATTTCTTGATACAGCAGCGCCAGAATTTTTTTTGTTTTTTAAATAAATAATTCGGTCATCATCATACTTCGATACAATCTCATCTGTATTATCAGTTGAACAATCATCAACTATCAACAGTTCCCAATTTTTGTATGTTTGCTCTAATACAGATTCTATTGTCTTACTAATAAATTTCGCAGTATTATATGAGGGCATTATTATTGAAACTAACTCGTTCATTACTTTAATCCTTTTAGTAGTTCTTTTGCTTCGTTCTGTTTTTTATCGTATTCTTCTTTACTTATCTGTTTTGTTTGGAGAAGATAATCCCCATAATCTGCAGCAGTTACACTACCTTCCTCTGTAATTCCCTCCTGCTTAATAAATGCTTTTTCAACAGTTTTAAAAAGAATTTTTAAATCACGCCCAAAAGAAACATGTTCTATATACTCCAAGTCATACTGCAATTTTCTATCCCATGAAATTGCATTTCTACCACTTACTTGTGCAAGCCCAGACAGCCCAGGTTTTGCAGTATGACGCATTCTTTGTTCTTCTGACATAAACACCATATCTCGAACTAACTGCGGACGTGGTCCTATCAGTGTCATCGTACCATTTAAAATACAAAATGCTTCTGGTAGTTCATCCAAAGAAGTAGCTCTAAGCCATGCACCAAATTTTGTTAAACGAATTTCATCTGGTAGCAAGTTTCCCTCTGCATCTTTCTTATCTGTCATAGTCCGAAACTTATACATTTTAAAAATTCGTTCTTTTCCCGTTTTCGGATCAATCAGTCCAGGTCTATATTGAGTAAACAACACTGGACTTCCCAGTTTGATTCGAACCAGCAGAGCGATGATTGCATACAGCCAACAGAATACAATAATTGCCAATCCAGAGCAAAAAATATCAATCGCTCTTTTTATGTATCTTTCGTAAAATCCCATTTTACGGTACAATTTATGATCTTTTTCTTTCTTCATAAATCTCTCCTAAAACACTTCCTTATTCAAAGCAAGCCTTTATTACTTCAATAATTCTATCCTGCTGCTCTGCTGTCATTTTATTGTCACTTGGCAGACATAATCCTCTTGTAAAAATATCCATACCTACATCAGCTACTCCGCCTGCAATATACGCATTTGATCTGGCACGTCCGTTTCCATCTCTGACAACAAATGGATTCAAACGATAAATCGGCTGCATATGCATTGGTTTCCAAATTGGACGCCCCTCAGCATTAATAGATGCAATCGCTTCCAGAATCTCTGTCGGACAAGACTTTCCTGTTTCTTTTACATAGCACACATCCTGCTCGCCACGAACCTGTTTGCACATGGCTTCCTTATTAATAATCAGACAAGACAGCCAATAGTTTGGTTCAGAATTTTCCAGATCCATCGGATTCATAGATACTGGCAGTCCTTTTAATCCCTCTTTATATCTCTCATAAATTGCTTTCTTCTGTGCAATATGTTCGTTCAAATAAGGGAACTGACCACGCACTACACCAGCAACTACATTACTCATACGATAGTTGTATCCAAGTTCTTCATGCTGATACCATGCAGCATTTTCTCTTGCCTGTGTAGACCATTTACGAACTTTATTTGCAGCCTCCTCATCGTCTGTCAGGAAGCAACCACCAGCACTTCCAGTAATAATCTTATTTCCATTGAAAGAAATAGTATTATACTTTCCAAATGTACCAGTCTGTACCCCTTTATATGTAGCACCCATAGATTCTGCTGCATCTTCTACTAAAATGGCACCATGCTTTTTAATGATTGCATTTAACTCATCTACTTTACCCGGAGTTCCGTAAAGGTGCGCAACAACCACAACCTTTGTATCCGGATAAATTTCAAATGCTTTTTCTAATGCAACCGGATCCATATTCCAGGTATCATACTCTGTATCAATAAATACTGGCTCTCCACCTTCATAAACTACCGGATTTACGGTTGCATCAAATGTCATATCAGAGCAGAATACTTTCTTTCCCTCTAATGCACCATGCCCAACTTTTGGCATACCATATGCTTCAATACCCGCCAGTTTCATTGCCAGATGCAAGGACGCTGTTCCTGCTGATAATGCAACTGCGTATTTGCAGCCGATATATTCACATGCCATTCTTTCTACTTCATTGATATTCTTACCAACTGTGGACATCCAGTTTGTTTCATACGCTTCTTTCACATATTCAATTTCCGGACCATGCATGGTTGGGCTGCTCAACCATACTTTAGACTCAAATTTTTCAAATTTATTATTTTCTTTAAACATAACTTTCTACCTCTTTTCGCCTAATCTCGTTTTTTCAGAATGTATTAACTTGTTATTAAGCAATCTCTTTGTTTACGTCTTCCGGTCTTTTAAATGTTGGAACAACACTTCGGAGAGCTTCTTTTGCAAACAGATCATCACCTGTATCACATGCATCTCTAAGTACATTAATCTTTTTATAGATTTCTTCTTTACTCAGTGCATTATCTCTTTCAATGAAAATCATACTGTTGTCCGTTTTATCGAGTTCTTCTGTCTTAACTAACAGTTCCTCATACAACTTTTCTCCTGGCCTTAATCCAGTTTCAACAATTTCAATTCCCTGGACACCAGATAAACGGATCATATTCTCTGCCAAATCCATAATCTTAACCGGTTGTCCCATATCCAGAACAAATAATTCTCCATTATTCGCAATCGCCCCACTCTGAAGAACAAGCTGTGAAGCCTCTGGAATTGTCATAAAGTATCTGATAATTCTCTTATCTGTAACAGTAACCGGACCGCCATTTGCAATCTGGCGCTTAAACAACGGAATAACTGATCCTGCACTGCCCAGTACATTTCCAAATCGTGTAGCACTGTATTTTACTTTTCCATGTGTGCTTGCACTCTGCACAATCATTTCACACATTCTCTTTGTAGCACCCATAACATTTGTTGGATTAACCGCTTTGTCTGTAGATACCATCATAAAGCGTTCTGCTCCGTACTCCTCGCAAAGCTCTACAAGATTCTGTGTACCGAATACATTATTGTAAATAGCTTCCACACAGTTATGCTCCATTAATGGAACATGCTTATGAGCTGCGGCATTAATAATAATCTGCGGATGGTATTTCTCAAACACTTTCTCAAGAGCTTTCCTATGTGTGATAGAACAAATTTCAATCTGCAGATCCAAACGGTTTCCGTAAGCAATCTTTAATTCCTGTTGAACATCATAAGCTCCATTCTCATAAATATCCAAGATGATAATCTTCTTTGGATTCATCTTTGCCAACTGTCTACAAAGCTCTGATCCAATGGAACCACCACCGCCAGTAATAAGTACTATCTTGTCTTTGTAGTAAGCATTTGTTCTTTCATCAGAAACCACTAATGGTTTTCTAAACAAAAGTTCTTCAATATCAAATTCTCTAAGATGCCTCTTTCCGCCTGCAGTATACATGGTCGGATAATCATAAACTTTCAACTTATATCCTGCATTTTTGTAATATTCATAAAGAGCTTTTTTCTTATCTGCATCCATTGATGGGATTGCAAAAATAATCTCTTGTACTTCAAATTCGCCTAACTTCTGAAGTGTTGCCTCATCTTCTGACCAAACTGGAATGTCATGAATTTCACGCCCAACTTTCTCTTTGTTTACATCAATGAATCCCCTTGGAATATAGGCTGCTTCTGAATTATTCAAAAGTTCTTCAGCTAAACTAACTCCTACTCGACCAGCGCCAATAATTGCAACTTTGATTTTCTGAACTTCTTTATCATTTCCTGCTTCTATTCCAGAAAACAAACGTAATAATATAGAAAGTAGCTTCCCTCCAACTGTTTTCTGATTTCCGCATTTATACGCATAGCGATACAGCATACGTAACGCTAACGCACCTAACAAGTTCATACTGGCTAATGACAACATTCTGGCAAATGTTATTTTTTGCACTGGAAGCAGAAGTTCCAGACACAGATACACAATAAAAGCGATAGAATCAGTAAAAAGCAAACGAATATAGCACTGAATTCCACCATATCTCCATACCTGTCCATAGATTTTACCCAAAAGACGTGCTGCAAAAATGCATCCAGCTGACAAGCATACTTGTTGAAGTATTCCTGTAGATGATAATTTGTCCATACCACCATAAATAACTAAAAGTATAACTGCAACGATTGCGTATACAATCAAATCATACCCAACTAACATCCATCTTATATTTGGAGAATTTTTTTGTTGAGTATAATTCAAATTCTTATTTTTTTCATTTGTTGTATTCATCGCTTACCCCCCCCCCACGAAAATTGAGGAGGTTTATCCTTCCTATAATTATTAATCCTTATCATTCCTTTGTTAATGATGTAAACAAAACACTTCCTTGTTCTGTGCTTGTGTTCATTGCAACCATACTTGTTGATTTCACAATTGTTCCTGATTTTAATGTGCAACTATCTCCAACAAGGCAATATGGCTCTACTACACTATTGGCACCAATGACCGTTGCCTGCCCAATAGTACTTCCACAGCCGACAACAGCTCTTGGTTCAACAATACAGCCAGGCATTAAATTAGCTGATGGAGAAATAGTAGAATCCATATGAAATAAAACTGGAATATTGTAAAGTGCCTCCAACTTTTTATTCCACTCAAGTCTTTCTGTTCCATCGTCACATGCAGCTATTGCACAGTTATATTCCGGATAAAAACTTTCCACATCCTCCAGTTTTCCAATAGCTCCTTCTCTTTCATTATCTACAAAAGCGATTTTCTCAAAGCATCCCATTGACTCTGCTATCTCTTTTACATAATCTCCATATCTTTTAGAGGCTACAATTTATAATTTTCTTCCCATTTTCAACACACTCCTCATAATTATTTGTTTTTATTAGGTAAGTTCTTTAACACGACGACTAGCTTGTGAATGTTCTTTTTTTGAAGAGCATTCACAGGCTAGGTCAAACCTCCTTATCATAATTTTTCAGCTTATAGTGTGGGTCAAAATAAGCATCCAAGAAACCATTCAATTTTCATAGTTCCGCTACTCACCCGACACAACCATGCAGAAAAATCATCATAACCAGATTCGACTAAGCCAGCGAAACCCTTGTAAAATCAAGGTTTTTCTTGGTTGTCCCTATTATACCGCTATCTCCAGAAATAAGATCTTATACCTGTGGTAACTCATCTAATCTGCAACCACGAAGTTTTGCTCCTACTTTAGTAATACGACTATCATTCCCTACTGTTACAGTAGAACCAATCTTATCTGCATTACTAACCATTGTTCTAAATTTATGAATCTTAAAATGTTTTCCATAAGTCGTAACTCTTTCCTGTCTATAAAATACAGGACCTTCAGAATCTAACTTAATCATAATAGAAATAATAATCATAGGAATAGCTAATAAAATAAGTAGAATCAAACCACCTACTAAATCCATGACTCTCTTAAGAAACATACTTACTTTTTTCTTCTGTAATGAATCATAATAGAATCTTACTTCATCATTTTGCATATATTCAGGTAAAGTTTCCCATTTCTTCAACATTACATATATTCCTTTACAACTTCTTTAAAGTTTTCAATCACATACTCTACATCTTCATCACTTAACTTAGTATGTAAAGGTAAAGTAATAAGATTTTCATAATATGCATATGCATTAGGGAAATCTTTTATATCCCACCCCAAGGTTTTATATGCAGTCATCATAGGTAATGGTTTATAGTGTACATTTGTATTTACACCACGTTCTGCTAGTTTAATAATGATTTCTCTTCTCTGTTCATCACTTATACCAGGTATTCTAGTTAAGTATAAATGTTTAGAAGACTCAAAGTCTTTACCCCAATGATTTAAGTGTTTAACACCTAACTCATCACACATTTCATCATATTTACTTACGATTTCTCTTCTTCTTGCAAGCATTCCTGGATATCTATCTAACTGACGTAATCCAATAGCTGCCATAATATCAGTCATATTACACTTATACCAAGGACCAATAATATCATATTCCCAAGCACCTAATTGTGTCTTAGCTAATGCATCCTTATTCTGTCCATGTAAGCTATATAACTGGAATAACTTATATACTTCTTCGTTATCTATACCAGGAATATCTTTCCAAGTACTTGCTCCACCTTCTGCAGTTATAAAATTCTTTACTGCATGGAATGAAAAACTGCTAAAATCAGCCCATTCACCAGCCATCTTGCCTTTTCTTACTGCACCTAGTGCATGTGCACAATCCGCAAATACCATTACTCTATTAAGAGTTTTCTGTATTCTAGATCCTAAAGTGTTATCATTTCTAGGAGTAAATAGGTTCTTCTTACTTTCAATAGCCTGATATAACTTATCATAATCACAAATAACACCACCAAGATCTACTGCTACGACAGCCTTAGTCTTCTCAGTAATTGCTTCTGCAACCTTATCATAATCCATTTCACAGTTATCTTTCTGACTATCTACAAATATAACTTTCGCACCACAATGAATTGCTGCTGAAGCTGTCTAAGTATAAGCAGGTACAATCACTTCATCTCCCTCTTGGATACCACATACCCTAAGGTTTAATTCTTCTGCTGCTGTTGCAGAATTTAAACATACCACTTTAGATGTATGACAATATTCAGCAAGTCTTCTTTCTAATTCTTTAGTTCTTGGTCCTGTAGTAATCCAACCAGAACGAAGTGCTTCTGCTACTTCTTCTATTTCTAATTCAGAAATATCAGGTGGACTAAAAGGAATCTTTCTTTTATTCATTTCCATCTTTCTCCCTCCTCTATGAATAAATACATGGGGTGGCACTTATCACTAAGTGCCACACACATGTGTTATGCTGGATGATATGTTGATACAATCTTCTGTACTCTTTCTTTCATATCATCTTCATTTCTATATGCTGCATCAAGTAATCCATCTAACTCACCTAAGAACTCATTGATATCAAATGGAATAGGACAACCAATATGAATTAAATCATTCTTAGTCTTCTTTAAACCTTCTTCAGCCATAAGCTTTTCTTCATAAAGTTTTTCACCTGGTCTAAGTCCTGTAAACTCTAACTTGATATCTACATCAGGTGTATAACCTGATAATCTAATTAAGTTACGAGCTAGAGTAGTAATCTTAACAGGTTCACCCATATCTAATACGAAGATTTCTCCTCCATGAGCATATGTACCAGCAAGTAATACTAAACTTACTGCTTCTGGAATAGTCATAAAGTAACGGATAATATCAGGATGTGTCACTGTAACTGGTCCACCTGCTTCAATCTGTCTCTTAAAGATTGGAATAACTGAACCATTACTTCCTAATACATTACCAAAACGTACAGCTACAAACTCAGTTGTAGTAGTCTTTAATGCTTCTTTGATTTCAGGTTTTTCAATCATATCCCTCTCATGAGTAAATAACTGAGGGATTTCATAAGCCTTACCTTCTTTAATCTTAGCTGCAAAAGCCTGAATAATCATCTCACATAAACGTTTAGAAGCACCCATGATGTTTGTAGGGTTAACTGCTTTATCTGTACTAATTAATACAAATTTCTCACATCCATGTACCATAGCTGCATAAGCAGTCTTATAAGTACCCATGGCGTTATTCTTAATAGATTCACATGGGCTATCTTCCATTAATGGTACATGCTTATGTGCTGCTGCATGATATACAATCTGAGGTCTATACTTCTTAAAAAGATCAAACATCTTTCTACTATCTCTTACTGATCCAATAAGAGTCACTAGATCTAAGTTTGGATATTTCTTTCTTAACTCTAACTGAATATCATATGCATTGTTTTCATATACATCAAATAAAATTAACTGTTTAGGGTTATGTGATGCAATCTGTCTCGCTAGTTCTGAACCAATAGAACCAACACCAGTAATAAGAACGACCTTATTTCTTACATACACAAACACTTCATCCATATTAGGCTTAATAGGATCACGACCTAATAAATCTTCAATCTGAACCTTCTTCATCTTACTTACTGATACCTGACCAGTATATAACTGATACATACCAGGTAGATTCATAAGTTCACAAGATGTTTCATTACATACTCTAAGAATATCTCTCTTATCCTGAGGATTAGCACTAGGTACAGCAACATAGATCTTCTCAATATTGAACTTATCTACTGCTTCTAGGATATGATCTCTGCTGCCAAATACAGGTACATCATCAATGTATCTATCCCACTTATTAGGGTTATCATCGATAAAGCATGCAACAGTTTCATTTATTTCTTTCGCATGTTTAATATCTCTAAATAACATCTGACCAGCAGAACCAGCCCCAACAATCATAACATTCTTTTTCTGAACTTCATTGTTTGTTCTACCACGAAGTAGTAATACAAAACGATAGAAGAAACGAATTCCTAATGTTGCAATAAACTGTACTGTAGTACCAATCACATAATAAGAGATAGGCATGTGTAAGTTAAAGATAAGTAGTGAACCAGTGTAAATGACACCAGTCACTACAGTTGCAAGAATGACTCTCAATAACTCTGAATAACTCGCAAAACGCCAAATACTCTTATATAAACGTAAGAACCAGAATACAACTAAACAAAACAAAGCATATATAATAATAGTCTTTGTATAAGTTGTTAAGTATTGTGGTTCTACACTTGTTACTTTACAGTCAAATCTTAACCATAAAGCAACCCCAAATGATACTATAACTGCCACAAAGTCATAGACCATTAAAAGTAATCGAACAACCTGCCAATGTTCAACCTTTCTTTTTGAACCTTTACTCATTTTCATTTCCCTTCTTAAATCTTACTTACTTCTCCCGTAACCATAGCCATATCCATAGCCATAACCGTATCCATAACCACTTGATTCTGAACTATAGAATGTCTTTTTATAACTATTTAATACCACACCTACAATATGAGGTAATGTATCATGAAGTTCATCTACAGAATCAAGAATATCTCCTGCTTCTGCATAGTCCTGCTTAACGACTACAACTGCACTATCAGCATACTTTGCGACTAATAATGCATCTTCCATCATATATAAAGGTGCAACATCTAAAATAACAAAATCATATACTTCTCTTAATTCTATAATCAAGTTTTCTAATCTTGGTTTAGACAATTCAGTTGAACCATCAGCAGAAATATCACTACCAAATATAACATCTATATCATCCTTGTGGACAATACATTGTTCTAGGTTGATATCTTTATCATTTATATAGTCTAATGATGTTCTATGAATATTTGCATATCTCATCGTCTTCTCAACTGATGGATTTCTCACATCTAGATCAACTAAACATACCTTATAACCCTTTTGTCCTAATGTAATGGCTGTATTAATAGAAACTGTTGTTTTTCCTTCATTAGGTACAGTACTTGTTATCATATAGACTGAATTTTTATTTTTTCTATGATCCTGTTCCATCTTAATTCTAATATTATGGAAAGAATGCTTAAAATCCGCTTTAATACCAATACCATTTAATAATAAACCTGGATTATTAGGATGATGCTTTTCTACTAATGGAACTTTCGCAACATAATCCATACCTAGAATTTCTTTGACATCATTCTTATCTAAGATAGTTCTTCTAAATACAGCAACTACAATTAGTAATAAAACACTTACTCCAAGTCCAATTAATCCACCCTTTAATCCTGCTAGTAAATAACTTGGTGAGGCATCAGCCTTCTTAGGCATTGTAGGCTTATCCAATAACATAATACTTACATCCTGCATAGCATCCTTTGTTAATGCATCACAGTTATTAGTAATAGCTGATGCAACATTATAGGCATCCTGAGCACTCTTACCTGTGACTTTTAATACAACAAGATTTGTATTTTCAATCTGTGTTGCTGAAATTTTTGCAGGTATCTTATTAACATTCAATATATCCTTTACGATATTCTTCATTTCCTTACTAGTAAGGATTGAATTAAATGTATCTACAAGTGTTGCTTTAGTACTACTTGCCTGAGCGGCATCATAATAGTATGTATCTGTTAATTCAGCAGAAGGTACAAACACTGCTTCACTTGTATAAGTTGTATTAAAGAAAAGAATTTCTTTCATCTCTAATGCAACCATACCAATAAGTACTAATAATAATACTGTCTTCCACATTCTCTTAAATGCACGGAGGAAATTTTCAAAGCACTTACCTAAATCAATCGTCATTTCATCTTGATTATTTGATTCCATTATTTATCCCCCCTTACTTTATATTTGCCATAACCATAGCGGTTATTATAATTGCCAGTTCCCTTATTGCTTTCACTTAGCATGTTTTTAAATACAACACCAATTACGTTATCCTTAACATAAGTTAAACGTTTAATTGTTTCGTTGATGACATCACTAGGTGCAAAATCCTGTCTTACTACAAATAGAGTTGCGTCCACTAAACCATTCATAACTGTTGGTTCATTTAAGAAGTATGCAGGACTTGTATCTACAATTACGAAATCATATTCTTCTTCTAATTCTTTGATAATTGCTTTTAGTTTAGAACTTTCTGTTAACTGTTCAGACTTATATAAGTCCTGACTACATGGTAATAAATCTAATCCACTACGATCATTCACTACCTCACTTTTCCAGTTAGAACTGCCCTCAATCGCCTTATTTAAGCTCTTAGAATCACCTAAATTAAAAATTTTGAATAGTGCTGGCTTATTAAAGTCTGTATCTACTAGGACTACTTTACGGTCATTTTTCGCAAGTGCTAAAGCTAAGTTTGCAGCCACAGAAGACTTCCCTTCATTTTCATAAGCACTAGTGATCATAAATGACTTATACCCATGCTTATCACTTGTTGCTTCCACCTTACTTCTAAGTTTTTTTACAGATTCTCTAAAGAAGAAGCTTGTCTTTAATGAAGTGATAAGAATTGCTTTCTTACTTCTTGCATCTTCTCTACTCTTCTTTTCAAATGGTAATTTCGCATACAATCTTGTATCAAGCTTATTTTCCACTTCATCTTCACTCTTAATAGTATCTCTTAAGAAGAAATATAAACCAAGTAAACAAGATACTACAAATCCACTACCTACTCCACCAATTAAGAAGTTCTTAATATGACTATTTGGATTTACTGGTTTAGTAGAGAACTTACTTTCCTTTAATACAGTAATATTGTATGGGAAACTATAACGTTCTGTATTTTCTCTATACCAATCATTTAAATACTTAATAGAGAAATAGGCTTCTCTTTTAGTATCTGCAGTCACTTTAATCTTAACTACATTTGCCTGTTTTAAAGTTACTTCTGCCTTATAAGTTGTCTTACTTATAGGCATCTTTTTCTTTACATAAGATTTCGCATTATTACTATTCATTAGATAATCTAATGTATTGACATAACTCTGAACCTTATCAATACTCTTAAAAGTATCTCCACCACTACTTAATGTTGCAGTCATGCTTGTACCATATTGAGGTACAAAAGTGACTGTCTTCATAAAATCAAATACACTTCCAAAAACAATCATGACTGCAACAATCAAGATCCAACTTTGTAGTATATCTTTAATAATACATCTAACTATAGTAAGGAGATTCTCATTCTGTACATTGTTTTCCATAATATCCTCCCTACTTTTCTACAATGACAACTAATTTAGTTAAGCCATAGTCATCATTACTTGTTTTTACTCTATAAATAAATTCATAAGTACCAGGTTTATTCTTATCATAGTCTGTATTGATATCTACCTGATTCTTTAAGCTTGAATAGTCCATATCATCCATAGTAACTGAATCAATATGTCTCTTCGCATTCACTTCAGTACCAACCTTCACTCTCATTAAATAAGTATCGAGGTTAATATTGACTGTCTGTTTTCTAGAAGTCTGATATGCCTTTAATGTGATAGATGATTGAGTACCAGTACTATCAGTAACCGCAAATGTGACATAGTGATTCTTATCCTGTTCATATTCTCTGATTACTTTAACCTGAGAACTTAAATCACCATCAACACAACTATAAGCACTCATATAGTCTTCAAACTGTGCTTTAGAGTCAACCTTAGAATATACTAATGCTTTATTAAGATATAACTGTGGTGCACTATAGTTTGTATATTTGATTTTTCTTTTTATTTTAGTGTAGTTATCATCTTTATCAAATACACCTAAAGTAACGACTCGTACATCACCTTCACCAAAAGTACTCATGTCCTGAACGAATACTTTCTTAGTAATGTTGCCATCTTCCTTATCAGTGGCTTTTACACCCTCTAAAATAGCCTGATTTGTAGCTGTCTGATCCATTCCAGTATCTAATACCAAAGTGCCTTTAGGTACTTTAATAACTGGTGAAGAACCAGTTTGTGGCTTATGTGTATCATATAGTAAGAATCCACCATATAATGCCACAATCACCAGGAATATGATTCCGTTTCTGACCTTGTTGTTCATACCTTTCCCCCATTTAATAATATTTTTGCATTCTCTTTAAAAATCCTTTGTGCATAATCACTACCAAAACGTGTTTTCACTTGAACATAGGATTCATACATTCTAGAATGCCTGCTTCTCAAGTTATGTGCATCACTACCGACAAAATGTATGAGTTTATTTTCTAATAGGTTCTTTACTGTCTCTTTTACTAATGATCCATAGTCTCCAAGTATTGAACCTTTATTCATCTGTAAATAACCACCCCTGTTGACTATTTCTACTGCAATATCAGGATTAATCTGAATTGCTTCAAAACGTTCAGGATGAGCAACTACAGGAATATAACCTTTATCCAATACATCTTGTACTGCTTCAAGAATCACTTCTTCTTCTACATCAAAATAGAACTCCATTAAAAGATACTTTGTATCATTTAATGTTGTAATGTCTTCAAAGTGTCTTTCAAAAGATTCATGAGACCTATATAAGAACTCACAGCCTAAATACATCTTAATAGGAATACCGACATCCTCTACTATATCTTTAAATTGACCAAAGAGTTCTTTAATTTTATAGTTCGGATTCTCAAAACCATATGCATAGGCCAAATGTGGCGTTAAGACAATCTCTTTTGTACCATCTCTATACGCCTCGTCCAACATATCTAGACTCATATCTACACTACTAGATCCATCATCTACAAGAGGAAGGATATGACTATGTATATCAATCATAAGTTCACCCCTTTTAATAAGTCATGCCCAGTATATCACATAAATTTACATTTATGTAGAAAAAATTGGTACAATTGCATGAAATAATTATATATTTCATAATTTTTAATTTTTTTACTTTTTAAGCGCTTTTTTATGCTATTGGTGCATAAAAAAAGAATATATTGAAAGCCTTTTCAATATATTCCTGTATTTCTGTTACTTATTTTTCTTCAATGTAGAAAGGATTAAGCAGCCTACCACTGCACCAACAGCGATTGATACTAAATACATTGGCCAGTTACTTACTGTTGCGATAACGAATACACCACCATGAGGTGCTCTTAATTGACAATTGAAAGCAACTGATAAGCCACCAGCAATAGCTGAACCAATTACACATGATGGAATAACATGGATTGGATCATTAGCAGCAAAAGGAATAGCCCCTTCAGAGATAAATGATAATCCCATGATATAGTTAACTAATCCAGCATTTCTTTCTTCTTCAGTCCATTTATCTTTGAAGAATGTAGTAGACAAAGCAATAGCAAGAGGAGGTACCATACCACCAGCCATAACAGCTGCCATTAAGATATAGTTACCACTTGCAAGTAATCCTGTAGCTGTGACATAAGCAGCCTTATTGAATGGACCACCCATATCGATAGACATCATACCACCTGCAACAACACCAAGAATAATACCATAGTTACCTAAACCACTTAGGAAGTTAGTTAATGCCTGGTTGATGATAGACATTAGTGGGTTAATTGCACTGGCGAAGATTGCCATACAAAATACACCAAGTAATGGATATAAGAGGATAGGTTTAACACCATCTAATGATTTTGGTAAGCCTTTGAATACCTTCTTTAGTAATAGAACGATATAACCAGCAACAAAACCATATAGTAATGCACCTAAGAAACCAGGTGTTGCAGCTACTTTAGCTGCACTAGGATCTAAGAATGTAGCACCAGATTTCGCAAGTAAACCGCCTGCAAAACCTACAGCTAAACCAGGACGGTCCGCAATAGACATGGCGATAAATCCAGAAAGGATTGGTAACATCATACCAAATGATACGTTACCCATGTTATTAAACCAAGCAGCAAGAGGCGTAGAAGAACCAAACTTAGCCCCTGCACTCTTATCATCTACTAAGAATGAGATGGCAATCATGATACCACCCGCAACAACGAATGGTAACATATGACTTACACCATTCATTAAGTGCTTATAGAAGCTTCTACCAGCACTTTCACTTGATACAGCTTCTTTTATATCAGCACTTGCATGATAGATAGGTGCTTCACCATTTTTAATCTTATTAATTAATTCTTCAGGATGACGGATTCCTTCAGTGACTGGAACGATTAATACTGGCTTACCATCAAAACGAGCCATTTCTACGTTCTTATCTGCTGCAACGATAATACCATCACATGCTTTAATTTCATCTGCAGTTAAGGCATTTCCGATACCTTCAGAACCGTTTGTTTCTGCCTTTAATGGATAACCAAGCTTTTCACCAGCCTTAGTTAAGTTTTCTGCAGCCATGAAAGTATGCGCAATACCTGTAGGACAGGCAGTAACAGCTAATACTTTATATCCAGTAGTAACTGGTGCTTCTGCTTCTTTTGCTTCTTCAGCATCTTTTTCTGCTTCCTTCATATCAATCATGCTTAAGAATTCTTCTGGTGTCTTCGCATTTAATAAGTCTTTACGGAAACCTTCATCCATTAATAACGCAGATAATTTAGCTAATGCCTGTAAATGAGTGCTTCCTCCATCAGCTGGAGCTGCAATCATAAAGAATAAGTGAGCAGGCTGACCATCTAATGATTCATAATCAACACCATTAGGCACAGTCATAGCTGCTAACCCTGGTGCTTTTACTGCAGCCACCTGAGCATGAGGAATCGCAATTCCTTCACCAATACCAGTAGAAGTCAATGCTTCACGGGCTAAAATACCTTCTTTGTATGCATCCTTGTCTGAGATCTTTCCAGTTGCACACATTAAATCAATAAGCTTGTTAATTGCTTCATCTTTTGAACTGACTGAGACATTTAATTCAATGCCCTTTAAGTCCAATAACTCAGTAATTTTCATATTGTTTATTCTCCCTTTAATTGTGCGAGACATTCATCAATGAAGTCTCTTTTCGCAAGTGAATATGAGAATGCTGTTGCTCCACCACATGCAGTACCAAGTGCTAAAGCTTCATCATAATCTCCATTATTTAAATAACCAGCCACAAAACCAGCTACCATAGAATCACCAGCACCTACAGAGTTCTTTACTGTACCCTTACATACACCTAAGCGATGTGTATTACCTTTTTCATCTACTAATAAAGAACCATCACCAGCTAGTGAAATCAATACATTACGAGCACCCATTTCCTGTAGCTTATTTGCATACATCACTAGATCTTCTTCAGTTTCTAACTTAACCTCAAAGATTTCTTCAATTTCATGATTATTAGGCTTAATCAAGAATGGATGATAAGCTAATACATTAACTAATAGTTGTCCAGTTGCATCTACTACAAACAAGATACCCTTGTTCTGTAATCTTTCTAGAATTTCTTCATAAATTCTAGGACTAATGCATTTAGGAATAGAACCAGAAAGAACTAATACATCACCTTCTTTTAATGTATCAAGCTTTTTGAATAACTTTTCTACATCTTCATTAGTGATTTGAGGTCCCATACCATTGATTTCTGTTTCTTCATCACTACGCATCTTTACATTAATACGTGACATACCCTTTTCTACCTTGATGAAATCAGTCTTGATATCATACTCACTCTTAGCACGACGTACAATTTCATCACCAGTAAAACCAGCTACAAAACCTAAAGCTTCAGATTCATAACCTAACTCTTTAAGAATTGCGGAAACATTAATGCCCTTACCTCCACAGAAGATATGTTCTTCACATACTCTGTTGACTAATCCCTGTTGGAAATGATCAACTGTAATAACATAATCTAATGCAGGATTAAAAGTAATTGTGTAAATCATTTACATGGTCTCCTTTTTCCATAAAAATCTTTTTATTACAGCGCTATTATATGATGTAAATGCTTTCTTTGTCAATAGATTTCATGTAAATAATTTACTTTGATTAATACTAAAAAGTATGACAACTAGATGTAAAAACATCTTTGTCATACTTTTTCTGTTATCGGTCACTATACTAATATATTATCTCTTATCTACCGCAAACATCTCTTCACACTGGATCATAGACTTATGTGCATTCTCTACCATCACTGTTAAGAATAAGAATATAATCTCTATAACAGTCATTGCAGAAACTCTAGAAAAACAGAACTCATCAAGAAAAAGTTTTTCTCTTGTTGCAGTTGTAATATGATATTGTACTTCTTCCCCGATGGCAGAATGAGCACTATTAGTAATACCTAAAGTCATAGCCCCATTCTTATTGGCTATCTTAACTGCTTCTAATACTTTATCTGATTCACCAGAGTTACTAATTGCAATAAGTACATCTCCTTTACCTAAAGTAAAAGAATAAGATAACTGTGTTTCCCATATAGTACCTGCAGTTGTAGGTATACCTAATTCATTAAACTTAAAAGCTGCATCAATAGCCACAGGAATCGTATTTCCTACCGCTACTACCTGTACCCTAGAAGCATCTCTAATACCCTCTAAAATCGCTTTAAATTCGTCTGTATTGATCTGATTTACTGTCTGTTTGAGTTCAGTAATCTTATTCGCAAGAATATTCTGTAATGATTGTGGTATATCCTCTACTGATATTTCATTAGATACTTCACCACTCTTATGTGTATCCACTAATTCCTGTGCTAAAGAGATCTTTAACTGGGCAAAACCTTTTAAACCTACCTTACGACAAAATCTAGATACAGATGCAATAGACACATCACTTGTTTCTGCAAGTTCAGATACAGTCATATCTACGACTTCTTTTGGATTATTTAATATATACTTCGCAATCTTCTTTTCAGCATCAAATAACTGATCATATAGCACAGTAATATTATCTAATACACTTCCCATTTCTTATTCTCCTTCTACAATGAAATTCCTTACATCGTCATGTTAACACAAAAAAATTCTTTACACAAACAAATAGAAAAAATGAGAGAAACATTAATATATACCACTCATTTAAGATGCATCATCATAACAATAATTTGTATCAGTTATCTTTTTTAAAATTTATCATATCAGTATTGTGATCAGATTACTTCTTATCATTATTGATAAGAACGTAAAAAAATAACTACCTCGCTCCCTGGTAAAGTTTGAGGTAGTCATTTACTAAAAACAAATCCAAGGACAACCGCATACTGGCTGTTCCTCTTTTCGACTCCATTATAGTTTACAATCAAACCAAAGTCAATATATACATCTGTTTGAAGCTTCTGAATGAGAAAAAAGAAAAAGCAGACTTTCGTCTGCTTACTCTACAGTGAATTCTTCACCCTTCAACATTTTCTTAATATACTGCTTATTCTGTTCTACGCTATTTACATCAGGAATAAGGTAATAAAGTCTTGTATCAGGCATATAATATCCACCCTTCATCATCAAACCATTACCTGCTACCATAGAAGACTGGAATGACCATGAAGCATTGGTATTAAGCTGATCATTCGCAATTCTAGCCATTTCATTCATCGGCATATCAGTCACAAATGTACCTTCAATAGATTTTAAGATATCCGTATAATGAGTAATGATTGCTGGAGAAGCCATCTTTCTAATAATAGCCTGTAAAACTGCCTGCTGGTTCTGTGCTCTATGTCGATCACCTGTAGTATAGGCATGTCTTTCTCTAGAGAAGGCTAAAGCCATCTGACCATTCATATGGTTCCATCCTTCTTTAATAGGCTGTCCATTCCATGCAGACAAGTCTTTATCTGAATAAACATCAACACCTCCAAGTGCATCTACTACTTCTACTAATGATTCAAAGTTAACTCTTGCATAATAGCTAATATCTACATCTAAGAAGTTTTCTACTGTCTTTACTGTATTTTGTGTACCTGTTAAACCAGAATGTGTGAGTTTATCTTTCTGAGAAGCATCTGCTAAAGTCACATAAGCATCTCTAGGAATACTAGTCAATAATACTTTATGTTCAGGAACATTAATTGTCATTAAGATATTCACATCACTACGTGATACTTCCTGTACACTGCCACGAGAATCAATACCAGAAATATATACACAAAAAGGATTCTTTAATACATCTAGTGTTTTTTCTTCTTTAATCTTATTGTATGATTTAAACTTTGTTGTCCAGATCACTCTTGTATCTTTATCAAAGTTCTTTTTATAGTCTGTAACTAGATCTCTAGAACCTTCATTAATAAGTATTGCATCTACCTTTTTATCATATAATGCATCTACAATCGCTTCTACACCATATAACTCACTCACACCATAGTTAGTAACTTTCTTACTTAAACGGTTCAATGCATCATTTATTTTAGTTCCATTAGGATTATATCCTACTGTCTTCTTTAAGAGATCATTCATCTTTTTATATTTACTATTCTTTCTAACTACTAGTGAATATGTTACATAATCATATTCGCTAGTCACTTTATTGTAGGCTGCTTTACCAGACTGGATAAAGATAGATCCTATAATTAAGAATATACTAATAATAATAGAAATAATCTTACCTGCAAGAGGTCTTTTCTGTACCTTTCTAGATACGACAGGTCCTGGTTTTGCGACTAAATAGACAAGTAGTGCAAGTACTGCCAAGAAAGAACCTATTACTATCAAATAACGCATAGGTAAAACTTTCACAAATATGATACTAATCATAAGTATGATGCTTAATACTATCTGAACACCGATAATAAAACGATGATCAGTCATAAATCCCAATTTCTTCTTCATATTTTATATCTCCCATTCATAAAACAACACGAATATACACATTTCGCAAGAATTGTATAAAAACGTGGTTATACATATATAGTATAGCACATAATCTTAATATTTGTAAAAATATCAGCTAGTTAAATCATTATTTGTTACAAATTTACATTTTTTGTGACATATATATTGTATTTCAACATTTATACAAAAAAAGAAGAGCCTCCAATTAGAGGTTCTTCCTAAAAATATTAAGCTTCTTTCTTCTTTAATAATACATAACCTAATAATGAGATCATTGAGAAGAATGCGAATACTCCTACCATAGTAGTATCACCAGTTGCTGGTTTAGTACTTGGTTTTACTTCTGGTTTAGTTGTTTCTTCTGGTTTAGAAGGAGTAGTAGGTTTTTCTTCAGGAATACTTGGTGTAATAACTGGTAACTTTTCTAATGCTTCCATCGCTTTTCTTAAGTCTTCAGTTAATGCATCTACTTCTTCCTGAGTTAATTCATTCTTATTTTCTAATGCTTTTTCAGTTGCTTTAATGACGTCTAATAAGTTCTTATAGCTCTTTTCTGTATATAACTTACTATCAGTCTTCTTAGCCTGATTAAGCAATAGTTCAAGTTCAGCTGTATTACCACGAGTAATAAGCTTCTTAGAAGCTTCTTCTAATTTATGAGTTAAAGCTTCAATTTCAGCACTTGTATGTTCAGCTTTTAATTCTTCTTTGATTTCATTTAATACAAGATCAAAGTCTTTCCAGCTAGATGCTGTATAGTCTTCTTCTTTATAAGAAGCCATTCTATTTTCTAATGCTTTTATTTCTGTATCAGTTGCTTTAAGAACTAAGCTCTTTCTTGCATCCTGTAATGCCTTATGAGCATCTTTTACTTCAGTAACAGTTGCATCTTCTTTATTTAAGATGTCTTCTGCATTCTTTAATGCTTCATTAAATGGTTTTACTGTAGAAGTTAAGTAAATAGTAGTATCTAAATTCTTTAAGTTATTAGAATCGATGTAGTTTCTAAGTTCCTGTTTACTCATAGATGCTTTAGTGACAAGTCCTGCTTTAGCCTGACGCAATGATTCAATCATTGTATTGACTGCATCTTCAGTCGCATCTTTATTAGTCACTAGTTTCTTTGCTTCTACTAATACTTCTTCTAATGCGTTGTAGCTTTCTTCTGTATAGTCATCTTTAGAAAGCTTTTCAATATCTTTAATTTCTTGATCGAGAGCTTTTAAATCACCACGTACAACTAATGCATCATAAGCAGTCTTTAAGTCTGCTTTTGCTTCTTCTAATGCATCCTTTTCACCCATCTGAGTGTTATATACGTCTAATGCGTGAGTTCTTGCTGTACTATATGCTTTATAACTTGTTGTAGTGTACTTATCTTCATCTACATGTAAAGAGTCAATGTAGTTCTTCAGGTCCTTAGCACATTCACTCTTATATTTATCATCAGTTAATGTGATAATTTCAGAAATAGTAGGAATATGATTTTCTTCCCATTCAAACTTTAACTTATATACATTACCATGAGGGATATAGAATTCAATTAAAGATTTTCTTAAAGTACCTAACTGTACCCATTCTTTATCTTCTTCAGGTACATTTCTAGTTGTTACTTCTTTATCAATTAATGCATATACCTTAGCATTGCTGATTTCACCCTTCTGGATAATATTGAATTTCTTTACATCAAGCTTATCAGAAAGAGTATAAGTGATATAACCTGCTTTATTTGATCCTGGTTTATAAGCTGTTAAAAGGTCACCATCAATCATATACTGAGGTTTATAACCTTTTGCTTCTGTGACATTAGAATCAAATGTAGGGTCATTATCTTCAGGCGCATATTCTCCATCATTGATCATGATTTCGTTGAATACAACAGCTCTAGAATGGTTAGATGCAGTAAATAGGATTCTTAAGTAACGAGCTGGTACATGTTCTGCAGTACCTGATACATATACCTTATTAGGATATGTACTAGATGCTTTATATCCTGCATCAGAATCGATACATTTAACCATTGAATCACCAGTGTTTTCAACACCATCACCAATTGTCACAACATCTGTCCAGTTTTCTAAATCACTAGAAACACTGATAATACCATCTCTAATATAGTTATAGGCACTATCCTGACAATACATTGCGATCTTATCGATATTTCTCATCTGACCTAAGTCATAGATAATATACTGTCCTTTTAATGGGAAATCACCAAATTCAGTTGTAGAATCAATGTTGCCATCAAATGCAGCCCCATTGTTTCTAGAATCTTCTGCAACACCCCAAGATGGGTTGATAGTCATAGTTGTCTTATATACGTATGGTGCAGTGATTTCTGTAGAATGTACCACAAACTTATTCATAGTTAACTTCACATCAGAACTCTTCTTATTGATCAAACGTACATAACGTGCATCTGGAAAGTTCTTGTTTAAGTCTTTTACTTCAACCCAGTCATGTGCATTCACTGAAGCTTCTAATACAACTTCACCACTATAATCAAGTTCTAACTGTTTTAGATCTTTAACTCTTGATAACTTCACACCTACATATTGTTTAGGTGCCAAAGTCATTTCTTTTGTATACACTAAATCTGTACGATCTAATGTACTCTTTGAATGTAACTTATAGTCTGTATTTGTATAAACAGCCTTGTCATCATATTCATTCACTACATCAGTATGGTTGAATGTCTTTACCTTCCACCAATAACCTGCTGTATCACTCTGAAGATGTAATTCAAGGTTTCTTACACGAATTGCCTTAGCAGTCAAATCCTGGTCTTCTACATTTAAATGAACAGTGGCATCACCAGCATATTCTTTTAATGTCTTCCAAGTTGTACCATCTTCTGTATATTCTAATGCATATTTAGTGATCTTATCAGTACCACTATCCTGTACGAAATTGATAGTACCTAACTTCTTAATGTTATTGAATGTAAGAGTCACTGCTGCATCTACTGGAATATAGTCCTTGATTTCTCCTGCTTTATATGGAGATTCAGCAAAATGCGCATATGTAGATTCATTATCATCTAATAAGTTATCTAATGAACCACCCTTTACACCAATCTTAGTCATAGATAATGTACCCTTATCAGTGCTTGTAGAAGGAGTAGTCGTTGGGTTAACTAAGATATCTCTTACACCTAACCAAGTGTTACTCTTATCTGCAGTCGCAATCATACGGATACCCTTAACATCTTTTAAGTTAAGGTCTGTTAATTCTACATTGTTTGGTAAGTCATATTCTGTTTCATTGACATCAGTCCAGTTCTTACCATCAGTAGTATACTGTACTTTTGCTTTTAAGAATGTATCTCTAGGGTTAGAGTTCGCACCCATTCTAAAGATGACATGGTTTACATCAATTGCCTTAGAATACTTGATACCTACATAAGTACCTGCAGAAATAGTATTAGGGCTCTTGTAAACTAATTCTGTAGAAGCATTACCATCAAAGATGTTATCTTCCTTACCATCTGGAGTATCTTCACGGTTAGTGATATATTTCGCAATCTGTTTATCTGGATTAACGATTGTAGATACGACTTCAGATAAATAAGAATCTAATGATTTAATAAATGGTACGATATGCTGTACACCTACTTCAGCATATTCTAAATGGTCTACATAGTGGAAACCATAAGACTTGCTCTTTTCAAAAGCAGCTTGTGCATTGGCATAATAGTCCCAGATAGATGCATTGTCTTCTTCATTCTGTGCAGCTCTAATACCTTTAATATAGTTTAAAGCAGCATTTGTTGTATCATCCCAGCAGTTTAACCAGTAAACAATCTGAGACTTGATTCTTTCATTACCGCTTGCACGATAAGTTTTAGACGCATTCTGTAATACTGTGAATTCGTTGATGATGTCATCAAATTCTTCATCAGTGATCTTTTCACCTTTAGATATTTTAGTCTTGAATGCATTGAGTTTTTCTTTTAATTCAACAGATTCTTCTAAACGAGTCACTCTGCTATCCATATTCTGGTTGATCATATGTTTAGATAATTCTCTTAAAGCAGTTGATGCTTCAGTTTCTTCATAACCATTATGATCCACATATTTGAATGAAGCATTATAGCACTTATTTGCTTCTTCTTCAGTTTTCCAGATATTCCATGAATAACATGCATTACCAAATATTGCGACTTTACTTGGTTCTGACTGCTGCATTGGGTTTAATACAATACCCTGTATCTTAGAAGGATCAACACCTGGATGAAGGAATGTTGTATAACCACCCATGATTAGATGCTTCTTAGAGTTATCAGTACATGGCCAGTTGATCCACATATAAGGACCACGACCTGCAGTATTAGTGAATGAAGAAGTAAAGTTATTAGTTACTTCACCCCATACACGTCCACCAGTCATAATAATCTGTACGTTTTCAGGGAAGTCACGGTAGTAAGACTGACCATAACCCATATATTCCTGAGTACAGAATGGTAATGTCAACTTTAAGCCAGGGTAAGAAGGCTGTAATTCTTTAAGCCAGTTAGACATATCTGTCAATGTTCTTGTATAATTAGCACCACCTACGTTACCAGCATCGTCTGCAAGAATTGCAATCTGACGAACACCAGCATCAATAACCTGTTTAAACTTAGCCTGCATAACCTTTAAGTCAGCCTGATAGTTTGCTTCAGAGTTATAACGGATTGGGTGATTCATATAAGGATGTAAGGCAAATACGAAACGGCATTTAGATTTGTTTCCAGCCTCTGCAAGTGGTTTGATCTTTGTATTGATTTCTTCTTCTGTATAAAGGTCACGCCACTTAGCGTTATGCTTTGGATCATCTTTAGGAGCATAGAAATAAGAATTAAGCTTATAATAGCCTCCCCATTCCATCAATTTACAACGATCTTCTGTTGACCATGGATTCCCATAATAACCCTCAATAAATCCACGGCTTGCAACATCCGCATAATCCTCGATAGAGAAGTTTCTAATTGTTTTCCCCTCTACCTGTTTAAAAATGTGATATAAGCTTGTAAGTCCATAAAAAGCAGCATCCGTATCTTTACCTAAGATAGAAATAGTGCCTTTATCAGACTTTAAAGCATAAGAATCAAGTTTATCAAATAAACCTGCTGAAGTTGTTCCAAACTGTGAATCTACATATTGTTTAGAACCCTTCACACCAACAAGAATGTTTGTCTTTCCAGCTTTCTTTTCACTAGAAATACTTGCATTCATGCCTTTTAATGCAAGAACTTCATTTAGTCTTGCTTTTGTGTCTTCATCAATACCATCTTCATAGACAACATTGACCTGACTTGTCATTTCATAATCCCCATCACTATAATTCATAGAATGTGGATTAGGATAGACTTCATACCCTGTATCAGCTTTTACAGTCACTGGAAAAGCTGATACACAGCCTAATGCAACAAGAAAACTTACTGCATAAGTAATGATTTTCTTTCCTTTCATCATGTTCTCCTTTCTTTTATATTTTGTCTCATTTCATGCTCCTAGTTGATGAAATGAGTATTCAAACATGGATTTTTACAAAAAATAAAGACCAAATAAAGTATGACAAAAAAATGTATGTCATAATCTTTATTTGGTCTTGCCTGCTTAGAGTAACAATCCACATTGACTCAATTAGTATAACAGTATCTTTTATATTAAGCAAGCGTTTTCATATCTTATTTTATGATATTTCTGATTCCAATGTGATAATGTCTCAATGTATCCAAGTTGATAATGTCCCAATTGGGACATTATCAACTTGCCGTGTTAAACTATAACCTCCATGGGAGGTTATTATGAGAAAGGTTGAATTGAGAATGAATGAGCAGAATAAGTATGAAATAATCAAGAAACTTGTAGACACAAATGGAAATAAGAAGAGAGCAGCTACTAGACTTGGCTGTACTGTAAGAACTATCAATAGACTTATCATTAAATATAAGGAACAGGGAAAGAAGGGTTTCGTGCATGGCAACCGTGGAAGACTGCCTGCTTCTGCAGTTCCTTTGGACATAAAGAATAAGATCATCTCTCTTTATATCAATGATTTCTCTGATGCAAACTTCACTCACTTCTGTGAAATTGTAGAAAGTGACTTCGGTATAAAGATAAGTGATACTACTCTCAACAACTGGATGAGAGCTGAGGATGTGCTCTCTCCAAAGGCCAGAAGAAAAACAAAGAAAGCCTTGAAGAAAAAACTTAAGGACAGAATGAATGACACTGCTTCTGAAAAGGTTAGGAATGAGATAAAGGAATCAATCAGTATACTTGATGAACAGGATGCACATCCAAGACGTCCTAGATCGAAGTATACGGGTGAGATGATACAGATGGATGCATCATCATTCCACTGGATTGAAGGAGAAGTGTGGCATCTGCATGTTGCGATTGATGATGCAGACGGAAAGGTTGTAGGAGCCTACTTTGACCGTCAGGAGACACTTAAAGGGTATTATGAGGTTCTTTATCAGATTCTTA
>OGQF01000432.1_pt1 | contig 35499 bp, 24 predicted proteins | sample 1553141 | NCBI WGS metagenome assembly OGQF01 (sample SAMEA2580005, study PRJEB22360) | human gut metagenome | biome: human gut; feature: human-associated habitat; material: faeces | place: Denmark | collected 2008/2010
AGTGCAAATATAAAATTCCTGATAGACAAACGTATTGTGAGTATTGGAAGAAAATAAAACGGAGAACGGATTCTGTGGTCGGCAAACTAAGAACCCATTCTCCTGTCAATCATCAATATTAATGAATTAATAAAACAAATGTATGAAAAAAAAGACTCCTGACAGGCTTTTAAAAGCTGTGTTTTTAAAAAAAATGTTGTTAGTAGTACACTTCTTGTTTGCCCTTTCCCTGACGTATGCATCAGTGGATAATCAGGCAACCTTAGTGACGTTTACTGCAAAGTCTGAGAGTTTGAATGATGTGTTGATAAGATTCAAAGACCAAGCAGGTATTGACATCTTGTTCAACAAGCAATTGATTGGAAATCAGATTTGCAAAGATGTAAATCTTGTAAAGCAACCGGTAGAGGTTGTCTTAGGTAGAATTTTAGAGGGAACAGGGTTCGTTTTTTCTAAAGTGGATGGTGTGTATGTGATAAAAAAAGAAGCCGCCCAACAGGCAGAGCCACAATCCGTGAGCGGTGTCGTTGTAGATGAATCAGGAGCTCCATTGCCGGGAGTGACGGTCATTGTAAAAGGGACTTCCCTTGGCTGCGCGACGGATATGGATGGAAAATTCAAGCTGACTTTGGCTTCAGGGAACAATGTCGTATTGGTATTCTCATTTATCGGTATGCGAACAAAAGAGGTGGCTTATGCAGGACAAAAAGACTTGAAAGTAGTATTGGAAGCAGAAGCTACAGAAATGGAGCAAGTGGTAGTAACCGGTATCTTTACCCGTAAGAAAGAAAGCTTTACCGGTTCTGCAACTACTGTAAAAAAAGAGGACCTGCAGAAAATGGGCAACCAGAATCTCTTGCAATCGTTGAAGAGTTTGGATCCAGCCTTCCATATCGTTGAGAACAATGATTTCGGTTCAGACCCCAACAAAGCACCTCAGATTCAGATGCGCGGACAACAGTCCATGCCGGACATCAAAGGAACCTATAAGGGAAATCCCAACCAGCCGCTGTTTATTTTGGATGGTTTCGAAGCTGATATTACAACTGTATATGATTTGGATATGAATCGTATAGAAACCATTGTATTGCTGAAAGATGCTGCCGCCAAAGCCATCTACGGTGCCAAAGCTGCCAACGGGGTGGTTGTAATCGAGACTCATCAGCCCAAAGCCGGGAAATTAAGAATCTCTTATAAAGGAGATTTAAGTTTAACCGTGCCGGACTTGACAGGTTATAACTTGTGCAATGCCCAAGAAAAATATGAAGTTGAAAAAGCACACGGAGACAACTATGATTCATGGTTTCAGGAACAATATTTGAATGATATCAAGGCAAATGTAGAGCGGGGTATCAATACCGACTGGCTGGCTCAGCCCTTGCGTACCGGAGTCGGTCACAGACATTCGCTTTATATGGAAGGTGGAGATGAGCGTTTGCGTTATGGTGTGGATTTGCTTTATAATGATATTAAGGGAGTAATGAAAGGTTCCGACCGTAAGACTTTTACCGGAGGCTTTACGCTTTCATACCGTTACAAAGACCTGCTGTTCAGAAATCAGTTCAGCACAAGTTTGAACCGTGCCGATGATTCTCCTTATGGCGAGTTTAAGGAATATGCAGCTATGAATCCTTATTGGACTCCGTATGACGAAAACGGCGATTTGAAACAAATTGCAGGCACTACCGGTGGCGGAGGTTATAATCTTGTGAATAGAGGAAATCCTTTGTGGAATGCTTCTATTGGTACTAAAAACTTCAGCAAATATACCAATCTGACCAACAACTTCTATATCGAATGGCAGGCTTTGGAATCTTTGAAATTTGTCGGTCGTTTGGGTCTTTCTAAAAATTTAAGTTCACGCGAGGATTTTTATCCGGCAGCACACACAGCATTTTTAGGTTATTCGGAAGATAAGTTCTTTGAAAGAGGCTTATATAGTAAGCAGAATGGTGAAAGCAGCAGTGTCGATATGGATATTACTGCCAATTATTCTCTTATATTGGACAAACACCAGATATTCCTGAATGTAAACTATAATATGGAACAAAACCGTTCAGAGGATGCAACCTTTTCAATGGTCGGTTTCCCAAATGATAAAATCAGTTTTGTTACATCCGGATTAAAATTTAACATGGATGATTATGCTCCCAAAGGTAGTGATGACATCAGTCGCGAAATTGGTATTTTGGGAGCATTGAACTATTCGTATGATGATCGTTATCTGGCAGATTTGTCATGGCGTGCCAGTGCCTCCTCCCGCTTCGGTAAAGACAAACGCTGGGGACAATTCTGGTCGGCTGGTATCGGCTGGAACCTCCATAATGAGCATTTTATGGAGAATGCCGAATGGTTGAAACAATTGAAATTGAGAGCATCTACCGGTTATACGGGAGCTCAGAATTTCAGTCCTTACCAGGCATTGGCTATGTTTGGTTACCACAAGGAACAAGCATACGACAATTGGATTGGTTCTTATCTGATGGCTTTACCGAACGACAACCTGAAATGGCAGAAGACCCAAGATTTCAATGTCGGATTCGATTTGAATCTATTTGGACGTTTAATGGTTTCCTATGATTACTATATCCAAAAAACGAAAGATCAACTGTTGGCTCTGACCGTGCCACCATCCATGGGCTTCACCAGCTATATGGAAAACATTGGAAGTACTGAGAATAAGGGCATGGAATTAAAATTAAATGCTCATTTACTATATGATGTTGACAATGACCGTTATTTAAGTGCTTCTTTTTCTATTGCAAAAAATACCAATAAATTGAAAAAGATATCCAATGCGTTGCAAAGCTACAATGATGAAGGAGATAACGAGATTTTAAATAAAAAAACAAATAAGCCCAGAACCCGTTTCGTAGAAGGACAATCCATGAATGCTATTTGGGCTGTACGTTCATTAGGAATCAATCCGGCTACCGGACAAGAGGTATATCTAACAAAAGATGGTAAAACAACAACGGAATGGAGGGCAGAAGACCAAGTGGTGTGTGGCGATGCGATGCCGAAATGTTCCGGTACGTTCGGAGTGAACATGGATTATCGCGGTATTTTCATGAATTTGTCTTTCTATTATCAGTTTGGAGGACAGACATACAACCAAACCTTGGTAGACCGAGTAGAAAATGCGGACATTACCATGAACGTGGATAAACGAATTTATAATTCAGTATGGAAGAAACCGGGAGATGTGGTTGATTTTGCCTATAACCGTTTCAGCGTAACAAAACCAAGTTCCCGTTTTGTACAGGATTTGAACGAGTTGAGAATGTCTTCCTTGAATGTCGGTTACGATTTCCGCCATTGTGCCTTCATGGAAAACAGCGTCATCAAACAGCTGAAGGCGAGTTTCTATATGGATGATGTATTCCGTGTTTCTACCGTGAAAACAGAACGCGGATTGACTTATCCATTTGCAAGGACCTTTTCGTTTTCATTACAAGCAACTTTCTAAAAGATAGATTCAAATGATAAGATTACAAAAAATAAAGAATGTACTCGGCATTTTATGCTTGGCATTGCTGAGTGTTTCATGTGAAAAATGGCTGGATGTCAGTCCTAAAACGGATGTGAAATATGATGACTTGTTCAGCTATAAGAATGGCTTTAAAGACCAGCTGACCGGAATATATACGAATTTATGTGCAGAGGAGCTTTATGGGGCGCATCTTACTTTTGGAATGATGGATGCCTTGGGACAGCAGTATACATGGACGCAAGCAATAGGAACATATTATCACCTTCACCGCTTTGAATATAAGGAAGAATCCAGTGAAAAGGTGATTAACAAGGTGTGGGAAAAAATGTATAACACAATAGCCAACGTAAATATTCTGCTGCAGGGTATCGAAGAGCATCACGGTATACTGACGGAAGAGGAGGAGAAGATTTACGAAGGTGAGGCTTATGCCTTGCGTGCGTTCATGCATTTTGATTTGCTCCGTCTGTTCGGCAAAAGTTTTGCGAGTGGAGCACAAGAAAAAGCAATCCCCTATGTTAAGAAAATTTCCAAAGAGGTAACTCCGTTGTCTACGGTGGCAGAAGTGATAGAATTGGCGTTACAGGATTTGGAAAAGGCAGCATCGCTATTGGAGCAAGCTCCTGAAAAAGCGGGAACAGCTACGACTGATTTTATCGGGAAACGAGAATTTCACTTGAACTACTATGCCGTACGAGCTTTGATGGCACGTATCTACATGTATAAAAATGATAAAGTAAATGCATTGAAATATGCACAAGAGGTGATAGATTCCAAAAAGTATCCTTGGGTGTCAAGTGATTTTGTGACAACTTCAGATCGTAATAGTCGGGATGGAATTTTTATGTCGGAATGTATATGGACATTGAATAATACCAAATTAGGAAAGTTGGTTGATGTTTATTTGAAAGAAAGTAAAGATAATGGAAATTTACTGGTAACTTCAGCAGAGGTGAGGAATGAAATTTTTGAAAGCAATTTGTATGGGGGTTCTGACTGGCGGTATATTTATTATTTCGAGCCTTATAATACCAATTTTATCAGCTCTAAATTATGGCAGGTATCTTCTACATTCAATCATAGACAGCCTTTGCTACGAATCAGTGAGATGTATCTGATTGCAGCAGAGTGTGCCGGCAGTACCAAAGAAGCGTTGGAATACGTGAATAAATTACGCCATCACAGAGGATTCAAAGAAGGAGATGACATTCAGGAAGAGGGAATGACAGCTGAAAAACTCCAAGCAATCATCGGGAAAGAGTATCGGAAAGAGTTTATCGGAGAAGGACAGTGGTTCTTCTATTGCAAGCGGACAGACAAAGAAATGATGCCCAATGTGACAGTACACTTCAGCAAGAGCTTTTATGTACTTCCAATGCCAGATCAGGAAGTGGATTACGGAAACAGAAATTAAAAAAAGACAAATTATGAAAAGTTTTATACATATCAGCTGCCTATCATTATTGGTGTTGATGACGGCTTTTTTGGGTGGCTGTGAAAAAGACGACTATATAAAATATGAGTCAGATTATGCCTCATTGAAATTTGAATATACGGCAGCAGGTAATGACAGTATTGTTTATTCTTTTGCTCTGCATCCTGACGAAGAAGAGGGAATATTAAAAATTCCCTTTAAGTTAATAGGTATACCAGTCTCTCATAATCGGTTAATAGGAGTTGAGATTGTTCAGGATTCGACGACAGCGAAAGAAGGGGAAGATTTTGAAATAATCCGACGTGAGTTGGCAGCCGATTCTATTGTAGATTCGCTGCAGATAAAGGTAAAGAAAACTGCCAAATTAGATGATGGTAGTCTGTACATTGCCTTGCATTTGTGCGGCAATGAAAATTTTGTGGCAGCCCCGATTAACGGAGATACCTATAAAATCGTGATGAATAATGTGTTGGTGGAGCCGACAGGGTGGCCATTCGGTGCTTATAGTAAAATAAAGCATCAATTTGTGATTAAGGTGACAGGCGTTGGAACGGATTATGACAAATGGAATACTTCAGACCGGATTCGCTATACCAGTATGCTAAATCAGGCTTTGTATAAGTATAACAAAGAACATCCGGGTAATCCTTTGAGAGATGAGGATGGCTTGCCTATAACATTTTAAATGATATGTTAACATTAAAGAATTGTATAATGAACAAGATTATAAATATACTTTTTACCATACCTCTTGTTTGGGCGTTAGCTTCCTGCTATGATGACAAGGGGAATTATGATTACATCGAATTGGATAAGGTGACAATCAGTTTTCAGGATACTGTATATGCAACCCAATTCAGAACCTTGGAGTTGGATGCTGATATTCTATTTGATGGGGCTTCCGAGGAGGACTATACTTATGATTGGAGGCTTTGGTCTAATGGATTTGATGGTGTAAATCACAAAAAGGAGATAGGTAAAGAGCGCAAATTATCATACAAAGTGGAAGACTTAGCGGGAGCTTATACTTTAGTATTGACCGTAACAAACAAAGCCACAGAGGTGAAAAGTTATAAGTCAGCTCTTTTATTAGTACAGAGTAGCATTACAGAAGGATTGATGGTGTTGCATGAAAAAGACGGGAAAAGCGATTTTGATTTGGTGATGAGCCCATATTTCTCGCAGCGGGTACAAGAAGACGAAATCTTGCGTAATGCATATGAAAAGGTGAATGGAGAGCCATTAGAAGGGAGAGGAGTATCGATTGATGCCTTTTTTGCTTTAGGACGATACCAGGATGTGATGGTGTTAACAGACAAAGGGGGAGCCCGTTTGTCGGCATTAACAATGAAGAAAAGTTATGATATATCAACTTTATTCTTGAATATGGAGGACTGGAAACCGGAAAATTATCTTTATTGGAATTACTACTGGAGCCCAGGTCGATTTGGTTATGATGCTCTTATTTCAGGAGGACGTTTTTATATTTATAGTGCTATTGGAGAATCTTTTACAAGTTATACAGAGCCGATTATAAAAGATGGGTTGACATACAAAGCTTCACCTTATGCTCCGAAATGGTTCGATTATTACCAAGGTATTCTTTATGATGAACTGCATGGACGTTTTTTGGGGATAGAAAACAATACATATATATTGAAAGAGTTAGCTGCTCCGACCGCAGCACAAGCGTTTGATTGGAACAATATGCATGCCACATTGCGCTATATGGATACCGGATATGGGAAACATGAATTCGGATTATTTGAAGATTGGGATTCGCACGAATTAGCTTTATATGAATTTAATTTTGATACAAAACCCAACATTGCCGTAGCCAAATATCCGGCATCCCATTGCCCGAATTTGAAGAATGCAAAGTTCTATGCAGTAGGTGACTTAGGACCTCTTTTTATGTATGCAGATGACCGGAATGTTTACCGTTTTGACTACAATGGTTCAAAAAATGAGGAAAAACTTTATACTCTGCAAAAAGCGGATGAAAAGATTACGGGAATGCAGATATTGACTATTTTCGTAGACCGTTATTTCCCGAATCATCCATACAATAATAAAATCATGGTGCTGTCTACCTATAATGAAAGCACTAAAGAGGGAAAAGTGTACATGTATTATATCAATGTAACTAATGGTGCCTTAGACCTTTCTTCTGAAAAAGTATTTGGTGGCTTTGGTGAGATATTGGACATGAATTGGAATTACCCTAAATATTAGTGATAATGCGTAGATTGTTAGTAATGAGCTTTGTGTCCCTCTGCCTATTGTGGGGGGCACAAGCTTTTTCTCAAGTGACTTTTCACTTTGATGATAAATTTCAAACAGAGGAAATCATTTTAAAATTTGCCGGAGAATCTTATCGGACAAAATTAGATGCTTCCGGAGCGGGAACCATCACTATCCCTAACAATTTGGAAGCGGGATATGCTGTTGTATATGGTCCTAGAAGTGTACATATGTTTTATCTGATTCCGGGAAAAAAACAAGACGTAACCAAGCTTTTAGGACAAAACATCAGCTTTGCTGGAGAGGCAAAAGATATCAATGATTATCTGAACAGTCCTTTTTTATCTTGTTTGAACTTAGGTTATGAAAAGGAAGAAAAAGAATTCATAAAGGAATGGCAGCAACTACCTAAACGGTTACAAAAGAATCTTGCTAAACAGGAGCTACCTTCGGATTTCAAAAAGAAGGAATCCAAGCGTCTGTATTATGTAGGATGCAATATGCTGTTGGATTATCCGTTTCAGCACTCAAGACGACTGAAATTGAACGGATTTGCCCCAAGTGAGGCTTTTTATAAAAAACTTGCTGAACGAATCAAAGAAGATACGACAGACGGAGAATTTGTTGAATACCATCAGGTATTAAGAACCTATATGCATATATTAGGGGATAGAAGAATGGGAGAAACCGGAAAGTCTTTGGATAAATTGAGATGTGAGGTTGAATATATCGACAAAAATATCTGCGACAAAAAAATAAAGGAGTATCTGGCAGATGATTGTCTTTCTGGCTACATAAAATATTACGGTGTGGAAGGAGTAGACGAGTTCCTGCCTATCTATGACAGAATGGTCGATAATGAGAATTTGAAAAAAGAATTCCATAAATCTTATTCTCAATATATTTCTTTAGAGCCGGGTAAAAAAGCTCCTGACTTTTCTTTACTTGATATAAATGGAAAACAGGTGAATTTATCTGATTTTCTGGGCCATTATGTCTACATCGACGTGTGGGCTACCTGGTGCGGCCCCTGTTGTCGAGAACTCCCCAAATTTCATGAATTGAAGAACCAATTTAAAGACAAGGACATACAATTTGTCAGCATATCGATTGATGCAGATGAGAAAGCGTGGAGAAATAAGGTAGAAAATGACAAATTGGACGGAATACAATTACGAGTAACCAACAAGGATTCATTTCGAACGGATTATAAAATTTCATTGATTCCCCGTTTTATTTTAATAGATAAAGAGGGGAAAATAATTGAGTCCAAAATGACACGTCCTTCGGATCCGCAAACATCTGAGAAGTTTTCTTCTTTATTGCGTTAATGTTTGTGTTCATAACGGAGTCTATGATTTTTTTATATCATTTAAAGGGGGCATAAGTCCCCTTTTTTCGTTAACTACAGAAAAACAATATCATACTATGAATAGCTATATCACATAATTAATGCGAATCAGTAGTTGAAAATCACTTCTAATCCTTGGTTAAAATTTTGTAATTCAGTTAATTATCTCATTATTTTATTTTGTAATCTCCTTGAAGATCGGTAAATTAGAACAATAAAACCACGCATTTTTCTAATTATGATTCCATGCCGATTGTAACCTGTAAAGGAAAAAACGGGTGGGAAAAGTAGCTACGGAGATAACCTCAAAAGGGTATTGGTACATACCTTTGGAAAGTTGGCCATTGCTCTACTTACATTTGTTAATTTTTAAATCTTGAATCAGAAAGCCAACTGCTGATTCGCATAATACAAGTAAAAATAAACTTCTTCATATCCGATTGAATTTTATTAAAGTACCGCCGCAATCTTCCTTACGTTGGCAAGGCGTTCCAAAAAAGACTTATCCCGTTTAGCGGTAATCATATCATATTCGGCTTGCAGATTCAACAACAAGTGTGCTGGAATGTCCAGTGCTTGTTCACAAAGCAAAGCAAACTTGGTATTCACAGCTCGTTTCCCCCTTACAATGTCATTCAAAACGGTATATGAAACCCCCATATCGGCGGCAAGTTGTTTTTGAGATATGCCTCGACATTCGATTTCATCTTTGAGCAAATCGCCCGGATGCGTGGGTTCAAACGGTTCAAGATTATTTGCTATCATTTTAGGGTCCATTCCTTTAACTGTAATCATAATTGTTTTATTTATAATGATTTGACAATTCCAATATATTGCAGATGCAAACAATCGTTTCGCTTTCTTCTTCTATCACGGTAAATTCAATTCGATATTGGTCGTTTACCCTAATTGATGAAATGCCCGCCTTGTCGCCTTTTAGTACTTCATATCGCAATGATGGCAACCGAAACAAATCTTCAATTCCATTTGCGCTTTTAAGGTAATCAATGCTTTTTATATAACGCTTGATTATGTCAGGTTGAAAGCGGTGTTTCTTATCGCTTTCCCCGGTTTCGTAAAGTTCGCGCAAATAATCCTTATCGAAATTTACAATCATATCATGCTGCCGTTTACTTTGCAAAGATAGGTATTCTCCCTTAAATCCGCAAAAAAGTTGATTTATTTTTTAGAACCAATTCTTTTTTCGTTTTCTCGCTATATATATACGAAGATGTTGCAATTACACCCTAAAGGATGAGACATATGAATAATAAACCTATTGTCTAATAGCACATGCAGTTAATGTATTAGAGGATTGTATGTGCGCTGATTGATTTTCTCGACAATCCGAGCAAACAATCTATCTGTATCTTTCGCACAATTCCTCATAATCATAAACCGGTCACACAAAACCAATATCATACTATGAATAACTATATCACATAATTTTCTCACTTATAAAACCGGCTGCAAAAAATGTATTCAAAAGAATTATGATGAAAATATCCAATTTAATTATAAATTAGCGGCCTAAAATAAAAGTGTTTATAATATTTCGAAATATGAACGTATATAAATTTGGCGGTGCATCCGTAAAAGATGCCGATGGAGTGAAAAACCTGTTCAAGATTATCAACACTCAAAAGGAGAATCTGATTATTGTCGTATCGGCGATGGGCAAAATGACCGATGCCTTGGAAGTGTTATGCAATGCGTACTTTCACAAAACCGGTGATACCGCATCCGCTTTTCTGCGCATTAAAGATTTTCACCAAAACATCATTAATGATTTGTTCGGGACCTCAGCAGACGAAGTGACTCGTCTGACTGACAACCTATATTGCGAATTACAAAACATTTTAGATAGCGACCCGTCTCTGTCATATGATTATGAGTATGACCGCATCATCTGTTTTGGAGAGCTACTTTCCACTACCATTATTTCTGCCTATATGGAGAAACAAGGACGGAAAGCTAAATTCATTGATATCCGTAAATGCCTGATTACCGACCAAAATTATCGGAATGCCTGTGTAAATTTAGAGCTTTCCTCTCAATTGTGCCGAAAAACGTTCACGTTCCAAGACACATTCATGTATATTACACAAGGTTTCATTGCAGGCACGACAACCAACCAGACAACGACGCTCGGACGAGAAGGATCAGACTATACGGCAGCTTTATTGGCAAATTTACTGGATGCCGAGTCGGTTACTATCTGGAAAGATGTTCCGGGAATCATGAATGCTGACCCCAAACTTTATAAAGATACGGAAATCATCAGCAAAATGTCGTATAAAGAGGCGATAGAACTTTCAAACTGTGGAGCTAAAGTTATCCACCCCAAGACCATCAAGCCTCTGCAAAATAAGGGAATTCCTCTCTATGTGCGCTCATTCCTCTACCCGGAAAGCCACGGCTCCGTGATACGGGAATTAGACGAACGCCTGAATCTCCCCCCTATTTTTATTGACAAAGGAAATCAGTTGTTGCTGACGCTCTCCCCCCGCGACTTTTCGTTTATTGCAGAAGAAAAGCTTAGCCGCATTTTCGCAATCCTAGCCAAATACCGGTTGCGCTTGAACTTGATGCAAACCTCGGCTATCACGTTCTCTTTCTGTATTGACCTGAATGAAGCTATTTTTGAAAGTTTCATCAACGAATTGCACGACGAATACGAAGTCTTATACAATACAAATGTACGTCTGCTGACTATCCGCCATTACAATGAAGATGTTATAGCAAGACTTACTGCAAACAAAAACATATTGGTAGAACAACGCAGCCGTCTGACAGCCCGCTTTGTTGTTGCCGATGAAAATTAAAAATAGTATCTTTGCACCCTATTCATTAAGAACCATTTAAAAACTACATAAATGAACGAGAAATTTCCTGAATACAAAGGGTTGAATCTTTCTCAAGTGAACAAAGAAGTACTGAAAACTTGGGAAGACAACCATACTTTCGAAATGAGTTTGAAGACACGGGAAGGTCACCCTTCGTTTGTCTTTTTTGAAGGTCCTCCTTCAGCAAACGGAATGCCCGGCATTCACCATGTCATGGCAAGAACCATTAAAGATGTCATTTGCCGCTACAAGACTCTTCAGGGATTTTTAGTTGAACGCAAGGCCGGATGGGATACTCATGGTTTACCTGTTGAATTAGGGGTAGAAAAAAAACTCGGCATTACAAAGGAAGCCATCGGCAAAAGTATCAGTGTTGCCGACTACAATAAAGAGTGTCGTCTTGATGTGATGAAATTCACAAAAGAATGGGAAGATCTGACCAAACAGATGGGATATTGGGTAGATATGCACAATCCTTATATCACATACGACAATCGTTACATTGAGACTCTGTGGTATCTTTTGAAAAAACTATACGACAAAGGATTCCTTTATAAAGGATATACTATTCAGCCCTATTCTCCTGCTGCCGGAACCGGTTTAAGCACACATGAGTTGAACCAACCGGGATGTTACCGTGACGTTAAAGATACAACCTGCGTGGCTCAATTCAAGGTGGTTCGTGATGAGAAGTCGGAAAAACTGTTTGCATACAGCGATACCGTACATTTCTTAGCCTGGACAACCACCCCCTGGACATTGCCGTCCAATACAGCACTGGCTGTGGGACCGAACATCACTTACTATGTAGTAAAGACATTCAATCCATATACCTATCTTCCGGTGACAGTCATTCTTGCCAAGGATCGTTTTGCTGCTTATTTTAATCCCAAAGCGGCAGACATTGCTTTGGAAGATTATAAAGCAGGAGATAAACTTATCCCCTATCAGAAGGTGGCTGAATTCAAAGGCCCGGAATTGGAAGGTATCCGCTACGAACAACTGATGCCCTGGATGCGTCCGGAAGGAGATGCATTCCGTGTTATCCTAGGAGATTACGTAACCACGGAAGATGGTACCGGTATTGTACACATTGCACCAACATTCGGTGCGGACGATGACCGCGTTGCTAAAGCTGCCGGAATAGCACCTATGTTATTGGTTGATAAAGACGGCAACAAACAACCGATGGTAGACAAACGTGGACGCCTGTTCATTTTGGATGAAATCGACCCAGAGTTTGTAAAGAACAATGTAAATGTCGAATTATACAGCGAATATGCCGGTCGCTTTGTGAAAAATGCTTACGACCCGACTCTGACTGACGAGGATCCGACATTGGATATTGACTTGTCTGTCATGCTGAAAAAAGAAAACAAAGCATTTAAAGTCGAGAAACACGAACACAACTATCCACACTGCTGGCGTACAGACAAACCGGTGCTCTACTATCCGTTGGATTCTTGGTTTATCAAAACGACTGCCGTACGCGAGCGTATGATGGAACTGAACCGCACCATCAATTGGAAACCAGCCAGCACAGGTGAAGGTCGCTTCGGTAAATGGCTTGAAAATCTTGTAGACTGGAACTTATCGCGCTCACGTTACTGGGGAACTCCACTTCCTATCTGGATTAGCGAAGATGGTTCTGAGCAGAAGTGTATCGGTTCTGTTGCAGAATTAATGGAAGAAATAGAAAAATCCATTGCAGCAGGATTCATGACAAAAAATCCTTACGAAGGATTCGTTGTTGGGGACAATTCAAAAGACAACTATGCAAAAATAGACTTACATCGTCCTTATGTGGATGACATCATCCTTGTCTCTTCCAACGGTCAGAAAATGTTCCGTGAGAAAGACTTGATTGATGTATGGTTCGATTCTGGCGCAATGCCCTATGCACAGCTTCACTATCCTTTTGAACACAAGGATGACATTGACAAACATCTCCGTTTCCCGGCAGATTTCATTGCAGAAGGAGTGGACCAGACCCGCGGTTGGTTCTTCACGCTACATGCAATTGCTACGATGGCATTTGACTCTGTTGCATTTAAAAACATCATTTCCAACGGATTGGTATTGGATGCCAAAGGCAACAAGATGTCCAAACGCCTCGGTAATGCTGTAGATCCATTTACCACAATCGCAGAACATGGTTCCGACCCATTGCGTTGGTACATGATAACAAATTCTCAGCCATGGGACAACTTAAAGTTTGATGTAGCCGGAGTGGATGAAGTGAAACGTAAATTCTTCGGTACTTTATATAACACATACGGTTTCTTCGCATTGTATGCCAATGTAGACAACTTCCGCTATTCAGAAGCCGACATACCGGTTTCAGAACGTCCGGAAATCGACCGCTGGATTCTCTCCTTGTTGAATTCGCTGGTAAAAGAAGTGACAGAAGCATATGAAAAATACGAACCGACCCGGGCAGGACGCGCCATTCAGGAATTTGTCATTGAGAACCTATCCAACTGGTATGTACGCCTATCCCGCAAAAGATATTGGGGTGGAGAATATTCTCAAGACAAGATATCAGCCTATCAGACGCTTTACACTTGCTTGGAAACAGTTGCAATACTATCGGCTCCTATCGCTCCGTTCTACATGGAAAAACTATTCAACGACTTGAATAGCGTAACCGGACGTTATAATGGCAGTGTGCACCTGACAACATTCCCTAAAGCGAATGAAGCACTTATTGACAGTGCATTGGAAGAACGCATGGAATTGGCACAAAAGATATCATCCATGGTATTGGGATTACGCCGCAAAGTGCAACTACGCGTACGCCAGCCGTTGAGCAAATTGATTATTCCTATCTTGAACGATGAAATGATTCCTCAGTTGGATGCTGTTAAAAACATCATCTTATCAGAGGTAAACGTAAAAGAAATAGAATACATCACAGATACAACAGGTGTACTAGTAAAACGTATAAAGCCGAACTTCAAGACACTAGGCCCCAAATACGGAAAATATATGAAACAGATTTCCGCATTGGTCGGCAAAATGGAACAAAGCGATATTTTCAATTTGGAGAAGGAAGGCAAATATAACCTGGCTATCGGAGATGAAACCATTACCCTGACACTGGAGGACGTAGAAATACTTTCTGAGGACATTCCGGGTTGGCTGGTAGCAAATGAGGGACGTCTGACTGTAGCTTTAGATATCAACGTAACGAAAGAATTAAAAGAAGAAGGTATTGCCCGTGAACTTATCAACCGCATCCAGAATCTTCGTAAAGAGAGCAATTTTGATGTTACAGATAAAATCACTCTGGCAATCGGCCGTCACGATGAAATCAATGAAGCTGTAGAACATTTCAAGGCCTACATTGCAAGTCAAGTATTGGCAGAAAGCGTAGAACTCACTGACAATCGCGACGATAAGGCGAAAGATATAGAGATTGACGAAATACAAACATTCATCAAAATCGAAAAATTATAACAATTTGCCAACATTATTTCAAGTAAACCGTAGTGCATTGAAAAAAAGTTATTATTTTTAGGCAAAACTTTAAAGCTATGGCAGAAAAAACTAGATACTCCGATGAAGAGTTGCAGGAATTCAAAGAATTGATTCTTGAAAAACTAGACAAGGCTCGCAAGGACTACGAAATCCTTAAAGCCTCGCTCTCAGGCAGTGACGGCAATGACATTGCTGACACTAGTCCAACGTTTAAAGTGCTCGAAGAAGGTGCTTCTGTCCTTTCCAAAGAAGAAGCTGGGCGTCTCGCTCAACGGCAAGCTAAATTTATTGCCCATCTAGAAGCCGCTCTCATTCGCATTGAGAACAAAACCTATGGCATTTGTCGGGTTACAGGCAAATTGATTTCTAAAGAACGTCTACGCGCTGTCCCTCATGCAACATTAAGCATTGAGGCTAAAGAAAACGGACAGGGCTAACAAAAATTGAAAATTGGGAATGGCTAGCCATTTCCAATTTTCTTCTTCAATATCCAATTTCATGATTCTACGCAACAAACTGTTAATATTCACAGCCATACTTCTTATTGTTGATCAGGCTGTAAAAATCTGGATTAAAACCCACATGATGATAGGAGAAGAGATTTCCGTATTCGGAGATTGGTTTAAAATCCTATTTGTAGAAAACAACGGTATGGCATTTGGTATGGAACTAAGTGATGGGAAAATAGGCAAAATGATTCTCAGCCTGTTCCGAATCGCTGCTGTAGGTGCTATCGGTTGGTATATCATGAAATTAATACGAGAAAAAGCTCCAGCAGGGGTTCTTTATTCTTTCACACTCATTTTCTGTGGAGCAATCGGTAATATAATTGACAGTTTATTCTACGGAATAATCTTTAATGACAGCCATTTCCAAATAGCTACATTATTTCCGCAAGACGGTGGATACTCCTCATTTCTGCATGGCAAAGTAGTTGATATGCTATATTTCCCGCTAATAGAAGGACAGTTCCCTTCGTGGGTTCCCATCTGGGGAGGACAAGACTTTATATTTTTCCGCCCCGTCTTTAACTTAGCAGATTCATACATCACCATCGGAGTACTGATGCTCTTATTGTTTTACCGGAAATTCTTTTCATCAGACAAACCGAAAGAATCAACTGAGAAGCACTGAATACCTAAAAATACTCCTTTTAGATGGTTTTTTTTCTGAAGTTTTTTAGTTGTAACTTTTTTTCGTAGGTTTGCACCATGATTTTAAACTATTAACTTTGGCATGTGATATGCCTGAGCATTATAATATATGATTGAGAACCTGGTAATAGTAGAGTCTCCTGCGAAAGCTAAAACTATAGAGAAATTTTTAGGTGACGGATATACGGTAAAATCAAGTTTTGGACATATCCGCGACTTGGAGAAAAAAGATTTAGGAGTTGATATTGAACATGAGTTTCAACCCAAGTATGAAATATCTGCCGATAAGAAGGCTATTGTGAAAGATTTAAAGGCTCTTTCCAAAGAGGCTAAAATCGTATGGCTAGCATCCGATGAGGACCGCGAAGGAGAAGCCATTGCCTGGCATCTATTTGAAGTATTAAAGCTGAAACCAGAAAACACAAGGCGAATTGTCTTTCATGAAATTACGAAAGATGCTATCTTGTATGCCATCCAACATCCACGTAATATTGACAAAAATCTTGTAGATGCACAACAAGCCAGACGAGTTTTAGACAGACTTGTAGGTTTTGAAGTATCTCCTGTGCTTTGGAAAAAAGTAAAACCATCATTGTCAGCAGGACGAGTGCAATCTGTCGCTGTAAAACTGATTGTCGAAAGAGAACGAGAGATAAACAACTTTAAAGAGCAACAATACTATAGGGTAACCGGTAATTTTGCTACCTCAGACCACGCAGTCTTACATGCAGAAGCACAAGAACGCTTCAATACCCGTGAAGCCACTATAGAATATTTAGAAGCATGCAAAAACTCAGTGTTTACTGTTAAAAATGTAGACACAAAACCGACCTTTAGAAAACCGGCTCCTCCATTTACGACATCAACTCTACAGCAAGAGGCATCTCGTAAATTAGGCTTCTCTGTGTCACAAACCATGTCCGTAGCACAAAAGCTATATGAACATGGACTTATCACCTATATGCGTACCGACTCGGTCAATCTTTCTGATTTGGCTATCCGTACAGCAAAGGCTGTCATTTGTGAAACCATGGGAGAAAAATATTCGAAATCTCGCAATTATGCGACTAAAACGAAGGGGGCCCAAGAAGCGCACGAAGCAATTCGCCCTACCTACATGAACCGTCCGGAAATAGAAGGAGACAAAAATGAGCAACAGCTATACGACCTGATATATAAACGGACTATTGCATCTCAAATGGCAGATGCTGAATTAGAGAGAACAAACATCATTCTTGAACTTTCTAATCACAAGATTCCATTTACAGCCACGGGCGAAGTAATTAAATTCGACGGATTTTTAAAAGTGTATATGGAATCTCACGATGATGAGACCGAGGACGAACATAGTGCACTGCTACCACCGATAAGCAAGGGAGACCAACTGACATACACAGTTATAACAGCACAAGAACAATACACACAACATCCTCCCAGATACACGGAAGCTAGTCTGGTGAAAAAAATGGAGGCATTGGGAATCGGCCGTCCGTCAACTTATGCCCCAACTATCACAACCATTCAGAACCGGGGATATATCATCAGAGAATCCCGCGAAGGTGTTGAGAAAAACGTTGAAGTCATAGAACTTTGCGACAATAGCATTAAAAACAAAAAACAAAAGAAGAGTTTTGGAACAGAAAAGAAAAAGCTGTTCCCATCAGACATGGGTATGGTGGTAACAGACTTCCTCTCACAACACTTCAAAAATATCATGGACTATAACTTTACTGCAGAGGCAGAAGAAGCTCTGGACCATGTTGCAGAGGGATCTGTCCAATGGCAAAAAATGATAGGCGAGTTCTATACACCCTTCCATGAAACGGTAGAAACGACTCTCAAAAAGTCAGAGCGGAACAGTGGACAAAGAATATTAGGAACAGAACCGACAACCGGAGAAACGGTCAGTGTACGTATCGGCAGATTCGGTCCTATGGCACAAATAGGAGAAGGCGATACTGTCAGATATGCCGGGCTGTTAAAAGGGCAGCTAATGGAAACTATCACCCTCGAAGAAGCCCTTGCTTTATTCAAGTTTCCACGGAAAATTGGACTATATGAAGACAAGGAGGTCAGCATAGGAATAGGACGTTTTGGCCCCTATATAAAGCACAACAACGTATTCGTTTCTCTCAAAAAAGGCGTTGATGATCCGGGTACAATAACACTGGAAACAGCCATAGCACGCATCGAAGAGAAAAGAGAAAGCGACCGCAACAAACTGATACATGAATTTGATAATGGAGTAAAGGTATTGAACGGACGCTTTGGACCTTATATCGCATACAACAAAGCCAACTATAAAATTCCAAAAGCTTTAAAAGCAGAAGAATTAACGTTGGAAAAATGCATGGAACTTATTGAAAAGGAGGGGAATAAAAAAAACAAAGTATCCAGCAAAAAGACCTCTGAAACGACTAAAACAAAGACAACAACTAAAACAAAAACAAAAAAATCCACATCGAGTACAAAAACAGATAAATAAATCCGTGAATAATCAATTTAATTATTTGCAGAACAGCGCACTTTTATCTATCTTCGTACCCTCGAAAAGAGATATTTGTAAAAAACATTAAATAATTTATAAATGGCAGCATTACAAACAATCAGAGACCGTGGAGGACTGTTAGTCAGCATTGTAATCGGTCTAGCCTTAGTAGCTTTTATCGTTGGAGACGCTTTAAGTTCAGGTTCTAGCATGTTTAATAGCGAACGCAATCAAGTGGGAGAAATCGCAGGCGAAGGGATATCTATCACTGATTATCAAAACAAAGTTACCCAGCAAGAAGAAATGCTGAAGGCAATGAATGGCATTACAGCATTAAATGAAGACCAACAAACGATGCTCCGTAACAACATTTGGCAACAAATGATTATGGAAAAACTCATGGGTAGAGAATATGAGGAATTAGGATTAACCGTTAATGGCGAAGAGTTATATGATGTTTTATTAGGTGATAATATGACTCCTGCCATGCACCAATTGTTCGCAGATCCCAAAACAGGTGTTGTCGATAAAGAGCGTGCACGCATGATTGTAAAACAAATTCTTGAGACTCCGCTGAATCCTAACTCGCCTGAGTACGGTGCCATGCTTAACCAAAAAAACTATTGGCTAAATATGGAGCGCGAAACCCATGATACCCGCCTGTTAAGCAAATACGGCAATTTGTTAGCTAAGGGGATGTACGTTACCGACGAGCAGGCCAAAGCAAATGCAGAAGGTAATGCAACAAAAACAGATATCAGCTATATCGTAAAAAACTATAGCTCAATTGATGATTCCAGCATCAATATCAGTAATAATGAAATCAAAGAATACTATAACAACAACCAAGCTAGATTCAAACAGAATGAATCAAGAAGAATTGTTTATGTGAACTTTGATATTGAACCGTCAGGAGATGATTTCGCAGAAACAGAAAAAAGTGTCGAAGAACTAATTGGAGAATTCGCAGCAAGCAATGAACCAATGGAATTTGTAAATTTATCTTCTGATGTTAAAGCTGATGTAAATTACTACAAGAAAGAAGAAATCGCCAATGACAGTTTGGCAAACTTCTTATTCGCCAACAATTCAGAGGTATTCGGTCCGTACTTGGAAAACAATGCATATAAAATTTCACGAGTAGGAGATGTTAAAATGTTACCTGATTCTGTTCGAGCCCGCCACATTTTAATTGCTCCGCAAAACAACAACTACATGCAAGCAAAAGCTACTGCAGATAGTTTAGCAAATTTACTTAGAAAGGGTGCAGATTTTGAAGAACTGGCTCTTAAAAACTCAGCAGACCAAAATTCTGCTATCAACGGAGGAGATTTAGGTTGGTTCAACCAGAAAATGATGGTTCAACCATTCAGCGACTCAGTATTCTTCGCAAAGAAAAATGACATTAAAGTGGTATTGACTCAATTTGGTGCTCATGTTGTACAGGTTACTGACATGGCAAAACCAGTACAAAAAATTCAGATAGCAACTATTGAAAAAGAAATCAATGCTTCTGGCAAGACTACAAATAAAATTTACAACGATGCACGCAATTTTGCAACAGGCATTAAGGATGCAACAAGCTTTGACAAAAAAGTTGAAGAAACCGGCTTAACTAAACGAATTGCAACTGTGGGCAAAAACGATAAAACCATAGCAGGGATGGACAATGCCCGTGAAATGATCCGTCAGATATATTTGACAGAAGAACCGGGACTTGTTCAAACTAAAGACGAGTCTATCATCTTTACAAATGGCAATAAATATACTGTTGCTGTATTGACAGAAGTCAATGAAGAAGGCATCGCACCTATCAACAATGTAGCCTCTACAATCAAACGTATTTTGATTCAAAAGAAAAAAGCAGAAATCTTAAAGAAAGAGCTTGCTAGCATGATGAGCGGAAGCGAGAGTTTGCTATCTGTTGCACAAAAAGCAGGTGTTGATGTAAAAGAAGCAACTGAAATAAGCTTTAATTCATTCCAAATTCCAGGAGCAGGAATTGAACCTCGCGTAATAGCAGCAGCTTCAGTAGCAGAACAAGGTAAATTATCTGCCCCCATTGAGGGAAATCAAGGCGTGTTTGTTATCTTAGTAAACAACCGCACAACAGACGAAGTAACGCCTGACGAAATTAAGCAGACAAAAGCTTCTTTACAGCAAGTAAACATGTACCGTGCAAACTATCAAGCGATAGAAGCAATCATGAAAAACGGAGAAGTAAAAGACCAACGCTACAGATTCTATTAGAATCAAGCATAAAATAATCTTAAAGGCTAAAAACATGGAAAATTGTCCAGTTTTTAGCCTTTAAATATTTAATAAAACCCTACTAATAAATCAACAAACCACCTACTTATATTACTTTACTTCATTATATATTTCAAAAATTTTGCCTGTCAAAGTCGCCCAAGAAAAATTCTTTTTCAGCCTTCTAGTTTCTGCAACAAAGAATGACTCTCTATTCTTTTCATAAAAATCAACAATAGCATCCGCAATGGCTTCGCTTGTCGGTTTGACTACATAACCAGAACATTTGTCAGCAATTATCTCAGCCAATCCTCCTACAGCAGTCACCAACATAGGCTTGTCAAAATGGTAACCTATTTGTGTCACACCACTCTGTGTCGCAGATTTATAAGGTTGCACAACTAAATCTGCAGCACAAAAATATTTATTAATTTCATCAGACGGAATATAATCAGTCTTCAACACCAACTTTTCATCCAATTGAAGTTGCTTTATCAAAGACTCGTATCTATCTTGATTTCCATAATACTCACCTGCTACAATCAATTTAACTGGCTTTTCACGCACTCGAACATCTGCCATAGCCTCTAACAATAAATCCAGACCTTTATAATCTCTAATAAAGCCAAAGAATAGCAAGTAGTGATAATCTGGAGACAAACTTAATCCCTTTAAAGCCTCCTCTTTAGGTATTATAGCGCCATAATGATCATACACAGGATGTGCAGCCAAACGTTTTATAGGCTGTTTCACAAACAAATCAATGTCTTGAAACACTTCTCGAGACATCGCAATAAATCCATCGACACCCTTAACAAAATAATGGGTAAAGAGCCTATCACCAGGCCGTTTTTCATGAGGTATGATATTATCTGCAATACATACCACTTTTGTATGCTTATTCTTGCGAGCAATGCGACAGATTGATCCCAGAGCAGGTCCCATAAAAGGTAACCAATAACGCACAATAATCATGTCAGGAGACAATCGTTTTAGCTCCCGACCTACAATCAACCAATTCAAAGGATTCACAGAATTTACACGCGGCAAGATGGTCACACCCTCAGGGGCAGGATCATCTGTGTATTGAGTTTTACCGGGGAAAAGAAATCCCGGATATTGGAGTTTAAAATTAAAAACCGTAACCTCATGCCCTTCTCTAATAAACTCTACTGCCAGCCTTTCATTCAAAGCTGCGATACCACCTCTATAAGGATTTGCAGGACCTAAAATGACTATCTTCATATAAATTCAATTTCTAATCAAAAATAGTAAATTAATTATATCAGATTCATATACTCTCAAACAAAAAACATCAGACACACAAATTTCCAATAAAAAGTCGTATTTTTGTATGAATTGTCACCAAAATAACTACATATACATGCCTAATCAACCTAAAGATTACCAATACCCATTTAAAATCTCTGTAGCCATAAGCACCTACAATAGAGATTCATTTTTGAAAGGTCTGATGGATTCCATCTTGCAGCAAACTCTATCTCCTCGAGAATTCGAAATTATATTTGTCAACAATAATAGTACAGACAACACAGATGCCATCTGCAAGCAATTTATCGCTGACCATCCCTCTCTGAAAATACAATACCACATCGAATACAACCAGGGATTGTCTTTCGCTCGCAACCGTTGTATACAAGAAGCTAAGGGTAAGTATATAACATTTGCAGATGATGATGCTCTGTTAAATCCGGATTTTCTAGAAACAGTTTGTAACTATTTAGACGAGCATACTGATATAGCTGAAGTCGGTGGCCCCATATTTTTAAGTTATATGGAAAGTATTCCAAACTGGGAAAATCCTTACATAAACACACTTTTCGGATACTTCCAGCCGTCATTGAAACCTTATATTTTAAACCGCCCAAGTAAAAAATATCCACGAGGTTCCAATATGACCTACCGCACAGAAATATTTAATACTTGTGGTTTATTTAATACATCACTCGGAAGAATCAAACAACAACTTATCGGAGGAGAAGAAAAAGACATAGCATTCCGCATCATCAATGCAGGATTTCGCATAGCATACATTCCTTCCGCTATTGTACATCACCTAGTCCCCGAAAGACGGACAAAATTAGATTTCATACAAAAGCAAGCAAAAGGCATAGGCCTAAGCGAACAAATCAGAACATTAAACATTTCACGGCCAGCATATCTCAAAGCCATTCTATTAGAAGGAATGAAGTGGATTGCCTCATTCATCCTTTGCATAAGCTATATATTAAGAGGCAAACCACAAAAAGGCGGTATTTTACTATATTTCCGCTGGTTTGTTACTCAAGGTTTATTATTTAAATAAACTTTATCCAATGTTCTCTTTACTTTTAGCCATCTTCTTTCCATAATAGAAGATGACTAAAAGCAAGCCCAACACCAACAATCCAGAACAAATAGTGCCAATCCACCGGCCGGTCATATAAACATCCGGATGAAAATAAAAGGATATTGTATGCTCGCCAGCAGGAACCTCCATACCTCTTAAAATCCAATTTGCCCTAAAGTGCTCCGCAGGCTGTCCATCTATCATAGCCTTCCATCCATGAGGATAATATACTTCAGAAAACAACATCATTCCGGGTTGAGATGATGTATACTTATATTCCAAGCGATCGGGCTTATACGAAACCAACTTAACTGTTGCCGTCGAATCCAACGTCCATTTCTTGCTACTAACCAAAGTCTCGAACCGCTTATCTACAAGCGCAACTTCATGCGGGTCATTCGTTTGCAAAGCTACCATCTCTTCATCAGCATTATCCACGACCTTCACAGAGGACACAAACCAAGCATTTCCATAAGCATACGGATTCTTCAAAGGTGCTTGGTTAGGATCAATTATCAAATATCGCATATTAAGCATATTCAATATTGGAACTGTCTTGAATGCTGCTTTTGCCTCTTCCACAGAAGCCGCTTTTGCCAACTGCCGCTGTAACAATTCAATTTCCGGGGCCAATTTTATCTCAATCAAATCCTGGTAGCGACGCAATTTTGCAGCGCTATAACCACCGATACTCTTATGAAAATAAGATGGTCCACTATTATTAAAAGGATCCTGCAAAGACAAGACACGATATGATGGGTCTTTATCTTGCATTATCATCCGATCTGACACAGACGGAGAATATAACTGCTGGGCCGCATGTGCTTTTATAAAATGAGACTTATTCAGATAACGCTTATCAACTCCCCACAAATCAATCAATACCAATAACGACAAGATATAAGGCAAATAACGAGACGGTTTGTCATTTTTAATATAAAGATAAAGACAACCACCACCTAACACAATAAACAACAATGAACGATAGGCATCTGCCCTCAACAAAGCTGCACGGTCTTCAGCCAAAGCATTCATATACCAATCCGGCATACCGTATTGAAAATCCAAAGACGAACGGAAGTCCATTGGTGCAAAGAAAGCAAAAAATAAACAGAGACCTCCTGTAATTCCCACCGCATAATATAATGCTTTCAGTAGTTGCTGCTTCTCATTTTTCCGTTTAAAAAGCATTATCAGCCCCCATACAGCAATGACAGCAAAAATCAATTGAGGAATGACTAATGCCATTGAAACAGTACGGAACTTATTGTAAAAAGGCAAATAATGGAATAACAACGTATTGAAACTATCAAAATTTCGTCCCCAACTTAAAAATATAAAAACAACCATCCCTCCTATCAACCACCATTTTAATGGATGTTTAATAGTAAAAAGCCCTAGGACAAAAAGCATACAAACAATAGCTCCAAAATAAACCGGTCCGGAAGTAAATGGTTGGTCTCCACAATATGTATAAGACTGTAACGGAGTAGGCACTTGATAGCCTTGTTTATATAATTCTTTTGCAACATGCGAATCATTCCCCAAGATTCCTCCGGAGGCTCCTCCATAAAAATCAGGTATCAAAAAAGTAAATGTTTCACCGATACCATAGCTCCAAGCAAAAGCATAATCTTTATCCAGACCATTTGATTTATTAGCCTTCCCATCAACCTGATGAGTCAGCTCTGAACGTCCACGAATACTCTCTTTTGAAAGTTCGTAATTTGCATACAAAGGTCCCATATTACATAGAAACGCCAACAGAACTCCACCAATCAACGTCGCTAATGAAAAACCAATCAAGCGCCAGCTTTTTGAACGGATTTGATTCACAACATATCCGAGATATACAATACAGCAAAACAAAGCCAGATAATAAGTAATCTGTGGGTGATTATTCTTTATCTGTAATGCCAAGGACAAAGTAAATATAAAACCACCAAGCAAATATTTACCCCTCAAAACCAATACAAAACCTGCAAAAATCAATGGCATATAGGCCATTGCCCACGCCTTGGTAATGTGGCCCGCCTGTAGAATAATCAAACTATACGATGAAAATGAAAACGCTATTGCACCCAATATTGCCACTGGAATATTTGCCCCCAGTAACAACATCAATACATAACAAGATACTAAAGAAAAAAATACAACACCACAATCCGAACCTCCCAAATCTTTAAATGGCTTCTCCAGATAATTCAGCAGATTGGCAGGCCCACCCTGTGTAGTAATGGCATAAGTAGGCATTCCTGAAAACATAGAACCTGTCCACGAAGTCCCTACTCCTTCTTTCTCATAATATGCTCTCGCTTCTTGAGACATCTCCATATATTTTTCAGTATCTCCTTGTCTTAACTGCATTCCCTGAAATTTAGGAGCAAAAAATATCAATGAAATTGCCAAAAAGAAAAGAAAGACAAATATATGCGGACGTATTTTCGTCCAAATTATCGAAACTGCATTCATATCGATTTATTAATAAAATTACTATTTATTCAATTTAACATCTATCACTTGTCCTGTAAAATCAGATAAAAGTGTCTTTAACGATTCAATTGCTACCGTTTCCGCTTTTAAAAGAGTCGCATCATCTTCTATACCAAAATTCCTGACACGCATAGGTGTTTTTGTCCGCTCCGGATTAATACAATTTACTCGTACTCCATTCGATTCCCATTCTTGCGAAATAGCTTGTACAAAATTAACAACAGCTGCTTTTGTTGAGGAATAAAGACTATAAAACGCCCTCCCCCGCGTATAAGAACTAGAGGTATAAAATAATAACGTACCCTTAGATGATTTCAAATACGGGAAGCTCTCCAGTGCGACATTAACCATTCCCAAATAATTAACATTAACCACTTTACAAACATCAGCATATGTCATATTATTTAAAGGCTCGCGAATGAGCAAAGCTGCAGTATTCACGACATAATCGATCCTTTGTTCTTCTGCTGCCACATTTTGAAGACTCATTCTGACATCTTCCAACGAAGCAATATCCACTCCATTTAATGAACGAGAGAAGCAATGTACTTTTGCCCCATGTTTTTTTGCTATTGCTGCCATTTCTGCTCCGATACCATAACTTCCGCCAAAGATAACCAATACCTTATCTTGCAACTTATTAAAAGCATCTTCTTGTTCCTGCAGCGAAAAAGAATGTAACTGAAATAATTTGTCCAACAGATAAGAATCTTCCTTATAGGTCAGCTTCATATTCGATTCTTCGCCTCTAACAACATATATCTTCTCATTAGGCAGATACTTCAAGACCACACCACAGTCATCCGTTGACTTAAAGTCAGGATCCAACAAAGCACATTTATAAGCCTCTTGTATTGTTTCCAATTTAAATCCCTGAGGAGTCTGTCCTCTCCGCAACTTACTTCTATCAGGGATAGCATCAATATAATCACCATGGACAGAAATGATTGTATCTACAGCCGGAACTGCTACATCAACGGCATTATAAGTATCCAGCGCCTGTATTGTATCATGAATGATTCTGTCTGTAATCAACGGACGTACGGCATCGTGAAAAATCAAATTCACATCTTGACATCCGGCATAAGCCTCTATCGCTGCCATACTGGAGTGATAACGTTCAGCCCCTCCTTTTAATATCTTGCGAACTTTTCTCCAACCATTTTTAAGCACAATCTCTTCAATGGTTGTCAAATATGCCGGATTAATCACTACAGCAATCTCGTCAATGAGTGAATTGCGTTCAAAAACCTCTATTGTATGCTCAATGACTGTTTTACCAGCTACTTTAAAAAATTGCTTGGGATGACTGCTATCTAACCGACTGCCTACGCCACCCGCCAATATTACAGCTATATTCATTATTCTGTCTTAATGGTAAAGTGTAACAAAAATAGGCAAAAAAATGGCATATACCTAAAAGAGTCTGCTATTAAAGAAATTTTTTTCGCTGTCTGGATTTCTGAAAACGTTTATAAGGACGCAACACAAGAGTCATATAGCATATTACCGGACCGGTTGCCAACTCCCAAATGCAGTATTTCATGCCTAAATCCACCTCCAACAAAGAATAAGTTCTTTTATCGTCTAAATACATTTGCCTCAAATGCTTGAAGTCTCTCATCTCTCCAAGCAACAAGGTGCCCCATAAATTATATAAATATTTTTTCTTCAAACGCCTCCGCAAAAGACTTAAATAAACAGCCTTATCCTCTCTATCCGAGCTCTCAACATAGTTATAGATTCCCTTCGTACTCTCAAAATCCTCCTTCAGATGCTTCAAATCCAACCACCATTTTTCATGCTGACACAAAGAGCCATAATGCAGGATATAATCTACCAAAACCTCTTTCAGATAAATACCTTCAATCCCCATTCCTTCTGTATAGTACAGAAATTTACAAAAGAAATTATAATCCTCTGTATAACTTATACTTTCGTCAAAAGCAATACCCGACTTTTCCAACAACCCCCTTTTCACTGTCCAACAGGCAGTCTGAGGCAAAGTACCACCACCCAAAATATGCTTGAGTAATGACACTCCCCCTTCTTTATAAGCAAATCTTGCTAAATTAATCCTTCCATTTTCTTTATTAATACAACAAGCCCATCCCTTCTCTGTTCCATCCAATACGTCAAACATCCTTTGCAAATAATTTTCATCCAAAAACTCATCGCTATCAAGGAACGTCACAAATCGACCCGCTGCTTTTCCAATTCCCACATTTCTGGCAGAACTCACGCCACCATTCTCTTTATAAAAATAATGCACCCTTTGTGGGTCTTTTTCACAATAACCGGCAACAATCTCTGAAGTATTATCCAGACTTCCATCATCAACCACGATTATCTCAAAATCATAAAACGTCTGATTACACACACTGTCCAACGTTGCCGCAAGTCTCTTTCCGCCGTTGTATACTGGAATAATCACTGAAAAATAAGGTTGCATATCACTGCTTATTTTTAAACATTTCTGTAATAGACTGACAAGCTCTGCCCTTATATTCTCCCCAAAATCGTTCACGCATCAATCCATAACGACTTCTATCATACTCATCGCGTTCTATTATTGCGACAAGCTCTGCAAATGTACAAGCCACTTCTCCAACAACATTTTCCATAAACGGATAATTAAAATCCCGATCCTTAACATACTCTTTATAGTCATAAAGATAAAGAATCACCCCCTTATTGTCAAGCAACAAATAATCATACAATATAGAAGAATAATCAGTAATCAATACATCTGTATAAGCCAGCAAAGGATATATATCAACTCCTCCTTCCAATAAAAGGATATTTGAATAATGTGACATCACCTCCCGATTTTCTACAATCGTGTTTGCATGCGGCTTCAACACCAATAATCCGTCCTTTTGTAACATCAGCTTGTTCAACGCTTCCAGATTTAAATGTTCGGCGAACAACTTGCGCTGAGACTCTCTCCAAGTTGGCATATACAAAAATACCCGTTTATAACTTTGCAGCCGGCCTATCAACCCCTTCGTCTTATCAGATTCAAAACGATTCAAGTATGCCTGACGTTCCCCTTCTGATGCCAACAATATATCATTTCTGGGATAACCGATATTCAGGCAATGCTGTTCGTCAATTCGGAATGCTTGGGCAAATTTTACAGACTGAAAAGGCGTCGACGAAAGGAAATAATCCGGACGATGATACACCTGTGGATAATAAAAACGCTCTTTCAAAGTCTTACGTACATAACGATTATATAACGGTCCCCGATCTATACAAAATTCTATTTTTTTCAATCCCACTCCATGCCATAAATTAACCTGTACAGCCCGTCCTGATGTAAAATAACAAATATCCGAACTATAGGCATTGAAAAAATAATAACCTCCCCGCAACGCATAATAAAGCCCCTGTATAGAAAAAATAGAATAAGCCTTCAGCCCCAAATCCCTCACCTGCTTTACTGTAGATGTTTTATACGAAATCCAAATAGGCTTGATTATTTTACTGTTTTCTGCCACATGAATAAAAAGATACTTTGCATTATCTGCAAAAGTTCCACGGAAGCTACCAAATACCCATATTTTCTTACTGCGAGGCATTAACAAAGAAAACGCCCACACTATATAACCGATAAAATATGCAATGAATTTCATATCACAAATTAATTCCGCACAAATATAAAAATAATAAATCTTACTACCTTTGTCATCAAACATTATTGGCATAATAAAAAAAACAGAATAACATGGGACTCAAGCGTAAGTTATGGCTCATATATGTAAACACTTGTATCCGTTGCATGAGAAGAAAGCGCCTGGAACAAACAGACCATCTCAATTGCGACACAACTCCCCAGAAAACAGGACACATTGATCTGGTTACCGTAGCTTTCAATAATGAACATTTAATCAAACAACAACTGCTTTTATTAAAGAAATTTATTCAAGACAAACCAGTCCATTTTACAATAGCAGACAATTCCAACATCCCCGGCAAACGCAAGATTATAAAAAACATATGTCGTGAACTAGGTGCTGGATATATCTCCATGCCACAAAACATGCTCCAACATTATCCCGGTGGAAGTTACGCACATGGCAGTTCTCTAAACTGGATTTATACCAACTATATCAAGCTTAGGCGCCCCACATTTTTTGGCTTTCTTGATCACGACTTATTTCCCATAAAAACAATATCTATATCCCAATTAATTGGCGGACAAGATTTTTATGGAGCCATCAACCAACGCCCTAAAGGCTGGTATCTGTGGGCCGGACTGTCTATTTTTCGCTTTAAAGCTGTCGAAAACCTTCCTTTAAATTTCATTCCTTACATTGAACAAGGAGAATATTTAGATACAGGAGGCGCAAATTATCCTATTCTTTACAAAAAATACGATATAGACAAACTGCATCATATCGAGCGGAAAAATATTCCCTTAGGAGAAGGCACCGACTATCATTCAGACTACATCCAATATCTGGATTCAGAATGGCTGCATATTATCAACGGCTCCAACTGGAAAGGTTGTGACCCCAACTCTTTAAGCCGCAAAGAAAACTTCATCAACGACCTATTAAAAGATTGATTCACTATTTCTATAATCTATCAAATCCATATCATGAATATTCTATTTGTCAACAACAGCGAGGTTAATCCTTTGAACTCAGGGATACAACGAATTACCTATGTGCTCGCACAAGCATTTACTACACGTGGATTTTTATGTTATGGAGCAAACTTTGAAAAAAACACTCCTGCTTCAAAAGGACTATTTGTTGATATCCTTAAATTAGACTATTCAACAGAATCTTCCCAAAAACTGTGCGCATTTATTCAAAAACATGAAATTAACCGCATCATTGTACAAGAATGTATGCCACTAATCAAACTTAAGGTTGTCAAACAAGCCATTTCAAATATATCTGATTGCAAACTATACTATTGTAACCATAGCGCTCCAGGTAAAGAATTTGTACGTCCTTCCATCTCCTCTGAGTTCTACCGATTATTACATCGGCCCGGAAAGATAAACTCTCTATTCAAAACAGCCGTAGCTCTCTTGCCTCCCGCCTGCTATAAAGCCCTTGTACGTTCCAAAGTACGGAAAAATTACACCTATATCTATCAGCATTCTGATAAAATCATACTGCTATCACCAAGGTATATTCCTATTTTTCAACAACTGGCAAATATCTCAAATATTGATTTATCCCATTTTGCAGGAATCGGCAACAGTCTTTCATTCAATGAAAATCTGCCTACAGAAGAAATTACACAAAAAGCCAAGGAGGTCATACTTGTAGGCCGTCTGTCAGAACGAGCCAAAAGATTCTCGACTGCTCTTCGGATATGGCAACACATTGAAAACTCACAGCAATTTCCTGATTGGCGATTGAAAATCATCGGCACCGGACCGGATGAAATGTATTATAATCATCTGGCACACAAATTCAAACTGAAACAAGTAGATTTTGAAGGTCAACAAGACCCTCGTCCCTATTACAAAAGAGCAGCCATTTGCATGCTGACCTCTGCCTATGAAGGCTTTGGCATGGTGCTTACCGAAGCACAACAAATGGGAGTTGTCCCCATCGTTTTTGACACGTATGCTGCCGCACATGACATCATAACTCATAGTCACAACGGCATTATTATACCAGCCGGCAACAACATAGCATTTACAGAACAACTATCTGCTTTAATGAAGGATACGAAAACACGTGAAAAAATGGCTATAAATGCCTTGGCAGACTGCTCAAAATTCTCTATCGAGAATATCATCCGTCAATGGTTGTCTTGCTTACAATAATTCTTATTGATTATTTTGCTTATCAACCCATTGACACTTTCAGACGTGTGCCAAAAATAAGTTGCCACTATCCAAGAACCGCCAATCAACGCAGTTCTGTATATCCCATCAACAAAGGGATTGTCACACCAACGCGGCAATAACTCATTCACCCCAAATAACGCCCCCACAAGCAACACCTGCTTCAAAATACCGATACTATACGGATTCCCTTTCACTTTACGCAGCACAATCCACTGCTGAAAAGTATAACTCACCACACAAGTCAAAAAAGTAGCCAAGGCTGCTCCTGAAATACCCCACCGTGGAATAAACACACTATTGGTAAAAATTGTCAAACCTGTCAGAAAAAAAGTAATGTACAAACCCCAATAATAATACTTTGAAAAAGATATCAAGGTTCCACCAAACTCCAATGTAGTTGCTAAAATCCTGGCCATTGCAATAAAAAATACCACCCATTTGCCCGTCTCATAAACCTCCCCATTAGGCAGAATATCGAAAATATTATCAATATTTATCCAAATCAACAAAAACAGCGTGCTGCTCGCCATCAATTGGTGCAATGCCACCTGTCGATACAATTGATTGGCTCTCTCCAAGTCTCCATCCTTTAATGCGTTTGCGGCCAACGGCTTTGATATTGCCGAAATAGAACGGCTCGGCACCTCTATCACAGATCCCATATACATAGCTATCGTATATATCCCTGCATATCCCAATCCCATATTCGAACTTACCATAAAAATATCAAGCTGAGGCATTATATTCCCACCGATAGCTCCAATAATCAATACCAAGGTATAACGCATGATATCCCGTCGCAAATTTTTATCAATATACGAATTATCATGCCTAAAAGACAAAGGTGTAATTGTAGAAACATAATACATATTAGCCAACATGGCACCACCATACACCAATACAAAACCAGTTACCAAGCCTGTCAAATTCAACCACCCCCAGGCATAACAAAAATAAATGACCAGCAACATCACCCGAATCCCGATTTCCTTGATAAACTTGGGCACGACAATCTTCATCAAAATATTGGCATAAGTCTCAATAACAGCACCAAAAGTCAAGAAAATAATGAGTGGTAACAACCAATAAAAATAATCAACCAACAAAGCCGACTTCTCGATAAAAAAATCAATTATCCAATTTTTCAGCAACAAGAAAACACCGATAAAAAGTACCGAACCAATCGTTGGCATCAACATCAGATAAAAGAAAAAACCATTGTGTCCGTTTTGCTGATTACGGAAATAAGGAAAGAAACGCATGGCTGAGGCAGAGGTACCCAATTGCGCAAAGCCGGCAACCAACGCCGCCACCTCATACATCACCTTTGTCAAACCGATAACTTCGGGTTGCAGGAACTTCGTCAGAATAAAAAAGGTAGTCAGAAAACCTATAAAGGCTCCGATATAATTAAAGACTGTCGCTTTTATACTCTGACGAATAATAACCCCCATCCCAAAACATTAAAACACATATCCGAATCCAAAATTCAGATACACATTATACATTTTAAACGTAATACTTTTAAAATCATCCGGGAAAATAGCATTCAACCCCCAAGTCAAATCAGCATATACGCTCAAGTGCTTATAAGCCCGCCATTCTCCTCCTAAATCCAGTCCCCACTGGAATTTATGCAAATCGGATGAAAAATCATAAGTTGCATCATCAACATGCACTTTAGGACCTATCGGACTTCCATCCCGCAAATAACCGTCATACGCCGTTCCTGAAAAATCACCGTTCGTCAGAATTGAAACATAGGGACCAAATTTTACATCCCAACGAGGCGAAGCCTTGAAAATTGCCTGAAGCGGAATCGTCACATACGAATTTTTAACATTCGTCTTTACATATCCGGTCCAATTGCCTTCCATATGTCCGGTAATCTCTCCGCTCGTAGCATCCATCACCATAAAATAATTTTTTACACGGGCATCCGTTTTCATACCCTTATTTTCCAGACGGACACCAACCAAAGCCCCCCATCTTTTATTACCATCTAACCACTTTATTACATTACCTTCTATAGCAATTTGCGTTCCCGGACGGAAACCTTCAATTTTTCGAATTTCGACAGGCAAAGGCAACGGAGATGTACCGCCAAAATTAAAACCTGCCTTGATACGATACTCAAGGCCCCTAAATGCCGACCAAAGCAAACCTTTTGATTTCACCTCATCAGCCTGTAAATTCAGACTAACTAAAACAAACAATATGATTGCTACAATACTTTTCATAACCATAACTTCTATTATTCACAAATCACCTGAACTTCATCTACATACAAGACACTTCCGACAGCTCCGATAAAAGTCGCCCCTTTTATACTTGAAGTAAATACTACAGCCAGATTATATTTATACTGTTTGGATTTATTCTCATCAAATTTCTTTTTATAGTCAAATTTCAAATCAAAATGGATATACTCCTTGGCAGACAAATCTGTTTCCGGACCATACACCACCGGATCCGTCAAACGAGCTAAAGCCACGATATTCTTACTGTTCAATACATTATCCCCATCCAACGTGCCTTGTTCAAGCCCTTCAGACTCATACAACACAGCATAAATATCACAAGCATCTTGCCCCTCAATAGGTATCGCCTTACCATCCTCACCCACATCTGTCAAAACCTCTCCCCGTTTTGCCTTATACCAACCGGTCATACGCTTAGGCTTCTTTCCAAATGGCAACCCAAAGCGTGTTGCCTTCATCGGTTCTTTCAAGGCATTTGCAACATCAAAATTACCGATAAACATATTTCCGGCAGCTATCGGCATATGCTTCATCTCCCCAAAACCGCCCGTACTTTTTGTTTCCAACTTAATACCTTTCCCTTCTTTGCCTTCCAAAACCGAAACAGTAGGAAAATCCTCCGGTTTTTTGCCTACACCGGTCAATGAATATCCGCCATTACCCGAGGCCCATATATCCTGTCTGAAATTGGCTCCTTGTCCATCTATTGTTTCATAAAAAACATAATATTTATTATCCCGATTCAATTCTGCCAATTCAAACGTATATTTCACCGGCAAATCAAACGTATCCACACTCACCCGATACGTTTTTTGCCATTCGCCGTCCTCCGAAGTCACAACAAAAGACTGCGGATGCGAATAATCTCTCACTTCTCTCGGATTCGGAGTAATCGTTGCGCCTTCTGTCAATGTCACATCCAAAGCCAGTTTTGTCAAATCAATAATCGGTGTTGCCTGTGCTATCACCCTTGTATTACTGATAATTACATTCCCCTTAATATTAGGATCAGGTTGCTCATGCTCGTTCAAAATAACGCACGTTTCTATATCTGCCTCAGTATTTGCTGCTTCTTTTTGAATACACGAAAAACACAGCAATCCAAGCATTAAATACAGTACTACTCTTTTCATATTCTATCATTAATTAATTTATTGCATCATCTCCGGAGTTGTATCCACCCATTTATAAAGCTTGTCTCCCCTTCTCACCTTCTCAGAGGTTGCCATTGAAAACACATCACCTTTCTCCACCTGTTCCACAGGCTTCAAATCCAATCTCAATTCCGGCACTGTCATTTGCAAAGTGCCCGTTGTCGGTCCCTGAATTAAAATTTCTTCCCCCACTTTCAAATCAAATGATTCAATTTTAAACTCAGCAACTCCCAAATTGGAAAAATAATTTGTGACTTTTCCCAACAGAATCTTTTTCTTGGTAGCTTTCGAGCCATACACTTCACTCCATTCCCCTAATCGCTGGCCTAAATAATAGCCATCCCAAAATCCTCTGTTAAATACAGTTGCCAACCGTTTTTTCCAACCGTCAATCTTTTCTGCCGAATAACTACCGTCCAAGTACGCCCGAATAGCCTCATCATAACATTCACAAACGGTTCTCACATATTCCGCCGATCGTGCACGTCCCTCTATCTTTAACACCCTCACTCCGGCATCTGCCAATTTATTGACAAATCCCACCGTACACAAATCTTTCGGAGACATGATATATTCATTCTCAATATCCAACTCTATTTCATTTTCACGGTCCTTCACCGTATATGCCCGACGGCAAATCTGATTACATGCACCCCGATTGGCAGAAGCATTCCGTTCG
>OGQF01000433.1_pt1 | contig 35488 bp, 27 predicted proteins | sample 1553141 | NCBI WGS metagenome assembly OGQF01 (sample SAMEA2580005, study PRJEB22360) | human gut metagenome | biome: human gut; feature: human-associated habitat; material: faeces | place: Denmark | collected 2008/2010
GGGGCCGATGGCTCGAAGCAGGCCCTCAAGGTAACGCTCAAACCGGGAGTCATCTATCAGTTGTTCACGCGAGACAACTGGGTTTGCAACGCCCAACTCGTTGCCGGACAAAAATATGAAGTCTCCTTCTGGCAGAAAACGGATGCCGCGGAGGGTTCGCTTATCGTCTTGACGGGCATCTATAACAATCTGCCCTCCTGGTCTTGGAATGAATACCTCCAGGTACTTGCGAGTGACCACTGGAGCATCTACTTCCCCGATATTCCTTTCGAGGAACAGGTGGAAGAGATGTTCGGAATTTGGAGTAATATCGAATATCCGCTTACCGAAACGATCACACTCCCGGCATCTCCGGAGCTGATGCCTTCCGCAGAGTGGAAACAGGTCCGGTTCGAATTCACGGCCACAAGCGCCAAATACGAATCGTTGCTGAACACCTATCCCCAATTCGCTCTTCTGTCAGCCGGCTCCGCTGATGTAAACTGGTATTTGGACGACATACAAATCAATCTTATCGAAGAATAACCCGAATAAACTATTCGCTATGAAACGATTCGTTTTCTTACTGGCCGGCTTGCTGCTCATTGCTTCGAGTCTCCGGGCCCAGACCTCCGTCAGCGGTACGATTACCTCCCCGGACGGAAAGCCTGTCGCCGGCGCGTCGATAATCATCGAAGGCAGCACCGTCGGTGCCACGTCCGATGCCAAGGGTTTCTATCGGATCAAAGTCCGTTCATCCAAAGATATTCTCGTCTTCAACTTCCTCGGGTACCGGGAGGTTCGCGAATCCGTCGGGCAGCGATCCCTGATCGATGTCGTACTCTCACCCTCCGACCTTCAGATAGACGACGTCGTTGTAGTCGGTTACGGTGCCCTACGGAAAAAGGACATGACCGGAGCTGTTGCCTCGATCAAGGCCGATGCCTTCGAAAACCGGGTACTTTTCTCCGTTGACGACGCTTTAGCCGGCGGAGTGGCCGGTCTGATGGTCAACTCCTCATCCGGAAAACCCGGCTCGGAGTCGAGCATGCTTATCCGCGGTGCAAACTCCCTGACCGGCTCCACTGCCCCGCTGATTGTCCTTGACGGATTCCCGCTCTTCGATGTCAGCACCTCCACCGGGGGTGGCATAGACGGATATGACACCGGCATGTCCTCGCTCTCGATGATAAACCCCGACGATATCGCTTCGATCGAAGTGCTAAAAGACGCCTCGGCAACGGCAATATATGGTAACCGCGGAGCCAACGGAGTCATTCTCATTACCACCAAACGAGGCCGGGGCGACAGCGGAAAGATCCAATACAACACCTACTTCGGATTTCAACAGATGAATAAGCGGTATGACATGATGGATTTTCGCCAGTACGCCGCCTATCAGGTTGATCGAAACTCCTCGAACAACCACCTGTTCACGGACCCTATCACCATGCAACCCCGCACAATCGGAGACGTACAGTCGCGGGACTGGCAGGATGAAATCTTTCGTACCGGATTTATTCAAAACCATTCGCTATCTATTTCACACTCTACTGAAAAAACGAGTATGTTCGTCTCCGGTTCCTACATGCAGAACAAATCGGTCCTCATCGCCACGAATTGGCAGAAACTCACGGCTAAAGCTACGATCGACCACCGATTCACGGATTTTATACGCACGGGTGTCGATATTGGCTATAACCGAATCGTCGACGACGGAGTGCCGACCGGCGGCGAAGGCACGTCCCAGGTTGCAGGCGTCATCACTTCGGCCCTGACGGCTCTTCCTTTTGAATTCGACGAAACGACTCAGGCCTATTTCCGCCGTGCAGGCGTCTCGCAGTCCTCGCTCGACTCTTATATCGACAACTATCACGGGAATCCGGTCAACATCGCCAATGAGACCGAACTCACCAAACGCATCAACCGAATGATGCTCAATGCCTATGTCGAGGCCGACATCCTTAAGAATCTGACCTTGCGCATCACGGCAGGATATGACAGTTATTCGCTCAAAGACCGCCAGTTCTATCCCACCTCGACGCCCCGCGGCTACTTTTACAAGGGGCAGGGTATCATCGGCAGTTCTGAATCCGGAAGTTGGATCAACGAAAACACGCTCACCTGGAAGCCCGTATTCGGGAAACACCGTCTCAATGTCCTCGTCGGCATGACTGAACAAGGATACACGAACTTCTACGATCGCAGCGAAACCACTCAATACGAATACGAGGATCTCGGATCGAATAATGCCCAGATGGCTAAAGTTTTCAACGTCTACTCCAGCAAGGAGCAGGTCCGGTATGTCTCGCTCATCGGTCGAATTAACTACTCATACGACAACCGTTACATTGCCACTTTCACCCTCCGCCGCGATGCTACCTCGCGCTTCATCAACGACAAGTGGGGTACGTTTCTCTCCGGTGCATTAGCCTGGAACATCGACAGCGAAAGATTCATGCAGAATCAAAATACCGTCAGCGCCCTCAAACTGCGTCTGAGTCTGGGCGAGGTTGGCAACTCAAATGTCCCCACCTCGGGCTCCTACTCGCAGCTCTACGGAACGAACTACTCCTTCGGAACCATTGAGACCATCGGGCAGTCTTCTTTGTCTATTGCTAATGAAAACCTCTCCTGGGAGACCACTCGCGAAGTGAACGCAGGATTGGAGGTCGGGTTATGGAACGACCGGCTGAAATTCACGGCAGACTTCTATGACAAGGTTACCCGGGACCTGTTGCTTGAGGCTCCCGTTGTTAACATCGTCGGATTCGACAAGGCATGGCAGAATATCGGCAAAATGCGCAACCGCGGTATCGAGTTGAGCCTGAACGCCCAGTTGATCAACCACAAGAATTTCAAATGGAATTTCTTCGCCAACTTCGCCCGCAACAAGACCAAAATTCTTGAACTCGGCCAGGGCGGAGCCCCGATCCTGCTGGGTGTCACTTGTCTGAGCGGTCAGAATGCCGTCATCCTGCAAGAGGGCGGAGAGATCGGAGACATATACGGATACGTCACCAAAGGTGTCTATGGACTAAATGATTTCGAAATCGACGGAATAACGCCGAAGCCTGATGTCGCCGTCGAAACCGGAGCCGAAAAACCCGGGGCCATGCGCTTCGCCGACCTGTACAAGGACGAAAAGATTACATCCGACGACCGGACCGTAATCGGAAACTCGACACCCGATTTCTTCGGAGCCTTCGGCACGAACTTCACCTGGAAGAACCTCGACCTCAACCTCTCGTTCCAATATTCATACGGAGGCAACGTCTACAACGCAAACTACAATCAGCTCGCAGCGTTCACCGGAACCACGAACAACCAAATGGCATTCTTCGAGGAGCGTTGGTCGCCCCGGAACCTTGCAAGCACGCAATACTCCACGATGACGAACGGAGCGGTCTGCTCGGCATTCGTCGAAGATGCCTCGTTTCTGCGGCTCCGCTCTGCACGGATCAGCTACACCTGTCCGCGCAAATGGTTCGGCCCTAACAGCCACATCGGCTCGATCAAGTTCTATATCGCCGGAGAAAACCTCTTCGTCCTCACTCGATACTCGGGCTACGACCCCGAGGTGTACTCCAACCAAGGTTCCAGCAGCATGAGCAATATCCTCACGTCGGGCTTCGACTACGGCTGCTTCCCCCGCCCGCGCACCTTCACCGCAGGTATTAACATTCTGTTCCAGTAAAACGATCTCCATCATGAAAAAGTTCATCACCTCCGCATACTCGCGACTCGGCCGCTTTGTCGTTATCGCGGTTGCAGGCTGTATCTTCTCGGCGTGCAGCGACTTCCTCGATGTCCCCCTCGAAAGTACCGTGGCGACCTCCAACTTTTACAAGACTGCCGAAGAGTTCGACATGGGACTCACGGGCGTTTATAACATGCTGCTCTCGGCCGAATGGGCCAATGGCGACCGATACGGGTCCTATTTTCAGGGTTTCCTCATCCTTGGGCGCGTCGGAACCGATGAGATGATCATTCCGACCAACATCGACGGAAACGAGACAGAACTCTGCAACTACACCTACACCCCTTCGCATCGCTACATCTCCCGAACATGGTATGTCCAGTATCGCGGGATACAACGCGCCTGCGTTATCATAGACCGTCTGACTGACACCGATATCGGCAATGAAAGCGAGAAGAAACGGATTCTCGGCGAAGCCTATTTCCTGCGGGCCTTCTACTACTTCCATCTGGTAAGGCTTTTCGGTGAGGTGCCGATCATCAACCACGAAGTTACCGATCTCACAATGGTGCAGACTGAAAAGTCTTCCGTGGCCCAAGTCTACGAACAAATCGTCAGTGATCTGAAACTAGCCATCGGGAACCTTCCGGTGTCGAATGCGAACGGCCGGGCTCACTACTACGCAGCCAAAGCCCTGCTCGGCAAGGTCTATTTGCAAATGGCCGGCGAACCTTTGGAAGACTCCAAAGCTGCGGCTTTAGCCGAAGTCGAACTCAACGAGGTTATCCAGAGCGGTCGTTTTGAGCTCGTGAAGGATTATTTCAGTCTGTTCGATGCGTCGAACGAATACAGTTCCGAATACCTATTCGATGTCGAGTTTGCCAACAACGGTACAACCACCTACGGAGGCCAGGTCGGAACTATCGATGGTGTTCAGACCCCCAATAACCTCTATTGGTCTGCGGTATGGAGTACCCAGGAGTTCTATGAAACGTACGATCCCGCCGATCTGCGCCGCGACAACATAGCTCGCTTCAAATATGTTTACGACGACAATCAGAATCTCGTCAAGGAGGATCTCAGTTCCGAACCGATCTACTACGCCTACAAGTTCCGCCATGCCCTGACTGAGGAGGGACGGGGGCCGGGATGGGCAAACTGGGCAAATCCGATCAACTTTCCGATCATCCGTTATGCCGACGTGTTGCTGATGTATGCCGAAGCCGTTTGGCGGGCTCACGAAGTTCCTTCGCCCGAAGCGCTCGAATATGTCAACCAGGTGCGACGCCGTGGTTTCGGAGTCGATATCAAGACTCCGAATGAAGCGGTTGATCTGAAGATGATGGACGGCGACAAGTTCGCCGAGGCCCTGCTCGCCGAGCGTAGTTTCGAACTCTGCTTCGAGGGACAGCGCTGGTACGATCTGGTCCGCTTCGGAAAACTTGAGGAAGGCGTGAAGAAACTGGCCAAGTATTCGAGCGTGGCGACCTCCCAGGCGCAGAACTTCCAACCCAAACACGTAATCTTCCCCATTCCGCAGGATGTTATCGACGCCTCGAATGGGAAGATCGAACAGAATCCGCTTTGGAAATAAAACCCGATCCTTCATTCAAATTACGAAACCATGAAAACACATGCATTATACGTCGCTGGTGCCGCTCTGATGATCGCACTGTCGTCCTGTGACCGCGATCTTGACCTCGCGCATGCCTACAACAACGGTTCCAGTTCGAAACCCTACGAATTCGATGCGGATTTCAATCCGGATGATTATACCGATTTTGGAACGTTCGTCGTCGGTGACCGCAACATCTGTTGGCAGGATCCCCACATTCCCCGGTATATGCTCTGGCTTGACGGAAAGATCTCCGTCGGGAAATACGATGATTCGGGACTGTTTACGACCTACTGGTCTGCGGACAATTCCCTGCGACAGGTATCCGCCAGTCCCTGGCTCGATGAGAACGTCAATGCCTTGACCTCCGATATGGAGGTCTTTGGCAAGTGCATCGAACCCGTATCCGGATTTTACGACGGCGGCGCATGGTTCATCGGCGTGCATAAACTCATGGACGGTCGGTTGGCCGGATTCTTCCATGCCGAGAGCCATTGGCCCGGAGTCTCCGCCGCCTATAAGTCCATTGGCGTCACCTATTCCTCGGACAACGGACTGACCTGGGAAACGGGCAGACGGATCCTTTCCGGAACCGACCCCAAACCCGAAAATCCCGCCGGGCAGGGTGAGTCCTACGGCTTGGGAGACGGGTGCGTAGTTTGGAACGACGCGCGCAAAGTCTGGATATGCTACTACTCGGGCTATTGCGATGACCCCGGAAACTACATGATCACGATGGCCTGTTCGGAGGATCCGGCCGGAGCTGCCGGAACCTGGAAAAAATGGGATGGCAAAGCATTCACCGTCGAAGGCTGCAACGGGCAGACACAACTCGGCGGCGCAAACATCAAGATCGCCAATCTCGATACCTATGCCGGCGGAAATCCGTCGGTCATGTGGAACCACTACATAGGCAAATGGGTGATGGTCTATCATTCGTGGAGCCGACGCATTTGTCTTTCGACGAGTGCCGACGGTATTGCGTGGGAGGCCCCTATATCCCTCAATCTGGGTGAGGAGGAGGCCATGTATCCCAACCTGATCAGTGAAGAGGGAGATCAAACCGGGGGACAGGCTGTCCGCATGTATTATGCTGCAGACATGAATGATCTCGGACAACGCAGTCTCGCATGGAGAAAGGTCGTATTTTATTGATGTTTGGAATGTCGATCCGAAAATTCATCATTCTTTCCGCGCTGATCGTTTCCGGATGCATTTCGCATCCGGAAACGATTGCCATCGACTTCGATTCCGGAACGGAGGACTATACGCCTCTTGTACGCAAGATCCTTGCGGAGCATCCAGCCGGTGAGGTCACAATCCGATTCGGAGCGGGGACGTTCGACTTCTATCCCGAACAGGCGGCCGGCAGCTATCTCTGCGTTTCGAACAACGACAACGGCTATAAACGCTGCGCTTTTCTGCTCGAGGAGATGCGACGTGTACGGATCGAAGGGGCTGGAGAAAAAACCCAGTTGAGATTTCACGGCGCAATCGTTCCGTTCCGCGTCGCTCGATGCGAACAGATCGTTTTCGAGGCTTTCACGATCGATTGCGACGCATCGTTCATCTTCGAAGGCCTCGTCGTTGGTAACGATCCTCGTACGCACAGCATCACGCTCCGTCCGCTCGATCCGGAACGTTTCGAGATCCGGAGCGGGGAACCCTGGTTTACGGGCTACGACTGGGCGAGTCCGTTCGGTGAAAATATTTTGTTCGATCCCGGAACCCGTTCGCCCTACTATCAGGCCGAACAGTACGAACACGATCAAAAAAAAACGCTGCAGGCCGAATGGATCGGCGATTCGCTTGTCCGTCTGAGCGGCTACTCGTCTCGGGAGCTGCCTCCTGTGGGAAGCGTCTATACGGATAAAGGCCCCCATTCGACTAACCGCCGCTATCCGGGATTCTCGTTTTACAAGTCGGCCGGTGTTGAAGTCCGGAACGTCACGCTTCACGATTCGGGCGGCATGGCGCTGATCGCCGAGAACTGTCGCGACGTCGTCTGCTCGCAATACCGGGTTGAAGTCCCGCCTCAAAGCGGCCGGATGGTCTCTGCATCGGCCGATGCCACTCATTTCGTCGGATGTTCGGGAAAAATAGTGCTCCGGGCCTGCCGGTTCGAAAGCATGCTCGACGATGCCACGAACATTCACGGTGTTTACATGACGGTTGTGGATCGGTTTTCCGGGAACCGGTTTGGGGCCAGTTTTGGGCACTTTCAGCAGGAGGGTTTCGATTTTGCCGAACAAGGTGATTCGCTCGTCTTCATCGATCGTGCCGATCTGGGGGTACTCGGCTGCGGACGAGTCGAGGAGGTGAACCACGTGAATGAAAACTATTACATCATTCGAACCGGATTCGACCTGAGTGCAATTCCGGACTCGGTGCACATTGCCGTCGGGAACCGCGCGGCCGATGCCGATGTCGAAATATCGGAATGCACGGTTCGTTATAATCGCGCCCGGAGTTTTCTGCTTTCGACTCCGGGCGACGTATGCGTCGAAAACAGTGATCTTTCTTCAATGATGGCCGGAATACGCATTTGCGGTGACGCCAACTACTGGTTCGAATCGGGACGTACGCGCAACGTCGTGATCCGTAACAACCGATTCGGCACGATGGCTACCGGCGGCCGGTCTCCCCAGGCCGTTCTGCAGATCGACCCCGTTATTTCGCATGATGCCCGGAGCGGGGGGACTCCGTATCACGGATGTATCCGTTTCGAAGGAAACCTCGTGGAGTCGTTCGACAACCAGTTGATTTATGCTCTCTCGGTCGATTCGCTCGTCATCAGCAGGAACCGGTTCGTCGATTCCCGCCGGTTTGAGCCCCGGTTCGCCGGTCTCTCGGTCATCGATGCCCAGCACTGCCGCAGCGTCACAGTCCGGAACAATGACTTCTCCGGGTGGAAGGAAAATTCGACAATCAGTCTGGTCGACTGTTCCGAGCATTGTTTGGAGGGTGAAGAGATGCCTCGAATGGTTGAGAATCCTAATCCGTACTTCTATGAAAATTAGTCGATACATCCTCCCGATTCTCGCGACCGCATGGATCGGAAGCGTTTCATCCCGGCCGTTCGGAGATACGCTTCGGATGCGAGATTTCGGTGCGTTGCCCGATTCGGGAGAGGATGCTTCCGAAGCCTTGCGAAAAGCCGTCGCTACCATCGGAAAGCGGGAAATCCCCACCGTATTGTGTTTCGAGTCGGGGCGGTACGATTTCCATGCCCCTGAGGGGCAGGACGACCGGGTGAACATCGTGGCAAGACTCCGCGGCATTCGGGATTTAATAATCGACGGCGGTGGCGCTGAATTCATCGCACACGGGCGTTTGATGCTTTTCTTGGCTGAGGAGTGCGAAAGACTGACGATTCGCAATTTCTCGCTCGACTGGGAACGCCCCTATATCACACAGGCTTCGATCGTTGCTCTTGGGGACGGCCATGTTGACCTGGCTATCGATCGGAAACGTTATCCCTACCACATCGAAAAGGGGCGGATCCGCTTTACGGATGAGACTTGGGAGCGTGAAATCGATCCCGAAAGTTATTCTACGGCTTACGATCCGCAAAGCGGTGCGGTGTTTTACGGTACCCGGGACTGTCCTCTCTCGGACCGCAATGCAGTCTTCCGCGGCGAAGCCCGTGAAATCGCTCCGGACACGGTCCGCTTCTTCGGGACGGTCGACCGTCCCCTGCCGATCGGTACGGAACTCGCTCTTTACCATGGGCGGTATTTGTCCAACGCTATGACGGTGGTGAACTGCAGGAATGTCTGCTTCGAAAAAATCGACCTGCGCCATTCTCCCGGAATGGGCGTTTACGGACTCCGCAGCGAGAACATCCTGCTCAAGGCGGTTTGTACGGTCGTCAATCGTTCCGAAAAGCGTCGGTTCAGCTGTGCTGCCGATGCGTTCCACTTTACCAACTGCCGCGGATTGATCGAACTTGACGGCTGCAACTGCAACGGACAGGGTGACGATGCCTTGAACATACACGGCATCTATGCCCGGATAGTCGCTGTTTCGAAAGACCGGAAACAGATTGAGTTGTTCGGAGTCCGGTTCCCGGCAGAACGGGTGTTCAAAGCCGATGATGAGATCTGGCCGATTGTACGAACGACCGGATCTCGGGGGGCCCGGAACCGCATTGAACGCATTGTCAGGAAAAGCAGCAAGCGGCTTGTTGTCGCCTTGCGTGAGCCGCTCGATAAAACATTCAGGGAAGACGATTTTATCGAAAACGCCTCGTGGTATGCCAACGTATCGATTCACGATTGCTACTTCGGGCGAGCCAACCGCGCCCGCGGCATCTTGCTCACCACTCCCGGAAAGGTTGTCGTACATAACAACCGCTTCATGACGGCCGGAACGGCAATTCTCATCGAAGGAGATACCGACTACTGGTTCGAATCGGGCGCCGTGTGCGACATGGATATCCATGACAACCTTTTCGAGAACTGCGGCACTTCGGCTTCGAACAACGGCGGATCCGGCTGGGGCGAAGCCCTCATCAGCATCACTCCCTCTTTCCGTCCGGCAGACGAAAGCAGCCCGGTCTATCATCGCAATATCCGGATCCGCAACAACCGCATTCTCACTTATGACCGTCCGCTGCTCCACGCCCGATCGGTTGAGGGACTGCAGTTCGTGGCAAACTGTGTCGAACAAACATGCGATTTCCCCGCCACAGCCGCACAACGCCAATCATTCTGCCTTGAGGGGTGTCGAAATGTGCGCATCGCCGAGAACCGGTTTATCGGCTACGGCAAACCCGATTTCGAACTGATCCATATGAACCCCAATAATATCTGTCATGAAAAAGCGAAATAAGAAAATCATTGCTGCACTGAGCGCAATCTTCGGGCTGCTTGTCATCGGGGCATTGTGCTGGAGTTTCGTACTCTGTTACAGGACACTCCATCCGCCCCGCCTGACCGATCTCAGCTGGCTCACCCGGCAATATCCTCATACCACAGAATGGCTCGACAGCATCCGCAGCAACGGATTGCTGCATGATATCGTACGGTTGAATGCCGACGGAGAGCGACTCCATGCCCGGTGGCTATGGGCTCCGGAGCCTACCGAAAAGACCGCCGTGCTCTTTCATGGCTATCAGGGTTCGGCGGAAACCATGCTCATGATCGGCTATCTCTTCAACCATGATTTCGGATTCAATGTTCTGATTCCCGATCTGCGCGGTCATGGGCAAAGCGAACCTTCGGCCATCAGCATGGGGTGGACTGAACGAACGGAAGTGGTGGACTGGATCCGAACGGCAGATTCGCTTTTCGGCGGCAATACGCAGATCGTCCTGTACGGCGTTTCGATGGGTGCCGCCACTACGATGATCGCCGCTGCCGAAGAGTCGCTGCCCGCATGTGTCCGCTGTGCCGTGGAGGATTGTGGCTACACTTCAACCCGGGATATCTTTGCCGATTCTTGGGAGAAGCAGTGCCGACTGCCGCTCTTTCCGCTCTTCCATCTATCGGACCTTTGGTGCCGGATCCTCTACGGATGGAGTTTCGCAAAGGCTTCTCCGCTCGATGCCGTGCACCGATGCAGGTTGCCTATGTTGTTCATTCACGGCGACAAGGACTCGGTCGTCCCCGTGGAAATGGTTCACCGGCTGTACGAAGCGAAAATCGGAGACAAGGAACTCTGGATACTTTCCGGCGTCGATCATGGTGCCGCCTATCTCCACGATCCGCAGATATATGCGCAGCGCGTCCGCACATTCGTGGAGCACTGGTTCGAATGCCCCGCCATCCTTGAACAATGAAATGACAATGAAAAAACTGCTGTTCCTTCTTTTTTGCACCGGGCTCGGACTTCCTGTTGCAGGACAACGCTGGCAGATTGATCCGGACGGAGGCATCGCCTGGAGACCCGGAAACGATACGCCCCACAGGGATCATCTCGAAATGACCGGCGAGCAGATCTCGACGGTTCTCCGCTGGGTTGTGGATGACCGAGGAGCCTTTCGCGTCGAACGTTCGCTGATCTTCCCGCTGTTACGTGTCCGTCCCAATGATACGCATGCCAGTCTGATGTGCCGCGTGGCCACGGATATTCCCTCGCTGTTGGCCGTGAATACCTCCGCCTCGGGTTTCAATACTTCGGCCCTGCAGTTCGAACGGGTCGAAAAGATCGTCATAGACGGTACGGTCCGGGTCTTTAGTCAATGGAGTTTTAATGCCGTGGGGGCCGGATACGAGGAGGTGGAGCATCCGGCTCCGGTCTTGGCCATGGAGCGCACGATCTTTCCTTCGCCGACACAACCCGCCCTCTGTGAACGGTATCTTATCCGCAACATCGGTTCGCAAACGCTGGAGATTTCCATCCCAGAGTTTTCGCAAATCGTGACGACCCCTTCGGAACGAGGCATTACGGGCGGCTACGTCATTCGGGCCGAATTGCTCGATGCCGGAATCCGCATACTGCAGCCCGGAGATTCGACCGTGGTGGATGCCCTCTTCCGGGCTTGTCGAGTCGGAGAGACACTTCCGCCCGCAGATGTCGGAGCCGAACTCCGCTCTCGTAGGGAGTTCGTGTCTGCAATCTCGGACAAACTGGTCCTGGAGACCCCGGATCCGGTAGTCGACACGGAATTCCGCTTTGCCAAGATCCGGGCTGCCGAAAGCATTATCAAGACCCGCGGCGGCTACATGCATGCTCCGGGCGGCGAATGTTACTACGCGGCTATTTGGGCCAACGATCAGGCCGAATACGTCAACCCTTTTTTCCCAATGCTCGGATACGACATCGGGAATCGATCGGCACTCAACGCATTCCGCCACTTCGCCCGTTTCATGAATGCTGAATACCGGCCTATTCCTAGTTCGATCATCGCCGAGGGCGACGACATCTGGAACGGGGCCGGCGATCGAGGCGATGCCGCGATGATCGCATACGGCGCTGCGCGCTACGCCTTGGCCCGCGGGGAACGGAACGAAGCCGAAGAGCTGTGGCCTTTGGTGGAATGGTGTCTCGAATACTGCCGGCGCAAACTCACTCCCGAAGGGGTCGTCGCTTCCGATACCGATGAATTGGAGGGCCGATTCCCTGCCGGCAAGGCCAATCTCTGTACATCGACACTCTATTATGATGCCTTGCGGTCGGCCGTCTATCTCGGACAGGAGCTCGGATGTCCGCGTGAAACGCTGCGAGTTTACAAACGGCAGACTTCGGAGCTCGCTGAGGCGATTGAATGCCATTTCGGCGCCACGGTTGCCGGATACGAAACTTACCGCTATTTCGATGGCTGTACGAAACTCCGCTCGTGGATATGCATGCCGTTGATCGCCGGGTTGCAAAACCGCAGCGAAGGGACTGTTCGGGCGCTGCTCGGAAAAGAGCTGATGACCGAAAACGGCCTCCTCACCGAACAGGGCAGTTCGACCTTCTGGGACCGTTCGACCCTTTATGCTCTGCGGGGAATCTACATCGCCGGGCAGGCCGACCGTGCAACGGAATTCCTCAGTCATTATGCCCGGCGCAGACTCCTGGGCGATCATGTTCCCTATCCGATCGAAGCATGGCCCGAGGGCTCTCAACGCCACTTGGCCGCCGAAAGCGGGCTTTTCTGCCGCGTTATCACCGAGGGATTGTTCGGGATTCGCCCCACCGGGTTCAGGAGCTTCGATCTTACCCCTTCAATGCCTTCCGGATGGAATCGCATGGCGTTGCGGCACATTCGGGCCTTTGAAAACAACTTCGACCTTGTCATCGAGAAACAGCCGGACGGGTTTCTGCGAGTCACGCTTGCGATTTCGGGATGCAATCCCCGAGCTTTCCGGCTTCGACAGGGAGCGTCCCTGCGTATCAAACTTCCATAATTTACAATATCCTGATGAAAAAACTGCTTCACACCCTGTTGCTGTTTGCTGTCGGGCTCTTTGCAGCCTGTCAGGCCCCGACATCCGGTGGCGATGTCTACTTGAATGATTTCCTTGACGACCTGACTGCACAAACCGACGCAGGACCGGCCATTCGGGCCGCCTTGTCCCATTGTGCCCGGATCCGGGCCGCACGGCTTATTCTTCCGGGTGGAGAACTCCGGATACGACCCGATCTGGCGGTCGAAAAGTACCAGTTCATCAGCAACAACGACGAAGGTTTGAAACGGATTGCCTTTGATTTGGTCGGCCTGCAAGATTTCACCATTGAAGGTGCTGACACGAAACTCCTTTTCACAGGTTTCGTTTCACCGTTCAACCTCGAACGTTGCCGCAACATCACGATCCGCAATCTTTCGATCGACTTTACCCGCACGTTTCACTCCGAAGGTACCGTACGGGCGGCCGGAAACGGATGGCTCGATTTGGAGTTCCCGGACAAATACCGATGCGATCTGACGGACGGATGCTTGCGTTTCCTCGATGACGAAGGTCGTGTCTACCCCTATTCCAGTTTGTTGGAGTTCGATACCCAACGATGCGAACCGGCTTTCCACGTCGACGACTACTGGCTCCCGGCCCATACCATTCCTGCTGAACGGCGTCCTAACGGATGGATTCGGATTTTCCGCAGTGATTTGAAGGCCGCGATCGGGAATACGATGGTCTTCGGGGCCGCCCGACGGCTCAATCCCGGGATCACCGTTTCCGATTCGCAGGGTATTGCAATTCTCGACGTGAAGCTCCATCACTGCGGAGGGATGGGGGTCATCGCACAACGCAGCCGCGACATCGGAATTGAACGGATGGAAGTTGTTCCGGCTCCCGGCAAAAAACGCATGATCAGCATCACGGCCGACGCCACGCATTTCTCCAATTGCGGGGGACAGATCCGTCTAATCGACTGTACGTTCGAAAATCAGAAGGATGATGCCTCCAATATTCATGGACTATATATGCCCGTCGATACGATTTTCGATCGGGAGCGGATTTGGGTTCGCTGGGGACACAGCGGGCAATACGGCACAGATTTCCTCGTCCCGGGGATGGCGGTGGAAATTGTCGACAACCACACGCTTGAAGCCTATGCCCGGCGGATTGTTGCTAAGGTCGAACGGTTCAACAAGGAGTATTCTGCGGTAACCTTCACTGAACCCTTACCCGAGAACATTCGTCCCGGCCATCTGATTGCAGCCGACGAACCCGGTCCCGATGTTCACATCAGCGGTTGCCGGATGTCGGGAAACCGCGCCCGCGGTTTGCTGATTGGTTCCCGCGGACGGGTTATCATCGAAAACAACTATTTCCATATCGCCGGAGCCTCGATCCTCTTTGAGGGCGACGGTAACTTCTGGTTCGAACAATCCGGTGTCCGTGACGTAACAATTCGCAACAACATCTTCGCAAACGGCAATTATGGAAGCCGGGGATGGGGAAGTGCCTGCATTGCTGTCGGCAGCGGGAATTCCCAGCGGGCGACAAGGCGGTTGTTGCAGCGGAATTTCCCAGCGGCAGACAAGTCGTTATCACCGCAATATTCAGGTCGATGGAAATCTGTTCCGAGTATTCGATCCCCGCATTGTTAATCTGTATTGCGTAGACGGATTCCAATTCTCTGCGAGCAATCGCATCGTGCGAACGTCAGACTATCCTGCGACATTCGATCCGAAGCTCCATTTCGTATTCGACCAATGCGATCATATCGAGATTCCACGACAGATTGAAATGGCTGAACAGCGTTGAAAGAGTCCTTCTAAAAAATCGATATCAGATGGGAGTTGCAACAATAAAAGTTTGCAACTCCTATTTTCCCATACTTTGGAATAAAAGTCCGCAAGACACAGCTAAAGAAGTTGGATACATTATTCTCATGTAGGATTTCATTCCGTCGTGAATAATATAACATAGGCCGTAGCAAAAACAGAGGAGGATACTCATCATATTTCCATGGAGCACTATAAAATCTGAGCGTAGCAGGTTGAAGATAAACTGGTGGTTACATCTTCATTCAACTTTTTTAGGGGGCTGGCATTTATGTCGAATGCGCACTCTCTAAATTGCCTCATTATCTGGATTTTATTCCATATTGTCACATGTCCCAATAACTCCGGCTTAGCACCTGACTGAAATGAAACAATAGAAAAATATTGGGTCATCAACCGGAGTGAATATTATAGACAGCAAGTTTTTCAGGCTGTAGAAAATGATAAGGCGCAATTTGCCTCCGATAATGATACAGCCATGATTCAATATATTGAGTAAATCGGCTAATTGATGTCCAAGTTAATTTCCTGCTTGTGTTACCAATAATACGACGCAGATCTTCCAATTTTATAGCCTCGAAAATATCTTCCGATGTAAAAGTATTTCCATTCCAGACTTTTTATTTCAAACGTTATATCAACTATATTTAGCCGCTGCTCCGATCTGAAAAAATACACTTCATACGTTGGCAAAAGTAAGACGACGTCTGATGAATATCCGAGATGAATCAGTAAAGTGATTCCAGGAATGAAATCGCTACTATGGACTGTCATTGCATTGAGGGAATTCGAGATGAAAATGGTCTGGTTGAAAGTAAACCATCCTGTAGTCATGGACTGCGGAAGAAAATCGCAATTCCGAAATCTCCGATTTATTGGGCAAAGCAATTTACACCTACAGATCTTATGGGAGATAGCAGTTCCGATGCAGGAACTCGGTGCCGGACGATGTCTTGACGGTTCGCAGACTTCTTTGGATCTGTTTGTAGAAGGGTTCACATGGATGATCAACATCTAGATAAATGATTCCGATAAGTATAAGCATGTCGTACTGAACCGCAAAAACGCTATTGTTTTTAGCAAATTTGCTCGATCGGAAAATTTTTCGTAGCTTGCAGTAGGTTATTTGAAATGCAGCATTTAGACGCAATAAGCTGAAAATAAATCGTTACCTTCGCGTTACCTATTTTCCGATGCAACATATTCACATCACTGATTATCAGTGACCATTCATCTTAATCGGTACAACCTCATTTCTGACAAGTTCACAGAAAATGGGGACAAATGCAAGCCGTTGTCTTTCACCGCTTTGCATATACGCCTTGTACCGCCTCTCTCCAGCCCATTTGCAGAATGCCCACCATCAGTTTCAAAGCATTGACCAATAGGACATTTCCGTATGGATGTTACAGAACGCTTGTGCAGACAAAGGTAGCGTTTTTCTTCGGATTTCGGTGATTTGCGGGGGAAATTTTATAAATGCTGGTTTCGTTGAAGGAGCGATTCGCTTGGAAAAGTGTAGCGATTTCAGATTATTCGTTCCGAAAAGTGTAACGAACCTCAATTATTCGCTTGGAAAAGTGTAACGCCAACCCTATTTGGTTCATTTTCCATGTATCGTTTCCCTTACGCTCTATATTGATATGGGGCGAAAGATATTTGAAGTAACATGATGTGCGGTTGGATATAATTTGCTAATTTTGCATCGTTGTTTGAACCGATATAAGATATAATAATGCAAAGAAACAGAAAGAACATATTATCAGTAGCCGCAATTCAGGGTCGTAAACGCCCGGAATCCGTGTCGTATGTTCACGTTTCCGGCATTACCCCTCGCATTGTAAATACTTTCCAACGAACATAGTCAGGTGCAATTTATTGTACTCTGATATAGAAAAAACTGAATAGTTGGAGAGTCCTTACCAAGCTTTCCAACTATTTTGTTTTATGCCCGTTTGTGACAGTTGCTTTTGCAAACTTCTCTCTGTCATTTCCGTCTGATGGGTGTTGACAACTATATTATTAACGTGCAGTGATGCACATAAAATTGAGAAGAGATGAATCATAAATATGATGGCAGCAGGGTGTTCTTTACATCCGACACCCACTTTTACCACGGGAACATCATCCATTTCTGTAATAGGCCATTCAAGGATGTGGAAATGATGAACGAGACTATTATCTCCAACTGGAACAATACAGTTGGTCAGGATGATATAGTCTTTCATTTGGGCGATTTCTGTTTAGGCGGTTCAGCTGAGTGGACAAAAATGTTAGACCGATTGAACGGTAAGATATATCTGATTGTCGGCAACCATGACTTGAAGAATCTTCGTCAAGGTTATGCCAACAGATTTGAATCTGTAGCAATGCAAATGTGCATTGAGGTGGATAAACAGAAAATCTACTTGAATCATTATCCATTTCTGTGTTTTGATGGCGGATATAAAGATGTGTGGCAACTATTCGGCCATGTGCATACGAGGAAGAATAACACCGGAATTGACGCTGCCCGACTTCAATACCTTTATCCGACACAATATGATGTAGGTGTGGATAACAACAACTTTACGCCTGTATCATTTGAACAAGTTAAAAGAATTATAAACAAGCAAATAGAGAAGGGAGGACAATAAAATGAAGATTCAATATATGAGTGACCTGCATTTGGAGCTTAGCGATAACAGCAGGTGGTTGAAACAGAATGAGCTACCGATAACGGGTGACGTGTTGGTACTTGCTGGAGATATATTCTATCTGAAAGATACTGTTGCACCCTTGGCGAAGTTCTGGAAATGGGCATCTGCCAATTATCGGCAGGTACTCATAGTCCCCGGAAACCATGAGTATTACAATTACTGCGATGTGAAGGATAGAGGATTGCAATGGAAATGGATGTTCAAGAAGAATGTCGGGTATTATCAGAATCAAGTGCTAAGGATAGATGATACCGATTTCATCATGAGTACGCTATGGTCTCAGATTGCCCCGGCCGATGAGTATTTCGTTTGGAAAGGCATGAATGACTTTCGGCAGATAATGTATCAAGGGAAGTTACTTCAAACAGAGGAGTTCAATCAGATGCACACCTTCTGCCTGGATTTCATCAAACGCAGTTTGGCAGAGAGCACTGCTAAGCACATTGTGGTAGTAACGCACCATCTCCCAACATTGGAGGTGGTTGCACCTCATCACAAAGGTTCTGTCTTGAATAGCGCATTTGCCACAGAACTGGGCGAACTTATAGCCGACAGTCGCATTGATGCTTGGATTTATGGCCATTCACATACCAACATTAATGCGGAGATAAACGGAACAAAGATCGTAAGCAACCAAATGGGATATATCTTTCAAGATGAACATATCGCCAATGGCTTTGAATCGGGCAAGTTCCTTGCGATAGATTAGAACTTATCTGCGGTTTGTGTAGAACCTCAATGTGTCATAACGATGGTACATTGAGGCTCTATCTTTAGAAATTCTGTTGTTTATGTTTCCTGAGCAACAAATAGGCTAATCGTTACCAAATAACCCTTTATCTTTCCAAATCTGGATTTCCTTGTCAAAATCAGAGAGGTAATCTTTGTCTTGAATCAAGCGAAATTCGTTGTATTCTGCATACGCCTTTTCTTTTGCTTGTTCAGCAGAAATACTGCCCGCACCATCCAATTTGTCATACTCATATAGCGTCAAGAAATCATCTAACTGCTTCTTCCAGTCCGCCATCGTCATAATTATTTGCCGTTCCGCACGAAGTTCTGCCACATCAAGGAATGCTGTTGATAGACGGTTTAAGGCTGAGACTTCCTTGTCGGATAGGTAGTTCTTGGCAACTATTGTATCAGACTTTTGAACCCTACCATCAGGTGCGTTCTTCCATGTAGTTAGTCCCATGTGTGGCATTTCTGCATCTGCCCTTGAGTATATGATTTCTGCGGCTGTTTGATGGGTGACAGCCAAATGCATCATATTCTGTACCATTTTGAAGAACAGTTGAGTGGTTTCTGCTTTAGGGTCATAATCAGCACTACATTCAGCATACACATCTGTAATCTTTTGGTAGTATCGGCGTTCTGAAGCTCGTATCTCACGGATGCGCTCCAACAAGTCGTCAAAATAGTCTTTGCCAAAATGTTTGCCCTGCTTCAATCGTTCATCATCTAATACAAAGCCTTTCACAATCATTTCCTTCAGAACTGATGTTGCCCAAATTCGGAATTGAGTGGCTTGGTAACTGTTTATACGATAACCAACGGCTATGATTACATCCAAATTATAGAACATCGGGGTACGCTCCACATCTCGTTCGCCTTCAGATTGAACTATCCCAATTTTTCGGATAGTTGCTTCTTTTGTAAGTTCTCTTGATTCGTAAATCTGCCCAAGATGATAGTTAATAGTCCGTACATCCACCCCAAATAAATCTGCCATGCGCTTTTGAGATATCCAGAAAGTCTCACTGTTGAAGATTACCTCAACACGTGTTTCTCCTTGTTTTGTCTTATACAACAAGATATTGGATGATAGGCTATTATTGACCAACTCTGTTGCTGGAATTTCCTGTTTGAAATACTCCCTTGCCATCTGCACTTGCGGCTTCCTGCTATCGGCATTTTCCACAATTATCAGACAAGCCATGCGTGACAGATGGATATTCTCCACTTTACGAAATGCGCCAGACCCCAGTTTAACCATTTCTACCATAAGGTTAAAATGCTCTGCCGTATCAAGCCCCTTATTATTGGCTATCGAAATGGCTTTATTTATGACACGAGTAAACTTCTGATACGCACTATAGCCTAATGCCGTGCATAAATCACGAGAAGGCCAATACTCATGTCCGTCTTTATTGAGCTTCTTAATTTGCTCAAAATCTGATTGTAGAGATGGTATGTTATTATCTTCCATTGTCTTGATTCATTTTGAAAATCATATAATATCATTTATATAATTCTGGTCTCAACTCTACGTTATACGTTTTGATACGTTCTTCTACATTAGAGCCTTTTGATACTATTTCATAGGGACATGCTTGTTCTAATGCTTGTCGTCCGGCATCAGTCATAAGTCCTCGGTCTTCAAGACTCATGCATCGTTCCTTGTTTAGTTCAGTCCAATGACTACCTTTGCGACGTGGTGATAATCGCTGTGCTAAGCGCCCATCCGGCATTTTCTTGACAGTTGAATCAATCCACCCGAAACACAACGCTTCCTCAACAACCTCAATATATGGAATAGATTTATAGAAAGTGTGCTTGGCACGTGATGTTACAACCCAGCAAAATTTTGCTTGGTTATGGTTTCCCTTTAGCCAATCTCTTAATTGACTACGCTCTGTAAAATCTAGTAGATTGAGGATGTCCATATTTATATTTCTCCTTATTTTTTCAACTAAAGAAATATTCTTCGAATTGCTTTCAATAATTAGCATTTTTCCTCAATAAACCCTATGGATAGATTGATTAAGGATAGACACCTCGTATACAGATATTCTTTAATTCTAATATCATTTATTGGCAGCTTCCCCGTTTCAAAATGCCTGATTTGGTAGTTATTTCCAATATTAGTAAGTTCCTTAAACTCGCCATTTAGTTTTTCTTTTAGTACAGAATCCCCATCAGAAATTCGATCAAGAATGGTTTCTACAGAACTTCTTTTATCTGTAGAATAATAGGTCTTTAGCTTTTCAAATGCATCCCAAACCTTCTCTAATGCAGATTGCTTACTTATACTATCATTTTTTGCATAATAACCTTCGGCAATTTGTAGCAATTCCCTTAAATCGACTTCTTTGGGTAATTCCGCTGTTATTTTATATTGAACAGGCATCATTTTCCCGTCTAAAAGTTTATAGTTTAAACCATTCAGTATTAAATTTACTTCATTGGCAAAACTTATATCTTTATACCGTGCATAAAATTCGATAATGTCAAATACATTTTTTGGCGATGTTCCCATAAGAAAATTATCGAAATTATCCTCAACACAATATTTATTTTCTGAGTTATATGCTTTTGGAGTGTAATGTTCTTTTATATCATCCATAACCGCCTCACAGGTTAAACGATTATAGTTCCATCCTTCATGGCATAGATATTCGTTTTCTTCCCTACGATGCATCATGTTTATAAGTTCATTTCTTTTGCTTCGGCTTATCGTAGGACATTGAATAGTACATCTATTGTATCGCACAGAAAATGGAAGAAATTTTGAACTTGCTCTTTCTGCATCGGTTAAAATTCTCCAACTATAGATTGCTCTACCTGAAAGATAATCTGAGATGTATAATTCATATCCATCCGTTCTTAGAAGAAGTTGGATTTTATTTAGATATTCTTTCCAGTACCCCTCTTCTTTTCGATATATCGGATGAAACACTGCGCATAGAAATCTTAGCAAGATATTATCATCACCATCTTGCAATTCAAATCTGGAGTCAGAAAATATCCAACCATATTCCCAATCATCGTTATTTATAGTATGTTGTCTTATGTCTCCTTCTGCATCCGAGAAGCGTGAGTCTGTACTTGGAATTTCAGATATTGGATAAAGCTTTTTTAGAAATTCTATTTCTGTCAAACATCCAAAGTAGTGATAAAAAATTTTTTTATCGCCTTCAATCCATGATGATACTGTATAGCCATCACAGAAGAGAGAAAAAATCTCTCTCTTGGTGACTTCTGATATATTTCTAATCCCCATGATATTAAATTAGTGAGATTTATGAAATGTACACAGACTTGTCTCCGCAGATGTTGAGGAATTCCACGTCTGTGGTTAATTGGCTCACATTTATTCTAATTGCTTCCTATAAACCGAATCCAAAGTATTTCCATCTTTATCCTTCCATTCCAACCAGCCATTATTGATTCTGCCAGTGCAAAAATCAGCGGCAGTACTTGGGCTTGAAAAAGTTTTGTTTGAGGTCAATACCAATCCTCCGTTCTCGTTAGCGGTGTAGTCCAAAAGCATCTTATCACGTTTTTCTTTCCAGTTGAATGATGAAGTTACTGTTTTCACTATCACACTTCCTTTTAGAACGGTAAATCCGTCAGAACTATAATACCCCTTTGCATTACATCCTCGCCCTTTTGTGTAAAACAGATGCTCGGCTTTAGGTTGTGAGACATCAAAGATATTACAACCGATGAAAGATGCCAGAAACTTCACATCATCAAAGAACTCATCCATTGAGTCCTGCTGGTGTTCCGGCAAATTAGGCATTTTGGGTATCTGTTTGTTATCACTTAGAACGAATGTGTTTGCTTTCTTAGCTTCTGCTATTGCCTTATGTTCCAAGTATTGTACGTCAACCTTGGTCATATCCGCATCTTTAGAGACAAATATGAGAGCTTTTTGCCAAAAAGCTTTTTTGCTGTCGTGGTCTTTTACACGTTCTCTAAAATTTTCCGTTTCCCCAATATACGCTTGCGGTTTGGTTGATTCATCTTCACCCAACAATATATAAAATGCTGGTTTCTGTAACTTCTCCTGCGTATTCAGATAGGAGAGGTTTGAACGTGGAACGACAAACATTTGACAAATCTTATTGCTGATGAATGCGTATTGAGTCCCTTTGGGGTCTCCATCAATTAAATATGTTGTAACGGTCTTACCCATGTTTTTGCTTGAAGAATATGATTTTTAATTGTTGTGAAGCGTAATTCATTCGAGCTCCGTCTTTTTCTTAATGCAAATATACGTTATTAACGAATATAATTCACTATATTTGCGTCATAAAATCGCATCAAAGAATGAAACTGAATAGAATAAAGACGGTTTTATCCGAAAAAGGTATATCTCAAACGTGGTTGGCCAAACAGCTCGACAAAAGTTTCAGTATGGTTAATGCCTATGCGTGCAATCGAATCCAGCCGAATTTGGAGACCTTGCAACAGATTGCAGAGATATTGCAAGTTGATTTGAAGGATTTGATAACGGATAAAGAAGAAAGGTGATAATAGGATTTTATTAAAGTGAGAGGGTTTAGATTATAATAGATGTAGACTATTTCTGATGCGTCTATAAACTTCCGATAATATATATTATTAAGAATATGACTCCCGAAGAGAAAGCAAGAATAAAGATAGACCAATGGTTTGCCGATGCTGGCTGGAAGGTAATCAATAGGGATGATTATGAACCTACCTGTACGGCTGTAGCCATAAGAGAAGGCTTGTTGAAAGGAAACCTTGAAGCTGACTATTTTCTGTTTATTAACGGGAAAGCTGTTGGGGTGCTTGAGGCCAAACGTGAAGAGACGGATGCTTTTGCTTCAAAAGTTTGTGAGCAAGCAGCTTTATATGCAAAAAGCGTTCCAAACATTTATCAAACATATCAAAATCCACTGCCCTTTATCTTTACCTCAAATGGCAAGGAGCTATATTTCTGCGATTTTCGCGAAAAGGATTCCAATTTCAAACAGATATTGTCTATCCCCACGCCACGTGAATTAGTCAAGGAACTGGGGATTGAAGACACCTTTGCCGGACTCCCGACATTGAAGAAGAAAGGACTCCGTGATTGTCAATATGAAGCGGTAACCGAACTTGAAAAAAGTTTTCGCACAGACCAAAAACGTGCGTTGATGGTACTTGCAACCGGGGCAGGTAAAACTTATACGGCTTGTCTTGCTGCATATCGAATGCTTTCTTACACACCGATGCGCAGGGTTTTGTTCCTCGTTGATAGAAACAATTTGGGAAAACAGGCCGAGAATGAGTTTGGTACGTTCCGATTGACAGAAAACGGGGACGCTTTCAATACCATCTTTACAGTTAATCGCCTTCGTTCCTCGTCCATTCCTTCTGATAGCAATGTTGTAATCTCTACCATACAGCGACTGTTCTCGTTCTTGAAAGGAGAAGATATTGAGGATAGTGATGATGATGGCGATAACGAACCCGCAGAGGAAGTGACCTTGCCACCCAATCCCAACTTGCCACATGACTACTTTGACATGATTATCATAGACGAGTGTCATCGTTCAATTTATGGAAACTGGCGCAAAGTATTGGAGTATTTTGATACCGCAAGACTGGTAGGCTTGACGGCTACCCCTATACCCGAAACAATGGCTTTCTTCAACAACAACCGCATCGTCAACTACACACTAGAGAAGAGCATCTTGGATGGTGTGAATGTGGACTGCCGTATATACAGAATAAAGACGCAAGTAACTGAAAATGGTGGAGCCATCTTAGAGGGTGAAAGGCTAAAAGAAGAAACTCGTTATACGGGGGAGGTGAAGACCGTAAGCAGCAAGGAGGCCAGAACCTATACAAATAAGGAGCTGAATCGAAGCATCATCAATCCTGCACAAATAAAATTAATCCTTTCGACTTACAAAGATGTAGTTTATAAAGAACTGTTCAACGACCCGCAACGTGAGCCGAATATGGACTACTTGCCTAAGACATTGATTTTCGCTCTCAACGAAGCTCATGCTACCAACATCGTGCAGATAGCCAAAGAGGTGTTTGGTCGGGACGATGACCGCTTCGTGCAGAAAATCACATACTCGGCAGGAGACAGCAACGAACTGATACGCCAATTCCGCAACGATAAGGATTTTCGTATTGCAGTAACTTGTACGTTAGTCGCAACAGGAACGGATGTCAAGCCATTGGAGGTGGTCATGTTCATGCGCGATGTGGAGTCTGAACCGTTGTATATCCAAATGAAAGGACGTGGTGTGCGCACTATTGGTGATGAGCAACTTCGCAACGTCACACCAAATGCCTTCAGCAAGGATTGCTTCTATTTGGTAGATGCCGTAGGCGTGACGGAACACGAAAAGACGACTCCGGTAGCCGCTGACGAACCGACTACAAAAACAATCACGTTGAAAGAATTGTTGGAACGTATCAGTCACGGCTATATTCCCGATGAATATCTCAAGCGACTTGCTGCTACCCTTGCCCGAATTTACAACAAGGCAGACAATTCGCAACGGGAAGAGTACGCTCGCTTGGCTCATGAGGACATGAAGGTGCTTTCTGCCAGAATATATGATGCGTTGGAAAAAGGCATTCTTCCTCCATTTGTTGATACAAATGAGCCCAACCTTGAGCGTAAGGGCTTGGTCTCTCCACTTGCTAATCATGCTGATGCCAGAAAATATCTGCTTATTCTTGCAGCAGGATTTGTCAATACGCTAATGCCCGGAGAGGATACGCTCATATCCAAAGGGTTCTCCGTTGAGGAAGCCAAAAGCACAACAGAGGCTTTTGAAACGTTCTGCAAAGAACACGCAGATGAGATAGAGGCTCTACGCATCATCTATAACAATGAAGGAGAGGCAATAACCTATTCGATGTTGAAAGATTTGGAGAATAAGCTAAAACTGGCCAACAACCATTTTACTTCCAAACAGCTTTGGAACTCCTACGCCATTGTTAATCCCAAGACGGTGCGGCGCTCTACAACGAAAGAGGAGAGCGATGCCTTGACGAACATCATACAGTTGGTGCGCTTTGCCTTTCATCAAATTGAACGACTGGATAGTGTGGTCACCACTGCCAAGCAATATTTTAATCTATGGATGGGACAAACACAGCGTGAAATCACTGACAAGCAACGCGAGGTTATCAGCCGTATTGTGGACTATATCGCATCCAATGGAGCTTGTACCGTCAGAGACATTCGTGAGGACGATGCGACTCACGCAGCCCAATTGATTCGGGCGTTTGGCAATATGCAGAATGCCGATGATGCACTTCATTCACTTTACACATTTGTAGTTTTAAGAAAAGCAGCATAAGGAAATGGCAACAAATAATACAACAGAGCAGTCGCTCACTAAAAAGGTTTGGAATCTGGCAACTACTCTTGCCGGACAAGGTATAGGATTTACTGATTACATCACTCAATTGACCTATCTTCTGTTTTTGAAAATGGATGCCGAGAACGTGGAAATGTTTGGAGAAGATTCGGCAATACCTACGGGCTATCAATGGAAAGACTTGATTTCTCTTGATGGTTTGGATTTGGTGAAGCAATATGAATATACTCTTAAACTGCTTAGTGAACAGGACAATCTGATTGGCACGATTTATACTAAGGCGCAAAACAAAATTGACAAGCCCGTTTATCTGAAAAAGGTCATCTCTATGATTGATGAAGAGCAATGGCTCATCATGGACGGGGATGTGAAAGGTGCTATCTATGAAAGCATCCTTGAAAAGAACGGGCAAGACAAAAAGAGTGGTGCAGGTCAGTACTTTACGCCTCGTCCGCTTATTCAAGCAATGGTAGATTGCATCAATCCGCAAATAGGTGAAACGGTTTGTGACCCTGCATGTGGTACGGGTGGCTTCCTGCTTACTGCTTACGATTATATGAAAGGACAGTCGGCAAGTAAAGAGAAACGTGACTTCCTGCGTGACAAAGCCTTACACGGTGTAGATAACACGCCTTTGGTGGTAACGCTTGCTTCCATGAACCTCTATTTGCATGGCATCGGCACAGACCGCAGCCCAATCGTATGTGATGATTCTTTGGAGAAAGAACCGTCAACTCTCGTAGATGTGATACTTGCCAATCCTCCTTTTGGCACACGTCCGGCTGGTTCTGTGGACATCAACCGCCCGGATTTCTATGTGGAGACCAAGAATAATCAGTTGAACTTCCTCCAACACATGATGCTCATGCTCAAAAACGGAGGACGTGCCGCCGTAGTTCTTCCTGACAATGTACTCTTTGAAGCGGGAGCAGGCGAAACTATCCGCAAACGTCTGTTGCAGGACTTCAACTTGCATACCATCTTGCGCCTGCCCACAGGTATTTTCTATGCCCAAGGCGTAAAGGCCAATGTGCTGTTCTTCAGCAAAGGGCAACCTACCAAAGAAATATGGTTCTACGACTATCGTACGGACGTAAAGCACACGCTTGCCACCAACAAACTGGAGCGTCATCATTTGGATGATTTCGTTTCTTGCTACAATAACCGGGTAGAGACTTACGATGCAGAAAACAATCCGCAAGGTCGCTGGCGTAAATACACCATAGATGAAATCACAGCTCGTGACAAGACCAGTCTTGACATCACTTGGATAAAACAAGGCGGCGAAGCTGATAACCGCTCATTAGCAGAACTGATGGCTGAGATAAAAGACAAGAGTGAGACCATCAGCAATGCGGTTGCCGAATTGCAGAAGCTGTTAGCTAACATTGAGGAGGATTAAAGACTGATGGACAATAAGATTATCACTATATCACTGGAACAACAGTTTGGAGAGGTATTGGATATTATTCTCCAGCATCAGAGCCGTGCCACAGCAGCGGTAAATGAAGAACTTTTGCTTACTGCCTGGCATGTGGGCGGATATGTATCTGCAAAGCTGAAAAGCGAGGAATGGGGCAGCAAGGTCGTAACCCAATTATCTGAATATATTCGCACTCAGCGACCTGATGTAAAGGGCTACAGCAGAAGAAACATTTATAATATGGTGACGTTTTATGATGCTTATTCTTCTGAGGCGTTCCTTGCGACCATTGGGAAGTACCTAAATTCCGAATTTGTGCAGCCAAAAACTGCACAAATTGAGTTCGACTCCATACCACAGCAAGAAGGTGATATAATTGTGCAGCCAGAAACTGCACAAATTGTCCAACTGGAAATTGGACAAATGCCTAAGGTGTTGGGATTGACTACATTGACCAATCACACGGTAATTTTGTCCCAATGTAAAAGTAATGAAGAAAGGATGTTTTATATCCTCTATGCCAATAAAGAACATCTGGTAAAGCGTGAACTTCAACGCTGTATTGCCAATCAAACATATACGGAATTGCTTGGCAATAAAAGTAATATGTCGAAAGGGTTGCTTGAAGCATATCCCAAAGCTCCTGTCATATTCAAAGATACGCTATTCGTAGATTTCTTGAATTTGCCTAAGAAGCATAGTGAAGCAAAGTTGAGAAATGGTTTGGTGGAACACATGAAGCAGTTTATTCTTGAACTGGGCAAAGATTTCATTTTCATGGATCAGGAGTACCGTCTCAACATAGGAGCTTCTACGTTCAAGGCAGATTTGCTGTTTTTTCACCGTGGTCTGCAAGCTCTGGTGGCGGTGGAACTGAAAAAGACAAAATTTCATCCGCGCGACCTTGGTCAACTGGAGTTTTATTTGGAAGCACTTGACCGTGATGTAAAGCGTTCTAACGAGAATCCGTCTATCGGTATTATTCTTTGCCCAACAGCAGACCATGTGGTTGTGGAATATGCTATGAGCCGCAGCATGAGTCCGACAATGATTACCGAATACAAGCGCATCCTCATACCTCAGGAGCGTATGCAAAAACAATTAAATGAGTTTTGCAATCAGTTTTTAAACAACAATTAATTTCATGGACACAAAAGCATTACGCCAAAAAATACTTGACCTCGCGATACACGGAAAGCTTGTACCGCAAGATCCGAATGATGAACCCGCATCTGTTCTGCTTGAACGCATTAAAGCGGAAAAAGAACGATTGATAAAAGAAGGGAAAATCAAAAGGAGCAAGAAGTCTGCAAAGACTTCCGATACGCCCCATTATCCCTACTTGTTACCAAAGGGATGGGAATGGTGTATATTAGAAGATATTGCTTACGTTGCCTCCGGAAGTACACCTGATAAAACGTGTTTTGTAGAAAAAGGTATTCCATATATCAAGATGTATAATCTCAGAAATCAAAAAATAGATTTCGAGTTTCACCCTCAATATATAACCGAAGAAATACATAATACAAAACTTTATCGTTCTCGTACAGAAGTGGGTGATTTGATAATGAATATAGTTGGCCCTCCTTTGGGTAAACTTGCTATAATTCCCACGACATTACTGCAAGCTAATTTTAACCAGGCAGCAGTGTTAATACGTCCATACATGTATAAAGAAAATTTGGTTTTATACTTGAAATCGTATTTAGAGGAAATGTCCGAAATCAATTCTATTGCTACTCGTGGTTCTGCAGGACAGGTCAATATATCATTGACACAAGCCCAAAATATGAGAATTCCTTTGCCTCCTTTGGCTGAGCAGCAGCGTATGGTAGCGGAAATAGGAAAATGGTTTGCTTTGATTGACCAAATAGAAGAGGGGAAAGATAATTTGCAGACAATCATCAAGCAAACCAAGAGCAAAATTCTGGACCTCGCCATTCATGGAAAACTCGTCCCGCAAGACCTGAATGACGAGCCAGCCATTGAGCTGCTGAAGCGTATAAATCCTGACTTTATACCTTGTGATAACGGGCATAGTGGGAAGTTACCGCAAGGTTGGATTCAAATAACACTGAAAAGTGTAGCAGAGATAAGGAATGGGTATGCATTTAAGAGCTCTAAATACGTTTCTAAAAAAGGAGTCCGTTTAATTAGACTCGCAAATGTTCAAGACGGATATATAGAAGATAAGATGCCTCAATACTATCCTTTTGAAGAAATGAATACACTTCAAGATTTTATGCTAACGAAAGGTGATTTGCTAATGTCTCTAACTGGAAATGTTGGTCGTGTAGGAATTTTACCTGAAGAGTTGTTACCAGCGGCATTGAACCAACGTGTTGCTTGTATAAATGAATACAAGGAAATAATACTAAAGAAGTATTTGTATTTTGTGTTCCAATCAAATCGCTTCTCAAAAGATTGTGTAAATGCAGGGAAAGGTGTGGCACAATTGAATATTAGTACAGAATGGCTTAAGTATTACAATATATATCTGCCCCCTCTTGCAGAACAATACCGCATAGTACAAAAGATAGAAGAACTATTCTCAGTTCTTGATAACATTCAAAATGCCTTAGAAGTGTAGTAAAATACACTTCTAAGGGTTGATACTACTTTACCAGTTTACCACTTTGTCCACAATCTTCTGTTGTTCGCTGGCAGTTCTACGAAGATAGATGCGAGTGGTTTCTATACTTTCATGTCCCATGAGGTCAGCAAGAAGGGCAAGGTCGTTAAAGCGGTCGAGAAAATTCTTTGCGAAACGGTGACGGAATGAATGAGGATAAACAACGTCCTTGTTCATTCCGTATTTTTCGGCAAAGTGCTTGAGCTGGGAAGCTATACCACGAGTAGTAATTCGTTGCCCGAAACGGTTCAAGAAAATGTAACCGGATGTTACGCCTTGTTCCTGCAACCATTTCTTAGCCTCAATTCGTAAGTTCTTGGGAATGTATAAGCGTCGGATCTTTCCTCCTTTGCTATACAGATCAAGATACCCAACATTTACATGTTCCGCTTTAATGTGGAGCAACTCGCTGACACGTGCTCCTGTTGCTGCCATAAACCACACGATGAAATACCACTCATCGTAACCATCCGCTTTTAACTGTGCTTTGAGAAACTTGTAATCGGCATCACTGATTACATTCTCCAAAAAGTTTTTCTGCTGTACTTTCACGAACTTTACTTTCAGCTTTTCTTGCTTTGTGAACTCCAAGTATTTATTGATACCTTGCAGTCGTAGGTTCACAGTTTGTGGCTTGAAGTTTTCTACCAAATACCCCTTGTATGCCAAAAGGTTTTTCTTGTTCACTTCCCCATAATGGTTGATGAAATACTGCACCGTCCACACATACGATGTTACGGTGTTCTTGGCCAGATTGGTCTTAGCCAAATGATTTTTGAATTTTGTTACCATACTACATTGAATTAGAATGAAGATGGTAATAATATAAAGGAACGTATCGGGCATTATAAGCAGTTGCCACAAGGATGGACGGTTTGCAGGCTTGAACAAATTACAGATTATGAGCAACCGACAGCCTATATCGTAAAATCAACGACTTATGATAATTCTTATTCTATTCCTGTTTTGACAGCAGGTAAGTCTTTTATAATTGGTTACACCAACGAGACTACTGGCATATACTCAAATATTCCTTGTATCATCTTTGATGATTTTACAACCGATTCAAAACTAGTTGATTTTCCGTTTAAAGTAAAATCATCAGCAATGAAGATATTAAAAGTACATAAGGCTATCGAAATTGATTATGTGGCAATGTTTATGAGCATTACTAGATTGATCGGTGACACTCATAAACGATACTGGATTTCGGAATATTCAAGATTAGAGATTCCTATTCCTCCAAAAGCAGAACAAAAACGAATCATCGAAACTGTCTGTGAAATCTTTACACAAATAGATAAGATAATGGAGGGTTTATAGACTCTCCATTATCTTATCCAAGGAAATAAAAGCCTTATTTATAGCGTCGATTATTCTTTGCTGTTCTTTATAAGGTGGAATAGGCACTTCTATCGCCTTGAATAATTTCTTGTTCAGGTGAGGAATGGCAGAACCGACCTTATTTTCTCGCAGTATTTTCTTATGCAAGTTGATGACCTGTAACACATACTCGGTATTCATGTCGTGTTTGATAGACAGTTGCTTAAAGGTACTACCTTGGTAACCATCAATCGGAGTTTTAAATACTTCTCCAGAGTTTTCCCCATCTACTAAAATCAATAGAGAGTTTGCTGCTACATATTTGCCGGAAGACAAAGTCTTGGCATCATGCTCACCACGCAAATATTTGACATCAAGATTTATTCTATCAATACCACTTTGCTTCTCTCCATCAACTAAAGTGCATAACATTTGCATAGGAGCGATTGACCATCCTTGCGGCAACTGCTCATAATGCCCGTTATCACAAGGTGTGAAATCGGGATTTATACGCTTCAGAAGATCAATGGCAGGCTCGTCATTCGGGTCTTGGGGAATAAGTTTCCCGTGGATGGCGAGGTCAAGAATTTTGCTCTTAGCTTGTTTGATGGTTGCCTGCAAGTTGTCTTTGTCGTTCTCGATAATATCAATTAAAGAGAACCATCTCTCTATTTCAGTTATGATGCGTTGTTGCTCAGCCAAAGGTGGTAATGGAATTTGCAAATCGGTAAAAATTCCTTTGTGAACTCTTTGCTGTCCAACAACACCTTTGAAATATTTTGTACCTTCATCTATATACCTTTTTGATTTAAATAGATATAGATAGAATTTTGCACAAACATTTATTGGACGCAAGATAACCAACTCTGTAGTTCCTGCACCATAATTATTAGGGAGATTTTGAAATATTGTTGATTTGAGATTTTCAAAGCAAGGAGATATTTTCGCAACGCCAATATCGCCATTTTGAAAGTGGCAATATCCTTTTTTTACTTCTTTCCAAATTCGTTCTTCAAAAGAATGATTCCCAGAGAAACCATCATCAACACAAGTCATAGGAATAAATCCTACACCAGTATCATCTGATATTTCTGATTTTGGGTTAAGGCAAAATAGCTCTGATACAGGAACAGATTCCCATCCCTCTGGCACTTCAAATAGCACCTGCTCATAATGGGGCGTATCAGAATAAAAAAAGGAGAGGAAAACTTCCCCTCCTTACTCTCAGATTATGTATCAGACATTCAAATCTTTCAGTACCAGTGCGTAATTGTGTCCGAAAAGGTCTTTCCTGACGAGCCTCAAGCCGAGTGTTTGGTAATAGCCGTATTCATCTCCTTCGGTACAGAGATACTTGTAACCGTAGCGAGGCATGTACTCTTGGAAGAAGCGAGCCAAGTCTTTCAGGTTTTCTTCTTGGTTCTTCTTGAAGTTACTGCGCACGATGATGATGCTCCAGTCAGGGAAATTGCCAACGCCGTTGCTGTACTCCCAGAAGCGGATGTAGCAGTCTAAATCACGCTCACTGATGTTCACGCAAAAGCCATTGGCATTTTGCATCACGCTACAACTGTTTCTGTAGCCGAACTTTTCACACAGGTAGAGATTGAAATCACAGATTAAATCGTTTTGTACCATAAATGATAAAGCTTTAATTGTTAATAAATTGATTATAAATGAAAGCCTCGCTTACGCTTAGCCTTTTTCTTCTTCATTAGGCGATTGAACTCGGCTTCTTCTGCAGCTGTAGCATCATAAGATGAGCAGCCGTTTAACAGTCCGAGACTGATGCCGGGTGAGTCATCAGATTGAGAAACGCTTGGCTGTACCTCTGACTCCTCATGTTTAGGCTTCTGTTTAGCAGATTCAAATAGGTATGCGCACGCATTTTCTTCCAGTCGGTTGTCAATGTTCAAGTAGCTGAACTCACGACTGACCTTTGAACCTGAAAACGAAAAGCCATCATACTCGAACTTGACGCCTTGTATTTCACGAGTCGTCCGACTAACCTTGAACTTCATATCAATGTCCCGGTCGGCAAGCGCATCTTTCAGTTCGTTCCAGCTCTTGGCGTTAGGCAGTTCCTCTTTCAACGCCTTATATATCTCATGCTTTGCCCGGTCGTAAGGGCGTAAGCGTTCCTCGTTGATATGGTCTTTACCGTTGGCGAAGTGCAGCCGGTATTTTGCCGTTAGCATCTTGCAGACCTTCTCATTCCTACGGAAGTCGTTTTTATCGCTAATCGTCTTGCCGTCATTGTCCACCCGATTGAACACGATGTGGCAATGCGGATGCGCACGGTCAATGTGTCGGGCAATGATGTATTGCGTGTTTTGAATACCCATCAACTTCATGTAGTCATGAGCGATTTGCAACATCAGTGCATCATCGTGTTTCAAACGCTCGCTATCTTCAGGAGAGAAGTTGAGCGAGGTATGTCCGACAATATTCTTTACCTTGTCGTTGAGCAACGATTGTAACTCGAAATGCTCCGCCATCTGTTCGGGTGTTCCGTCCACTCCAACTGCCTCCAGCAACTTGGACTTTTCTTCTTTAAGGACGTAGCAGACGCATCCACTGAACGATGTTCCTTTTGTTTGCTTACCTATCATCTTTCAGTCGTTTTATAAGTTGGTTAATACGTTCCGCCATCTCTTCGCATCGCTTGGCAACGGCGGAGAACCCGTAGGTGTTTGCCTGCCTCGCCAACTGGTTGAGATTGGTACTTTCACCAATTAACTGACGAATGATGTAGATATGCTCTTGCGAGATTCGTTCACGTACTGAACCGTTCTCAATGAACGAGCGTATGACCTCACTTTGATTCCTTTTTGTCCGTCTGCAAATCGCACCAAGTAATGTGTACTGCATGTCTGTCAGGCGGAGGGTTATCGTATATTTCTTTTCCATTTTGTTTCTGTTTTTAGTGAATAATTTGTGACCATCGGGAGCCGTCTCCTCAGACTTTTTGAGGAGCAAGTGGTCGGGGAATGTAATACACCGACATTAACTTGCTACAGTAAAAAAAGTCTCATTTTTCTCCCTCTCGGTCATAGTCTGAGACCTCGTTTCTTAGGTGGTGAAACCTTCGGATAAGGGATGCCTCGTTGCACACTGACAAGCTTCAAATCGAGTGCATCTATCAGTGTTTTCAGAGCAGGATTCCTCCTTACCATCTGTTGAAGGACAGCTTCGTCAGGCTTCACTTTGAGCAGATAATCGGCAATGTCGTATCCCTCTTTTCGCTCTACTTCGCTGGCGTTAGCCTCCAGATAATCGAACATCTGTACCTCGATTCCGCAAATTTTCATCTGTCCGATTTTACTCAGCCAATAGTCGGTTGCGCCCAAGTCCGGGAACAACACAACGCTCCTTCCGGTAAGAACAGACAGGCTGTTGGCATTGAAACAACCGTTCTTTCCACCAGTGGCAATCCATAAGAATTGCGGTAGATAGTAGGAGGCGATGAGGGCAGTCTTTTCGCTTTCGACCAATGCAACAGGACGATTCTTGTTCTCGGAAAGAAGATGCTCACCAAAGAAACATTGTCTCAGATTATAGCCACCTTTGTGCAATACAGAATGTACCCACGTGACATGATTGTATGGTTCTTTTACTCGTTTGCCCGTTTCGGGATTGTAAAGCATAATCTTGCCCGTACGGACTCTGCCTTGATTGTCCGTTTGCCAGAATACAGTTGCACCGTCCCAATGTCTGGATGTTCCCACCTTGTACTTCTTCATCAGCTTCAATGTTTCGGCCTCTCCGAACTGAGAGGATAGGAATTGGAACAACTTGTTTACCGGATAGCTTCGTAATGATTGATTGACAATGTCTGAGTCAATGTAAGAGGTGACCACGAGATGCGCCTCCTTAACAGAAGCATAGCTTTTGAAGGTGTTATCCGAGAGCTTTTCTTTCTCCGCCGGGTTCTGTTCAAAGTAATCACGGGGCGTGAAGTGGTAACCACATTTCTGCTCATGGTCACAACGTCCCACGTACTCGGGGAACAGGATTTGCTTCTCCGTATCAATGTACTTGGAGAAACATCTTTGGCGATGGCAGTTCGGGCAAGTGTGCCGGGTGCTGACACCTTTGTAGGGTTCTAATATGAATCTGTGTGTACTCATTGTTTTCTTTTTTTTTGTGTGCACTTTTGTCGTTATTGTCGCTTTCGCTGGAAAAGTGTCAGAACTGACAAAAATGTCACGGGTTAATCTTTGAATATTCTCCGTGCTTCTCTTTGCGGAACAGCGTTCCGATGTTATCATTGAGGAAGCGTTGAAATGTCCGCTCCTTCATTCCATTTTGCTCAGCGTAAGTATCCGTTTTACTACATATTTTTTAGAGGTATTCGAAAATATATGGGATA
>OGQF01000435.1_pt1 | contig 35476 bp, 21 predicted proteins | sample 1553141 | NCBI WGS metagenome assembly OGQF01 (sample SAMEA2580005, study PRJEB22360) | human gut metagenome | biome: human gut; feature: human-associated habitat; material: faeces | place: Denmark | collected 2008/2010
TCCAGACGGCCTCCCGGTCTTGGGGGCGTTCACAAGCCGCAACGCCGCCCGCTTTTCGTTTCTGGAAACGCAGGATTGCATAAGGCATAGGCGGATTCCTCCTTTCTTTCGGCGGGTGACCGTCCTTTGGGGTGACAGCGGTGACGGTGGTGACAGCAGTTTTGGGATACCCCCTGCCGACTGCCGCAACTGTCACCCTCACCCCCTGCATGACGGTCATGTCGATGATGACGGTGTTTTTGGGATACCCCCCTCGCAAGAGCCGTCACCGTCATGCCGCCATTCTTTTATCCGAAGCCGTAAGGCGTAGGATAGCAGGGCACAGCCCTGCCTTAAGGGAGTCCAGAGGGAACGTCTGGCACACGACTTTGCAGGGCAAAGTGTAGTGTGTTACACCCTGTAAACGCAGTCGGAAAAATCGGAATGATTTTTCTGACCGCAGGGGTGGTTTTACACGACCGAAAAGGGCGAGTAAATCTCACGCCTGCATTTTGCGTTTACGGGGTGTTCTCCCGTAGGGATGACAGCGGCAGGGTATCCTAAAATCACTGTCACCACCGTCACTGCTGTCACCCGCAGGGCAGAGCCGCCAGCTTTACATGGCTTTAAGCGTCAATGACAGTAACAGGGGGGTATCCTAATATCGCTGTCACCACCATCACCGCTGTCACCCGCCCTCCTTGCAAGGGCAATCCGCCTGCCGTCTTTCCTGCGGCTGTACTGGTAGCAGATACGGTTCTCGCTTAAAAATGTGGTGCGGTATTCATTCAGCCATTTCGTAATCACCGTGGGTATGGTTTCCGTTTCCCCCATAGCGGCTAACAGTTCCGTTGCCGTGCCTATCCATTCTTCCTTATCCCTCATAAAATCCACCAACCGAAAAAGGACATCTGGTATCGTTTCTTTCGCAAGCTGCTCCTGCGTTTTCCGCTCCACAAGCTCCCAACGGCAATCACGGAAACGCAGCGTGTATTCCTGATAAGGCGTGTCCCTGCCCGTCACATACAGCTTGGCGGTGTCAGACGCACGTTTCTCCTTTTCCAGAACAAAGGTAGCGTCCGCACTCCCCGTTAATCCTGTCGTCCCAGACACCTTGTTGAACACGTCGCTGTCATTCTGCTTTCGGATGTGGTGTACGACAATGACCGCCAGAGAGTGCCTGTCGGCAAAGTCTTTGATGAGGGAGATGTCCCCATAGTCGCTTGCATAGGCATTGTCTTTTGAAGCTGTACGGACTTTCTGCAAGGTATCAATGACAATGAGCCTGCTGTCTGGGTAATCTTTCAGATAATCTTCAAGCTGCACGATAAGACCGTCTGACAGCTTGCAGCTTGCCACGGCAAAGTGGAGCCGCCCGCTTGCTTCGTCCGTCAAACGAAATAACCTGTCCTGTATGCGGCAGAACGTGTCCTCAAGGCAGAGGTAAAGCACATCGCCCTCCATTGTCGGCATATCCCATAAAGGGATTCCCTGCGACACGCATAAGCATAGCTTCAGCATGAGCCAGCTTTTGCCTATCTTCTGTGAGCCGCAGAACAGCGATAAGCCTGTCGGGATAAGGCTGTCCACCACAAAGGATGGTTTCTCAAGCGGTTCATAAAGGAGCGTTTCGGCGTTGACTGTCTGTAACTTCTGCATGGCTTTCCTCCTTTCGGGCGGTGTCTTTGTTTTCGTTGCACATAGGCGTTGACCTCCTTAAAAATAGATTTACTCCCACGGAAAAAAGTGAGAGTATGTAATGCCGCCAATCCCACACAAATAAAAAACAGATTTCTTTTTCGGGCGGTGTCGGTCACGGTTGGAGATATTTCTTCAATTTCCGCCTTTACTTTCTCCTTTGCAATCGCAACAGATTTCTGTATTGCCGAAGCGGTGCAATGCTCCATAGCGGCGATTTGGTAAAAATTGAACTCATACTCGTAGTAGAGCAGGAAACGCCGCCTTTGTATCTCTGGAAGGCTCCCAACCGCCTTATAGAGCGTTTCATTCCGTTCTTCCTCAACCATGCGTTCATCAAGGCTCTTAGGCACACGCAACGCCCGTCTGTAAAGGGTTTCGTCCCATACCTCGTTAAACTCCCTGTGCCGCTCGTCCCATTAGAAAAGATTCCTGTTCCTGCGCTCCATCTGCCGAAACTCCATAAAGAACTGTTCCGACACTTCCAACTCGTGGGATTTGCCCTGCCCGTCCTTAAAGCTGATAAAATACCTTGTGCCGCTTTCCGTGGATTCCTCCCGAAGCGTGTATGCCTTAACCCTGTATGCCATCCTGTTGTCCTCCTGCAAAAAATGAGTGAGGGGATTTCCATCCCTCACCCAGTAGCCCGCAGGATGGCAGGCTGTTTTAGAAGCTATAAAATTTTCCGCAGCTTCTTCCGCAGATGGTCTAACCTCGCATAGATGGCACCAGTCGTCAAATGCACAAGCGGGGCAATCTCCTTTGTGGAATACCCCTGCATTTTCAGCAGGACGATTTTCAAGGTACGCCCGTCCACCGTGACTAATACTTGATAGAGATTTTCGCTCTCAATCTCTTCCAGTAACTCCGCAACCGTACCCACTTCCGCCTGCCGCTCCCTGCCTGCCATGTCCTCAAGATATTCCGCAACGTCATTCGTCCATCGGTAAAACCGCCTGTTGGAATTGAAGTCTGCCCTGTCCGCCATGCGTATCTGCTCAATGGTCGCTTCATCAACGCCGCACTCACGCAGCAGCTTTTCCTCCGCTTCTTTCCAGATACGCCATTTCCTGTCCTCCCGTCCGTGGTTGTATGCCATTCTTACTTCCTCCAATCAGAATTGATTGAGAGGGCAGAGAAAAGCCCCCTCATCTTCCCAAAGGAAAAAACAAGGGGGCTGAACGCCTTAAATTTTAATTTTCTATTATCTTTCTTAGTTTTATTAGGATTCTGGCTTTGCGTTTGTTTACAACGCTCTGGGTTATGCCCAACCTCGCCCCGACTTCACGCTCGGAAAGTCCGTCAAAAAAGATTGCCTGTATCAGCTCCTGTTCACTATCCGACAGCAAAGGCAGGGCGGCTTTCAGCCTGTCCACCATGACCGCATTGACAACGGTTTCTGCAATGTCCACCGCTTCATCAGTGATAAAGTCCAGAGGATTCCCCTCGCTGTCCGTAAATCCGTCGAGAGATAGCAGTCTATTCTTTGTATCTAATTTTTGCAGATAACGCCACCGTTCCTTGTCACGGTAGAAGTCTGTGTATTGCTCCCTCACGACTTCAAGCAGACAGCCTTGAATGGGGATAAACAGCTTGTCCATATAGGTCTGGTCGGATTCCCTGCAACGGCAGAACTCCGTGTAGGATAATTCCACATAGCCGCCACTTTCTCTGATATATACCTTTCTTGGTGCATATTTCACCATAAATACCTCCCATCTGAATTTTTGAAATGTAAAAAATCCAGATGGAGAGGCGGAGAACGACACCGCATATCAGAAACAGCCCTACGGCACTTTCCAACAAAAATCGACAAAAGAAAAACCGCAAAGGCTCTGTGACCTTTACGGTTATAGGAAATAGTAATTCTATTGTATGGAGATTGTACTTCTACTTTCAAGGTGAGAAGTACCGTTGCACTGGCAGAAATTTTTTTAACTGGTTTCCTGCCGTTCTCTGATATGCTATGTATTGATAAATTTTGCTTCGTATGAGCAGATAGATAACTGCCCGAAAAAAGGACATAAAAAAATCCCTCCAAATTTAAAAACAAATTCAGAGGGTAATTTAGGGTATAACAAAATAACCCACCCGAATATCGTTTTTTTTATTTGGTGAGTTTGTTCTTTCAAATACGAAACAAAAAGAGCCGATGATTCGTGAATTGTTCCACAATTTCATCGGCTCTGCGTCTTAAGCGTCTGGCTCTTTGATGACAGTTATCTTCAAGTTGTCAACTTTAATCAATCTTTCTTGTCTGCATTTTGGACAATAAAGGGGATAATTCTCCAAAACAGTGTCCTTCCTAATTTTATTACGGGTTTTGCTCCCACAAACAGGACACAATATCCATTCGCATTTCATCATAATTAGTCTCTAATCCTTTCAAATCTCATTTTATATGACTTTTGCAAGCTGTTAAGCTAACTTGTGGAACATATGCCGAACCTTATCTATACGGCTATTCGGGCGGCGGGGTTGGCAAATAAATTTACCAATAGCTGGCTGGTATCCTTTTAACTCTGTCAAGCAGACTCCCTGCCCATTTGTGAAATAAGTTAAATCGTTCCTGTATTCTTGAATACATCTAGCAGGGATTTCTCCTTTCAGAATGACCTCGTCATTCTTTATCTGAGTACTTACAATATCTGCACAATACCTTGGAGCATCATGATACGCCCGTGAGAGATATTCCTGCGGTGCATAAATTTCAAAGTGGAGATATGGCTCTAATAGTTCTGTCCCTGCTTTTTTTAAAGCCTGCTCCAATACGATAGGGGAAAGCAGCCGAAAGTCTGCGGGGGTACTTACAGGACTATAATACAATCCATATTCAAAACAGATTTTACAGTCTGTCACTTTCCATCCATACAGCCCCTGCTCGCAGCCATAAAGAACCCCCTCCATAACCGCATTTTGGAACGATTGATTTAAATATCCAAGTGAAACTCTGCTTTCATACTGCACTCCGCTTCCAATAGGGAGCGGCTCTATGGACAACCCGACAGAAGCCCAGAAAGGATTTGGCGGGACTTCTATGTGGATGGTATATTCTGCTTTTCTAAGCGGTCTTTCCATATATATAACAGTAGGCTCTTTTATTTCTGCCTCCACATGATATTTTTCCTCAAGGATGGCACAAATGACTTCCATCTGCACATTCCCCAAAAAAGAAAGTATAATCTCATGCGTTGTAGTATCCACATAATATTTTAAAAGAGGGTCGCCATCTGAAATTTCTGTAAGTGCCCCAAGCAATATTTCCCGCTGTTCAGATTTCTTTACTGCAATCGTTGTTTGGAGCATAGGGAGAGGATTTTCAATAAATTTTCTCTGCGGCAACAGCATTTCGTTCCCCAAAATACTGTTTAGCTGCAAAACATCATTTGGTAAAATTACAATATCACCAGAGCAGGCTGTATCGGATGAATATAATTCACCGTTTGTCGGAACACACATCTCTGTGATTTTTATTTTCTCTTTTTCAGATATTCTAATAACATCCCTCAAATGCAATGTTCCGCTATATATACGCACATAAACAAAACGCCGCCTTTTCTCTGAATATTCAATCTTAAAAACCTGCCCGCATAGTTCAGATTGACCTTCAGGCGTTGATGAATAAAATTTACTGGCAATTACTTCTATAAGCTGCCGAATCCCCAGATTGTTTTTAGCGCTTCCGTGATAAACGGGAAATAACGTTCCGTTTTGGAATCTCCTGTTTTCTTCCTGTTCCAGTTCTGACATTTTAAACGGTTTCCCTGACATATATTTCTCTAATAGTTCATCGTTTCCCATAATTACCGCATCCCACTGTTCCATATCGTCATTGTCCGTTACATTTATATGGGGATGCTGCCCAACCTTTTGCTTCACTATAATTTCCGAAGAAAGCTTTGCTTTCATTTCCCGATATACCATTGGCAAATCAATCCCCTCTTGGTCAATTTTATTGATGAAAAAAATTGTCGGAATCTTCATTATCTGTAGTGCATGAAACAGTATACGGGTCTGTGCCTGTATGCCATCCTTTGCAGAAACTAATAATACTGCTCCGTCTAATACGGATAAAGAACGGTATACTTCCGCCAAAAAATCCATATGGCCTGGCGTATCTATAATGTTGACTTTTACATCCTCCCACTGAAAAGATGTCACTGCTGTCTGGATAGTGATTCCCCTTTGACGCTCCAAATTCATTGTATCTGTCCTTGTTGTGCCTTCATCTACGCTCCCTAGTTCTGCAATTGCACCACTGGTATACAATAAACTTTCCGTTAATGTTGTCTTTCCTGCGTCAACGTGAGCCAGAATGCCTAAGTTAATTATTTTCATGTGATTTTCCTCCTATCAACACCCAAAAAAGGGCATAAAAATACCCAGTGATAAATACTCCTATCACTGGGTAAATAACTCCAATAGCCCCAAAACACTTATATGTTTTCGGGCATATAAAATTACATGATAAAAGTATTCTTAAACTGGGTACAAAAAACTAAGCCCCATATTAAAAGTGAAACGGGACTGCTACTTTTTGTTCCCACTATCAAATTGACAGTTTATTTAAGAATACCTTGCCGCATATTTATTAACTCCTTGTATAATACTGAATCTAAGTCACCAACCACCAGTTCAACTGGTGGTTTGATTTTAGCCCTCCAAAGGGCTATATTACTACTCGCCCCACAGGGCGGTGTCACAAGCACTTTTACTGGTCCGCTATAAAGCGGTACTACTAGAATCTTCTTTTCTTGATTCTTCTGCCTGCTCTTTTATATACTTCTGTACAGCTTCATCAGTGATATTACCAATGGTTTCGACATAATACCCTCGCGCCCAAAATGCTTTGTTCCATTTACTTTGCAATTCTGGGTGCCTATCATAAATCATTAGTGTACTCTTTCCCTTTAAATATCCCATGAAACTTGAAATACTCAGTTTAGGCGGTATTGCTACACTAAGATGTACATGATCCACGCAAACTGCACCTGCAATAATTTCTACATTCTTGTAGTTGCACAATGTTTTTATTATTTCTCTAACATCTTCCCTCACTTTTCCATACAACGTTTTTTTCCTATATTTCGGAATGAAAACTATATGGTACTGGCATTTCCAGCGGGTATGTGATATGCTTTTATTGTCCACTTGGACCGCCTCCTATTCTTTGAGTTGGCTTGCGACACCATACTCATTGTATCATAGGAGGCTTTTTCTTGATATCCTCACCGTTTCCACTTACACCATTCTCCCCAGCATAGCTGGGGGTTTAGTACTTTCAATTATATTCCTTAACCCTTTATTTGTCAAGCTGACAAACTAAAGCAGAAAAAGCGGCAGGATTTCCCCCTGCCACTAATCATCTGTTTATGCAAAAATAATTTCCTTTTCCACAATCTCCCTCGCACAAGCCCTTATGTTATTGAGGCATCCTGTCCATTCTAAGGCGTTTTCTGCCTTTAGCTGTTCCGTTATGCCCTGTGCCTGTTTCATACCCTCTATGAGCCTTTCAAAGCGTTCCTGTGCCTGTCTGTTGATGTCGGCAAGGTAGGCGTTTAGCCTGCCGCTTGTAAGAAGATTGGTGTATGTAACTTTACGGTACTGTTTTAGATAATCTAAATGCCGTTGCCCCCAGATGCCTATTGCCTGTTCTTCTTCGGCGGGTACAGTTAAGCACGGTATCAAATAATCCCCTTGCCTTTCGTATTTGCCGCCCAGTTCCTCAAATAATGATTTTGCCATTGTCTGTTACCTCCACATTCTTTTTTATTTTGAATGTCCGCAAAATCCGTCCTACATCAGACGGCTTCCACGGACAGTCAAGGTGATGGAGGGCAATGAGCCTGTCCTGTACGTTGGTACCAGCACCGAGTTTTGGAGTGGAACCCATAAGGATTCTCACCTGCCCGGCCCGTACCTTTGCAAACAAATCTGCTTTCTTTGTCTCCGTGTTGTATTCATGGATAAACGCAATCTCTTCTTTCGGGATTCCCCTGGCAACCAGTTTGTTTCGGACATCATCATATACATTGAAAGTCCCATCCCCTTTTGGAGTAGACAAGTCACAGAAGATCAGCTGTGTTGTCCGATCTGCTTTTCCCTCGTCCCATACCTGAAAAGCATTTTCCACACAGGTATTGACCTTGCTTTTTTCTGCATCCGGAAGGAGTTCATTTAATAGCCTCTGATCCAATGCACATTTTCTTCCGTCATTGGTAATCTTGAGCATGTTGTCCACCGTTGGATTCACAAGACCGGCTCTTACTTCTTCCGCACGTTCCGAAAAGGCACTGACCATTTCCTGCTGTTCTTCACTTGGTTTTAAGACTTCATTGATAAACTCTGCTTCCGGTACAGGAAGATTCAGCATATCCGATGTCTGAATATCCGCAGCTTCCTTAAAAATGGAGATCAGCTCTGGAAGATTAAAAAAACGGGCAAACCGTGTTTTCGCACGATAGCCCGTTCCTTCCGGTGATAATTCGATTGCGGTTACTGTCTCCCCAAACGTTGCCGCCCAGGAATCAAAGTGTCCCATACCCATACGCATGAGTGTGTCATACTGGAGATAACGCATGATAGTGTAAAGCTCGGTCATACTATTTGATACAGGAGTACCTGTAGCAAAGGTAATTCCCCTACCGCCTGTCAGTTCATCCATGTACCGGCATTTCATAAACATATCGGAACTTTTTTGTGCATCCGTCTGTGAAATACCTGCTACATTTCTCATCTTTGTATATAGGAAAAGATTTTTGAATGAATGGCTTTCATCCACAAACAGTCTGTCTACACCTAATTGCTCAAAAGTTACTACATCATCCTTTCTGGTCTGGTCATTGAGTTTTTTCATCCTCGCCTGCAGGCTTTTCTTTGTTTTTTCCAACTGCTTGATGGTATAATTCTGCCCTGCCTGATGTGCTGCTTCTTCAATGGAAAACGTAATATCTGCAATCTGATCTTCCAGCATGACAATCTGACGTTCCCTTGAAAGAGGGATTTTCTCAAACTGTGTATGTCCGATGATCACCGCATCATAATCCCCTGTTGCAATACGGGAACAGAAACGTTTTCGGTTTGCCGGCTCAAAGTCCTTCTTCGTTGCCACCAGGATATTTGCTCCCGGATAGAGACGTAGGAAATCACTGCCCCACTGCTCGGTCAGATGGTTTGGCACAACATAAAGATTCTTCTGTGAGAGTCCCAGCCGCTTTGATTCCATACCGGCTGCGATCATCTGGAACGTCTTTCCTGCTCCTACGCAATGAGCCAGTAACGTATTATTTCCATACAGCACATGCGCCACTGCGTTTTTCTGGTGCGGCATCAGGGTGATCTCCGGGTTCATGCCGGCAAACTGAATATGGCTTCCATCATATTCCCGTGGACGGATGCTGTTAAATCGTTCATTATAGATCTTACAGAGATCTTCCCGTCGGTGCAGGTCTTTAAATATCCACTCCTTAAATTCCTCTTTGATCAGCTCCTGCTTCTGCTGTGCCAGCATCGTTTCCTTCCGGTTTAATTCCCGGTGTTCCCCCTCGGCATCCTGTACCGTGTCATAAATCTTGGTATCTCTAAGGTTTAAGGCATCTTCCAAAAGGCGGTAGGCATTGGCTCTCTGTGTTCCATAAGTGGAAGTGACAAGGGCATTTCCGTAGCTGTCCACATTCTTTCCCATAACATTCCATTGTCCGGTCACTTCGGCATACTGGACTTTGACCTTGCTCCCTACATAATATCTTGGTGTATGAAATGTCTCTGCCATGAACCGTGTAATGTAATCCTCAGAGATCCAGGTTGCCCCAAGTCTTGCCTCAATCTCTGACGCATCCAGATCTTTTGGCTGTACCTGCTCCAAATACTGCACGTTCACCTGATATTCCGGATGATCTTCTGCAAACTGTTTTGCGATCTGCAGTTTCTCCCTCACATTTCCAGAAAGATATTCGTCCGACGGCTCCCATTTTTCACTGATCGGATTTTTAAAGATCACCCCTGCCAGTTCTTCGGTAAGTTCTGCTTCTGTTTTCCCGGAAAGCTGTGCCATATAGGAAAGGTCAACGCCTGCCCTCTCACCAATGGAAACCGCAAGTGCTTCACTGGCAGTATCCACGGAAGTTACCGTTTCTGCCCTGCGGATCGTCCTTTTGGTAAAAATATCCGCTTTCCGTTTCAGTTCTCCCTTATCATCCAGAAATTCCAGAGAAGTCAAAAGACAATAGCTGCTGTCCTGGCTAAATGCCCTCTTATTGGCATTGCTGCTGATAAGACCATATTTTGCTGTAAAGGTATCGTATTCTTCATTGAGTTTTTCCTGCAGCTTTGTGATCTGTTCATCGCTTCCCTCTTCCATCTGGCACTGGATCAGTTCATTCGTAACATCACGGATCTTCACCAGCCCTTTGACACGTTCCGCTGTCATAGCCGGAAGATCCATGCGGTTCATCACAGAATTTTCCCGGTAATAGACTTCATCATTCACTACGGTAAAACTGAAATTCTTTACATTCGGGTCTGCCGGGATAGAGACAACATCCTCCTCCAACTCTGTATCCGAAAGTTCCAGTTCCGTGATCGTACCATGGATATTCTGGACAGCTTCTTTTAATTGTTCTTCTAAGGTAATTCCTTCTTTTGGTTTTACGGTCACTTCCTGCTTTCCATACTGGGTACTTTCTGTAGTAAACTCACCAAGCACCATTTCCAGATGCTCTGCAAAATAAGCATTGACTGAATAGCCTTTCGGCATTTCCTTTAAATTTAACCATTCCGGTTCCTCAATGGATGCCCTGTCTCTTTTCTGGAAAAACAGAATATCAGAAACAACGCTGGTATTGGCATTTCTCTGGAACGCATTATTCGGTAATCGGATGGCTCCAAGCAGTTCTGCCCGGTTTGCGATATACTGTCTCACTGCCGGATTCTGCTTATCCATCGTTCCACAGGAAGTTACCACAGCCACTACGCCACCGGGACGCACCAGATCAAGGGATTTTGCAATAAAATAATCATGGATCATAAAATGATGCCGGTCATATCTGCGGTCACTGACCTGATACGCTCCAAACGGAACATTGCCTATCACACAGTCAAAAAAGCTGTCCGGATAACTGGTTTCCTCAAATCCCTGCACGGCAATCTTATTTTTCTGGTAAAGCTGTTTTGCAATCCTGCCCGAAACCGGGTCGAGTTCCACACCGTACATATTGGTTTTGCCCATACTCTCCGGGATCAGTCCCATAAAGTTACCGACACCACAGGACGGTTCCAGAATATTTCCCTGTTTCAGTCCCATATTTTCCAGTGCTTCATACATACTTCGGATCACGGTCGGGGATGTATAAAAAGCATTTAAGGTCGATGCCTTTGCTGCACTGTATTCTTCCGGTGATAAGGTATTCTTTAACTCCAGATACTCATTCGCCCAGCTGCTGTTATTCTCTTCAAATGCCTGTGGGATACCACCCCAGCCAACATAACGGGATAAGATTTCCTGCTCTTCGGGTGTTGCCAGACGCTCTTCTTTCTCCAACGTCTGTAACAAATGGATGGCTTCCATATTTGCCTTATACTTTGACTTCGGTCCGCCTGCACCAAGGTCATTATCCTGGATACGGAAGTTGTGTGGTTCTAACACAGCTTTTTCCTGTTCCTGACTTTCCGGAATATCTTCTTTGGCAGTAACCTCTTCCTCTTCTATTTCCTCCACATCTGACATATCTACTACGGTCGGTTCTGTCACTGCCTTCGTATCCAAGAAATCAAACATGGTCATCTGGTGTCCAGATAGTTCCGCAAAAGACGGTTCTGCTTCCGGTGTCGGGAATATCGTATAAGTTCCTTCTGCATACTGGTGGAGTTCCGAAAGAAGTTCTGTTTTCTGCTGATAGTTTGTCCCATACGCTTCAAAATCCAATGGCAGAGCTGCCAATGCTGCATCCATCTTCTGTAACAGTTCCTCTGTCTGCTCTGTTCCTTCCAACACTGCCATCAATTCTGCTCTCGACACATCCCCAAAAAAGTCATTGGTAAATGGTCTGTCTATTCCTTCCGGAAGACGAGCATAAAAACTAAGTATCTTATTCGCCATCTGTTCCCGTTCATACTCCGACATATGGACATAATCTTCTGCCTGCAGGAACTGGTCGTTCTTTATCAGATAGGATATTCTATTGGCAACTTTCTTCCAAGATAACGAAATTGAAGTATATGCACTATTATCATCACCTCTTGCAAGAAGCAGTCCTTTCCTATCATAATTTACATAAAACTCATCTACATCAGGCAGTGCATGAATCCTTTTATTGGTTCCATACTTTTCTTTAATAAAATCCGTTCTGGATTTTTCATTTTCATTTAACAAATAAAAAGAATAAGTTTTGAGCCTATCTTTTGAATAAGGGCCACCCCTTGCGAGAAAAGCATCAATCTCATCCTGTGTAATGAACATCGGATGTTCTTTCCAGGCAAAGCCGTCCCTAGCCTGATAAGGAATCACCTCATCCGCAAACTTTTGAAACTGCTTTGAGATATTTATAGGATTATAATGATGGAAACGCATAATAGAATGATTTTCTTCATAGGCTTCTGCCAGTGCATCCAGTCTTTCATTCAGTTCCGAAAGCCACTGGGGATCCTCCAGCTTTTCTTCCAGATAATCCGTGATCTCCGGATAGATACTGCGAAGATGTGGTAAGTCCTCTTCGTCAAAAACAATCTCCGCTACTCCTTCTGCCATATCCCCTTTCATATAGGCAAGAGCCTGGGCGTGTTCTTTTACTGCATTACTTCTTGCCGCATCCAATACAGACTGCGGTGCATATTCACCCTGGTCTAAAAGCTGATGGATACGTCCGCTGACATCTTCCCATGATAAAAATGCCTTATCTAAGATATGGTCTGTAACCGTATGCCCTACTGCGATCTGCATCCCGGTTTCATCAAACCAGACTGAATATTCCTTTCCATCAATCTGAAAACCTTTTCCACCTTTACGGTATTCACGCTTCACAAACTCCGTATATTCCTCTGGTGTCTGTTCACTCATGAAATTATAGATGATCCGGAGCTGGCTGGCTTTCCGGTTTCCTCCTGTCCGTAAGATCTCATCGACAACTTCCTCTGGAATCGGGATTTCTCCGGCATAAAGGGCAGCTGCCCTTTCCTCGATCTGCCGTCTTTGTTCATTTACGGTTGGATATTCGGGCAAAGATAAAGCAGAGGCGATCTCTTCCTCTGCTTTACTCAATCCATCTTCTCTTGTATCTTCGACTAACTGTATACCAATTCCGTCAAGATACTCTCTTCCGCTGTTGCCATCAGTGCGTTCATGTGTGCTGTCCATGCCATCGGATCTGCTTCCTTGTCCGGTGCCGGACTCTTCTCCAGTAATTTCTCCATCTGGCTGTCCATTCTCTCCTGTGCCGCTTTCTCGATCTGTTCCAGATGGCTGTTCAGCTTCCCGGTCAGGAACAGGCTCTGATAAAGGCTGTTCTTGTGTTCCTTCAGAAATGTCCTCCGTAGCATCCCGTATTTCCCGATCGTCACTTCTTCCTCTTCGACGGTCAGATTCGGAAACAGGTAATCTCCCTTGCGATGATATGTCAGTTCCATAATCGGTTCCTCCTTCATTTTCAATATTTTCTTCTTTTTTCGTTTCTGCATTCCGGTTTTTAGTTTCACGCATTAACGTGGTAAAGTTATTATAATTCCTTTCATTGGAATTTTCAACCTCTTTTCTCGCTTCTTCCAGAGAAATTTTATGTACGGTCTTTCCAATATCAATCAGAATACTCTCACTGAGCTGGCTTGCCGCATTTCCAAGGAAGGTGAGAACTGACAGATGGTTATAATCTGTAATATGCATGAAGTCCTCTTCTTCCAGAAATTCCATCGGGTCAAGCCCGCATCGCCTGGAAAGCAGATAGTAAACACTGTCTGTTACCAGCTGACGGAAATCACTGCGGATCGTCACCTCATCCAGATCTTCCAGATAAGTACCTTCTACAGCATATTCCAATCCATCCAGGTATTCCTCCAGATTGTCATTGACCATTTCCCTTGCGACCGCCATCAATGCGTCCTGCAAAGTTGCCGCATCCTTTTCTTCCAGAGCATAGACTTCTGCCAGATGGGTGAGGATCTCTTCTCTCTGGTGTTCCTGCATCTTCCAAAGATACGGGCTTCTGCCTCCGGCTACCATGTGGGTATCCGAAATATCAAACACATAACGAAGTTTGGTATTCTGCCAAGTTTCATCAAACAGAGCAATTCCTCTTGCACCACGATTTACCCAGCGTAACATCTTTTCATTCCATAGTTCCAGTGATGCACAGGCTGTTGCGTCTGGACGCTGTGCATGGATCAGAAGCTGGTCTGAAAAAGAATACCGATATAACCTTGATGCTGTGTCCATATAATCCATCCAATCCCCTGGCGAACTGCTCACTGATACGGCATGTTCCTGTATCAAGTTTCGGATGTCCTGTAGTTTAGACATTTAACTTCCCTCCTGTCAATAAAAAAACAGCCTACTCTTTTTAGAATTGGCTGCATAAAATGTACTTTACTTTTCGGAGAGAAAATGCTATATTCTAATTGAAAAGAGTAACCGCCCACAAGGTGGATGCTCCTGGATTAGGTTTTAATTTATTTTGCTCTCAAAGAGAGCTGCCTATCCTGTTGGCAGACAGGGTAGGCTATTTTTTTCGCTTGTTGTCCCTATTATCCAAATAGGCAAGCAAAGCAATCAGAAACGTACCGCCTAAGAACAATAAGCTCAAGACTTCGTATGTATCCATTCGCTCCACCTCCCTTCTTCTGTATCCCTTAACGGAATCTGAAAATCCAGGAGGTTTTTACCAACCCTGTACACGGTTGCTCCAGTAATATTCTAACAGGTAACTCTCCGCAAAGCAATTCCTTTTTACTTCATACGGTTTTATATTCTGTTTTTCTCTTATCCTCTGGCCAATGCAGTTTCCATTCCAGATATTCCTCTTCTGTAATTCTTCCATCGCCCAGTTTCTGCTTTTTCCCCATCCATTCCTGCAGATAAGACATTGTTTTTTTATCCCTCATTGTGATTCCAACTATTTCACTTTCTGAATCATTTAGCAGGAACAGATGAAAAAGCCCTCTATTTTCTTCATCCATCCAGAATAAAGTTTCCATTAATTCGTCCATTGTCGCAATTCCAGGACTTAAAAAATTTCGGACATCAACTTCCAATATTTCTGCTATCCGGATAAGCGTTTCCTGCTTCGGTGTACGCTGTCCACTTTCATATTGGGCGATTCTCACATCCGCACTACTTTCCCCATATCCTAACCTGCGTCCCAATTCCTTTTGAGTTATGTTGCGAAACATACGGATTTTTCTTATTCTTGCTCCTAATTTCAATTTCTTCTCCTTTTCAAAATGGGGCTGTGCAGTAACCACAGCCCCAGAACACTATTTATATTATCATTTGTGTTTTTTCTTAACTGTCACTACAGTTCCCAGATATCCTGCTGATACTGCAAGCGCCAGCACAAAAATAGCAATATTTGTATTATCTCCTGTTTTTGGTGAATTGGATACAGAAGTCGCATCAGAACCATGGGAAACAGGAGTGCTGACTCCCTGGTTTTCTGATGTTTCCGGAGTGTCTTTTTCCGGAGCTTTCTTATTTGTCAGATCCAGAGTATATTCAATCACAGGAGTACGGTCATTGACATATTCAAACTGAATCTTATGCTCGGTTTCATCAAGCTGATAGCCATCCAGTGTTTTTGTTTCTTTCAGGATATATGTGATTGCTTTTTTATACTGCCCATTCTTAAAAGTCGCAATCGGATAATTCTTTGATTCTGCATGGCCGGCACTGTCTGTTACCAGAGTTTCCAGAACTTTACCTTTACTGTCACAAAGGGCAAATTCTACACCTTTCATTGGCTTCTTGGTGTCTTTATCTGTTTTATTTAAGATTACCTTGCCCATTGCCTGTTCATCTTCCATTTTGGCTCCCTGAACATCTCCGGTGTCCTTAACCTCAAATGTCACTTTATTTGCCACAATATAGCCTTTCGGTGCTGTTTCCTCCAATAATGTATAAGTACCGATTGGAAGTTTCTCTACATAATGGGGCTGATCACCAGATGTCCAGCTTTCCATAACTTCCTGGTTTTCATTAAGAATATACAGTTTAGCACCTTTGACCTCGCTGCTTCCATCTGTCATATCAACTTTACTGATCAGAATTTTTGTTGTATCATCCTGCATTTCTACTTTCTGTATATCTGCAGTATTTTCTACTACAAACGTAATGGATTCTGCAGTTGCATAACCATCAGCAGGAATTGTCTCTGTTAATGTATATTTCTTTCCAACTTCCAGTTCCTTAATGATGTGTGGTGTGCTTCCGGAAGTCCACTCATCCACAACGTTTCCCTCTGGATCGGATACTTTCAGTTTTGCACCTGGTAATTCTTCCCCAGTTGTAAGATCTGATTTTGTGATTTCAAAAGTAGTTGGCTCGTCTTCATAAGTGAACTCAAAGGATACTTCTGCAACATCTTCTCCCGCATAAGTAAAGTCAAATTCCTTGATTTCTTCTGTTGTTACAAATCCTGCAGGAGCCTGCACTTCTTTTACATAGTAGCTGCCATTGATTGGAAGATCTGCCGTAAATACAATTCTTCCATCCTGATCCGTAGCTTTCTGCTCGATCATGGTATCTGCTTTCAGGATTACTTCGCCTTCTGCATTTAAAATATCATTCTTTGTATAAAGTGCAAATACTCCGCCTTCCAGAACACGGTCTGTATTTTTTTCTTTCTTAACTACAGTTACTTTTGCTTTCTGGCGGTTATTCTGCCAGTCCTCATCATAAGTCACAACCGGAGTATTCTGATCACGATAAGTCAGATCAACCTCTCTGATTTCTCCATCCAGAACATATCCATCCGCCGTCTCTTTTTCCTTTACATAATATTTGCCTAAAGGAAGATCTTCTGATCTTGCATATCCAAGAGCATCTGTCGTAATTGTTGCTACCAGTTCGTCCTTTTTATAATAATCACTGCTTTCCCCATCTGCAGCCTTGATATCCTCCGCTGCATAAATTTCAAAAGTAACATCTTTCAAAGAACCTGTAACATAGCCAAATGCTGCGTCCATGCCGCCTGCCAGCATATCTTTCCAGGTAACTTCTTTGACAAATTCACCTTTTTTATTGATGATGATTCGTCCAACCGGAACAGCATCCTTCATTTCTACTTTTTGAACATCTGCAGTATCAGAAACTGTAAATTTCACTTCCTCTGCCTGCAGATAACCATATGGTGCAAACTCTTCCCGAAGTGTGTAATTTTCTCCCACATGAAGTCTCTTTATTACATGAGCTTTTCCTTTTACAGAAGTCCATTTTTCTACTTCTTTTCCGTCTGAATCCAAAACCGTCAGTGTTGCTCCGTCAAGTTCCACACCTGTTGTAATATCTGATTTCGTAAATTCAGTTGTTGTCGGCTCATTCTTAAAAACGGTTTCCAGTTTTACTGTTTTTACTTCCTGTCCCTGATATTTCGCAGTCACCTCAATCTGCTCATCTGAAGATACAAAACCATCTGGTGCTGCCAGTTCTTTTATATAATAAATTCCAAATGGCAGATCCTGCTCAAAAACAGTTTTTCCATCTTCACCTGTTACCGCTTTTGTAAGCAGTTCGTCTGCTTTTACCAGTACCTTATCCCCTGCTTTTATATCCTCTTTTGCGTAAAGACCAAACTCTGCTCCAGAAAGCCCTTTCTCATTTTCAGCATCTTTTTTCACAACTGACACTTCTACTTTCTGGCGGTCATTTATAAACTCTGCACTCTGTGAGATCACTGGTGTATCCTGGTCTGCATAGACGAAAGAAATCTTCTGTTCTTCTTCATTTAATACAAATCCCTCCGGTGCAGTCTTTTCTACAACTTTGTATTCTCCTAGAGGCAGATTATCAAGATCTGCTTTTCCGGATTCATCCGTTGTCAGTTCTGCAACTTTTGCACCCTTTGCATATTCCAGGATTCTTTTTCCTGTGTCATCTTTCTGGAAATCAGCTGTATAAATATCCTCTGCAGCATACACTTCATATACTGCACCGGAAAGATTCTGAACTTCATACTTAAAATCATTCTTATAGGTCGAAAGAACCTCTCCTTTTTTCTGTACAGTGAGTTTTCCTTTCACCGGATGATTCTCATATACAACTTCAATGATTGCATCACCTGATACCGGATCAGTCTGATACAGGGTATTGGTGTCCACCTGTATTTCGACATAATTTTTGTTAATGGTATAACCGTCCGGTGCTGTTACCTCTTCGATTCTATAATAACCGATTTTTAAATTCTGCGGCAGGATCAGATATCCATCTGTATCTGTGAAATAAGAGATATGTGTAACGGTTGTCGGATATGTAGTTACCTGCTCTACATATTTTTCATGATCCATATCATAAATTTTAAACTCTGTTCCCGGAATTAGAACAGATTTTTTAGTCTCATCATCCTGTTTGATAATTTTCAGTTTTGCAGAAAATTCTTTATCCAAAAGAACTCTCCATGTCTGCGGCTCTGTTGGTTTATTCTCTGTAACCCGGACAATAAAATCATCTACAGGTTTGTAATTATGGGGTGTTGTAGTTTCTCTCACCAGATATGTTCCATATGGAATTGCAATGGATTTTACATAGCCTTTCTCATTTGTAAAAATTTCCGTTGCTCCATTTTCACCGATCACAACCGGCTCTGCAGAGGAAAAATCATAATTTCCATCCTCTTTTACCACCAAAGAAGATACCAGATATGCACTAAATCCAGCTCCGGATAGTAATGCAGCATCTGTGTCTCCATTATTGGCAGCTTTAATAAGTTCAAACGGCTGTTTCTTCACCGTTTCCAGTGAGGTACACTCTTTTTCTACAACCGCTGTCAGATCACCTTCATCACTGCATACAAGATCATATTCATGCTCGTCTGCCAGATATCCTACGGATGGGGTAATTTCCTTGATGTAATACTCTCCAAGATAAAGATTCTCTATCCTTGCTTTTCCTTCTTTATCGGTAGTTAGCGTACAAATCTGGCTTCCGGCTTTATAAATAACGCCTGTCTTTCCATCTGGATGGGTAATGTCGTTTCTTGCATAAAGTCCATACACCGCATTTTCCAGGGAAGCATCTCCCTGTGCCTTATTTTCTTTTGTCTCGGCATCTTTTTTATTCAAAGAGATTGCAGCACTGACCCTGTCATTCACAAAAGTATGACTGAAAGAAATTTTTGCCTGTTCATCATTGGTATAACTGAACTGGAAAGAATAAGTATCTTTCTCATTTCTGACATAACCAACCGGAGCCTGGACTTCTTTTACATAATAAGAAAATCCCACTGGAAGATCTGCTTTAAATGCTGCTTTTCCATCAGTACCAGTAATTGCAGTCTCAATCAGAGCATCTTTTTTTACTGCTACTTTTCCATCCACAGTTTTCATATCCTGCGCTGCAAACAGAGCAAAATGCCCTCCGGATAGTGTATTTTCAGTATCTTTGTCTTTCTTTATCACCTGCACCACTGCTTTCTGACGGTTATTTGTAAAGGTAGTCTCTGAGAAAGCCGCTTCTGCAGTCTGCCCTGCATAAGAAATGGTTACTTTTTTTGTTTCTTTTGCATTATAAAAATTTTCCGGGGCCTGTGCTTCTGTTACATTATAGCTTCCAAGCGGAAGATTCTTTACCGTTACAGAACCGTTCTCACCTGTGATCAGATTTTTCGCTACTTCTGCGCCTTTTTTGTAAACTGTTTTTCCACCTGCTGTTACAATATCCTCGGCAGCATATACGTTATAAACGGCTCCTTTCTGACGGCGTTTCTCATACTGGAATAAAGTTCCATTTTCATCAGATACAGCTCCTACGAAAACCTCACCCTCTTTATAAACGGTCAGATTTCCTTTCTGCTCTTTGTCCGTTACAGTCTGTTTGGTCGTACTGCCAACTACTAATTTCACTCCATAAGAGGAAGCCTGGACAACATAACCTTCTGGTGCTGTAATTTCCTTTAAGTAAACTGTATCCTGTGTCTTAGTAAGAGTTACACGTGAAGAACCATTGCTGTCTGTTGGCGGCATTTTAGCAATCAGCTTTGTGCAGGCGTTATCACTATATACCCCATACACGGCTCCAGCTAGATTTTTTCCAGTATCTCCATCTTTCTTTGTAATTTCAATAACTGCTTCTTCCGGCCAGTCAACTGTAATCTGCAGGTCAGAGGAATCTGTATAGTAGCCAAAACCAATGTCCTGTGAACTCTCCAATTTTAAGAGCATTGCATGGAAATCCAAAGGGAAATTAGATGTAATCGCATACTTTCCTTTCAGGCTACCCATATTGGCTGTTGTAGCTACAAGATGGAATTTCTCTCCACCCTTTACAGTGACATTTCCAGATGCCGTTTTTCCTGTGGTTTCATTAACAAGGCTTACTCCGTTCTCCAGATGAATGGTAATGGTAAATGCTTCATTTGCCTTCCAGGTAAAACTTTCTGTTTCCTTTCCCGTTGCATTAACGGAAAGTCCTGGAAGAAGTTTCATTGCTGTCGGATCAGGCATTTTAGCAAGAGCTGCTTTAATCTCTTTCAGCATATTTTTAGCGGTTGTAGAAAGCGCACCTCCAAATCCGGATTCGCCATCATATAAATAGTCAACCAGGTAATGCTGCATGGCTCTTGTCTCAGAACTGCATCCATATTTTTCCATAATGGATTTTACATTATATCCATTGAATGTATGTCCCCATCCTGGACCGCCATATCCATAGAATAAGGCTTTTCTCAAATATTTATCATCTCCGCCTTCATCCAGTTCAACCATATTTTTATATGTTGTCCCACTTGGAGGTGACTGCATGGAGTGCTGCATACAATACGCATTTACTGTATAAGTCTTTCCGCCTGCTTTGTAACGAACATATTTGTAGCTGTCATTTCCACCCTGTCCCATAACTGTATCAAACGGATGAAGCTGGCCATCTGAATAATAGTAATATTTATTTGCTTCAATATTTGTTGCATCATCCCATGGAGTATCGGTTGCAAGTAACATGATACCGTTTTCTGCCTGATCCATGGAAACACTTAGATCAATGTCATCTGCTGGCATTTCAAAACTGAATTTATCCGATTCTTCGTGATAAGTCACCTCAGAATACAATAAATCTTCTGTATTCTCTGTCTGGTTTGCCTGTACTTTTGTTGTTCCTACTGCAATTAAGCTGCCTTGCGGCATATCTCCGGAAAAAACAACGGTTTCTCCTGGCTGATACTGTCCATCTTCATGGTTCAGCTCAATATGAAATTCCTCTCCACGAACAATATTTACCTGATAATTTCCATCTGCATCTTCTGTTTTCTCTGTTCCATCTGTAAAAGAGTCGTCTGTCGCCTCTGGCATTTCTTCCGGATCTGTATCTGTAATTTCTTCAAATGTGCTGTCTGTATCCGGATTATCATCTATGGCAGGTTCTTCTGTTGAAACTTCCTCAGACGGGTTTTCCGGGATTGGTGTATCTATTGGCTCTTCCTCAACCGGAATTTCTGTCGGAGTTACTTCTTCATAGATTTCATCCTCTGACGGAATTTCTACATTTACCTCATCCTGCACAGGTTCTTCACTCTCTGCAGTGCCTATGGCTGGTTCCTCGCCTTCTGCTTCATTCTCATCTTCCTGGTTGCTTACAGATTCCTGATTCTCAGATTCAGCAACCTGCACCACCGCTTCCTTTACAATCAGCTTACGATTGATCTGATAAATTGGGTGGCCACTTACTGGCTCTACATAATAAACAGCTTTGTATGTATCTTCGTAATCTGTTGTAAAGTCCTGCTTTTCCTCATTTTTTGCCTCATGGAAAGTGATCTTCACCTTTTTTTCATCTGGTATTTCCAGTCCGGTAAAATCTTTCTCCACTTCAAAAATACTGCCTGTTTCCAGTTCCAGATCTTTTGCTTTTACCACCTCATCTGCATCAAGTTCATTTTTTACCTCTTCGTATAACGGTGGCTCTTCTGGCACTGGCACTACATCTGCCGCATAGGACAGTATTGGAGATAGAATTGTAGATAACACTGTAAGCAATGCCAAGAATCCCGACAAAAATCTTCTCATATTTTTTTTATTCTTCATTCTTTTTTCCTTTCTTCCGTTCCGGGAAAATCAATTGAAACTTTGGATTTCCGGTTTCTGAAACCTCCATCTTTATAGTTGCTTCATACTTCCTTTTTGTTTTCTCTGATACCAGATCTTTGAAATGCACCTGCTTCTCACTCAGCAGCTTCCTGACAGTTGCTTCATCAAGCGTTTTTCCCTGACTCTCAAAAAATCGGTTATTTTTCCATAAAGTAAAACTGCAATCACTTCCTGAACAATAATAATTTCTCTTTCCCACATAAACCTTATTGCCACATCTTGGGCATTTTCCAATTTCTTTCCGACCATCTGAAAATAGTTTCTGGTATTCTTCCACTGGCTGTCCATTATCACTTACCAATTTGGTAACCATTTTTTCAATTTCGAAGAGAAATTCTTCTACATTTTTCTGGCCTCTGGAAATCAGTGTCAGATCATTTTCCCATTCTGCTGTAAGTTTTGGTGATTTGATCATTTCCGGAAGAATCCTAATCAGATTTCTTCCATCTGCTGTAGGTAATATCTGCTTCTTTTTACGCTCAATAAAGCCTTTCTCAATCAGTTTTTCAATAATCGCTGCCCTGGTAGCCGGAGTTCCAAGCCCTTTTCTCTCTGCGTCTTCTATCGTATCCGAACTTCCAGCGTGTTCCATGGCACTAAGGAGCGTATCCTCCGTATAATGTTTCGGCGGTGCTGTAAAATGTTCACTAAATTTTACAACAACACATTCAAATACCTGTCCTATTTTTATATCTGGAAAATCACTTTCCTCCTCTTCTGGCTTTTCTGCATTTTTCCCATATGATTTAAAGAATCGTTCTTCCACTTCTTTCCATCCATATTGGAGAACATTCTTTCCAGATGCAGTAAACAGTTCTCCATGACAGGAAATTTCAGTCTTAATACTCTCATATATGTATTCCTGTTCCGATGCACATAATAACTTTGATGCAATCAGCATGAGAATTTCCTTTTCTCCACCCGGAAGTGCTTTTAAATCCATGTTTGTAATTTCTACCGTTGGTATAATTGCATGATGATCTGATACCTTTTTACTGTTCAAAAGTCTCTTTATATCTGGTTCTGAATCCTTTATTGACATTTCAGGAAACATACTATTTACTGCCCCGACAACCAGAAGAGCATTTTCTTCCATATCATCTGTAAGATATTGGCTATCCGTCCTTGGATACGTCACCAGTTTCTTCTCATAAAGGCTTTGGGTATAGTCCAAGGTTTGCTGTGCCGTAAATCCAAGAAGACGATTTGCTTCCCTCTGTAATGTGGTCAGATCATATAATTTCGGCGGCTGTACCTTTTTCTTCTCTTTCTTTACTGAAAGAATCTGTGCAGTTTCATCCTTCATATCCTCCATCATCTGAACGGCAGCACTTTTCTCTTTTATCCGGTTGCTTACAGCATCCAATCCATCCATCAGAAGATGAACCAGATAATACTTCTCTTTCTGGAAGTTCTCGATACTCTTTTCCCGTTCCACCAGCATTGCAAGTGTAGGTGTCTGCACCCGACCTACAATCAACCGATGGTGGTACAGCACCGTAAACAGTCTGGTGGCATTAATTCCCACCAGCCAGTCTGCTTCACTTCTCGCCACCGCAGAATAATAAAGATTATCATATTCATGTCCATCTTTCATCTGCTGAAATCCTTCCAGAATTGCTTTTTCCTCCATGGAAGAAATCCACAGTCTTTTAAAGGGAAGTTTACATTCTGCCTGGTTATATACCAGACGGAAAATCAACTCCCCTTCTCTTCCTGCATCTGTTGCACATATAATTTCTGTGACATCTGCTCTGTGAAGCAATTCCTTTAAAATCCGAAACTGCCCTTTGGTACTTTCTTTGATCTGATATTTCCAATTCTCCGGGATCATGGGAAGTGTCTCATATTTCCATGCTTTCCAGTCATTCCGGTACTGATCTGCACTGGCCAGTTCAATCAAATGCCCAATACACCAGGAAACCAGATACTCTTTTCCTTCCAGGTAGCCATCTTTTACGTTTGTGGCATGAAGCACCTTCGCAATGTTTCTGGCTACGCTGGGTTTTTCCGCAATTACAAGCTGCAATTTTCAATCTCCTTTCTGCACCTGTCGCTGTAATTAAGTGAAACAAAGTTATTCCTCTGATTCTTCGTCTTCTACTTCACCTTCCATTTCATATTCTTCTAATTCTTCATCATCCTCACGAATTGTATCTTCTTCCTCCTCATCGTCGTCCTCGTCCTCTTCATAATCAAAAGAAGTATTTCTTCCTTTCATAAATTTCCAATAATAGTAAGCACCACAAACTCCTGCCAGAACTAGCAGCATTAATAAAATCGTGCCGGAATTATTGCTTTTCTTCTCAGGTTCTTCCTCTTCTTCCGGTATGATCGTAACTTCTGGTTCCGGTGTCTCTGTGATTTTCTCCGTTTCAAGTGGCAGTGCAGATTCTGCAATAGCCTGGTTCTGTGGAAGTGTGACCATGTTGGTATCCGTAAAGTTCAACAGATCATTTTCGCCTACCTCTGTAAGAAGATAAACATTTTCATCCGTTTTATCCTTATCTACAATCAGATAAAAAACCTTATCACTTTTTGTCTTGATCGTATAAAATTCCTTTCCCCCCTTGTCCTGAACTGTTCCTGTTGTCATGCCAGAAGCAGAACTTTCTCCCTGCACCCGTCCGGTATCTGCTTCTGTAGCCGTTTCATTTCCTGTGTTTTCTGGTTCTGTTGGTGCAGTAGCAGTCTCGTTCGTTGTCTGATGTTCCGTTACGGTTGCCGTAGCACTGGTGGACTTACTTGCAGTTCCATCGGCTGGCAAAGAAGCTGCATTCTGCTCCGTTCCGGAAACCTCTGTATTCTCTTTTACTGCATCTGGATTTTCATAATAAGGGTTTCCTACTTTATATATCTCTGACATATTTCCTGCTTTGTCTTTTGCCTGCAGGGTAAAGTATTCATAGGAAGTATCCGCTTTTTGCAAACGGACATTTAATGTATTATTCGTCAGTTCTGTGAATTCATTTCCATTGACATACAAAGCAGCAATTCCTGATTCCGCATCAACTCCCTGCACGATCAGTATCCCATTCTTCGCAGCCGCAATAATAGTTGGTTTGGTTTTATCAAAACACTCTATGTAACGATTCTGCTCATAAGTATTTCCATTCTGATCGGTAACTCTCACATAAACACTACAATTAGAAGAGATGGATACTTCCATATTTCCGGTTATGTCTGACCATCCTCCATTTTCTGAAAGTCTTGCTTCTACTTTTGCAATAGAAAAAGCACCTGTATTCTTTGTATCTTCCACTTGAATTTTTACGGTTGCCGTATCTGTCTGCCAGCCTTCGGGTTCTGTAAAGGTAATCCCTACTTCCGGTGTTTCCGTCACATCATTTCCTGCATCTTCCTGTGCCTGTTCCACCGGATCTGCAAGAATTTCAGCTTCTGATCCATCTGAAAAATCAACATCTTCCGGGCTGCTTTCTTCTGATGATTCCACTTCTACATTATCTGCCCATACAATCAGACTTCCGGGCGAACTATAAAAGAAAGCTCCTGCCGGAAGTCCTGCTAACGTAGCTGCGGTTAAAAATACAGCTGCTCTTTTATGAAATTTCTTCATTTTCTGTCTGCTCCTTTTCTCTGGTTTCCAATATCTTTTTTTGTTCCTCCTTGCTGATATCAATCATCAACTGAAGTTCCTCTGCGGAAACTCCATTGCTTCGGATAATTTTCAGATACTCCATATCCTCTGCCTGTTTCTTCTGTTCTTCCAAATCCCTTGCTTTTTTCTGTAGCTTTTCAATCTTAACGTAGGTTCTTGCAAGTTCTTCTTTTATTCGTTCAATGTTCAAATACGCCCCTCCTTATGGCCTGCCAAAAGCATAAAAATGAGACTGCCAGTATGCAGAATTAATGGACGTATACTGAATTGGATTTCCACAATGGATCATCTGTCCATCTCCGGCATAAATTCCTACGTGGGTAACCGGCTCTCCCGCATCATACGTCCCAGTGAAAAAGATAATATCTCCTGGCCTTGCTTCTTCTGGTGATACAAGCATACAAATGTCATAAATTCCCTGTGCAGTAAGTCTTCCCATATTGCAGACCCCCGAATTGGTAAACACATAGCTTACAAAACCAGAACAGTCAAAAGAAGTCTCCGGGCTGGAACCGCCCCATACATACGGCATACCAAGATATTTGTCTGCTTCCGCAAATAATCTCCGCACAGTCTCATCATCATAACTGCCGCCTCCACCATACAGCCCGCTATCTCCGGTACTGATATAAAAAACAGGATTATAATATTCCCCATCTTTGACCAGTTCCAAATATAACTGGCTTCCGGTTGCACTTCCTGTACTTCCCGTTGTACCAATTACAGTATCTGTTGTTACTTCCTGACCATTTGCTACCGAAATGCTCTGCAGATAAGCGTATTTAATCTGCACACCTTTTTTATCCTGCGTAACTACATAATTTCCAAAAGTTCCGCTATATCCTACATCTACAACAAAACCATTCATCGCTGACTTCACTTCTGTTCCCTGTCGTACATTAACCGTCACACCTCTGTGAAGTTGTGTCTGCCCGGTTCCATTGTTTACAGAATACCCATAATAGGTACTGATATAGGCATACCAGTTTAACTCAACCGGAGTTTTATATGTCTGTAAATTTCCTCTGTTGGAATAGACCTCTTCATAAATTTCCTGCTCATCCTCTTCCATTCTGGACAGAATAACACTTCTAAGCGGTTTTGCCTGAACAGAAACATTCAGTACATCTGCAGTTACTGTACGGGTAACTTCCACAGAGTTCTGATTGCCCTCTGCCAGAAAACATTCCCAGGTCTGATGACCATGTGCCTCAGCTACTGCGTGATTATCATAATAAACATCAAACTGGACACCATACTGGGCAAAGTTTCCAGTATCTTCTACGGTGTACTCAATCCCATTCATCACTACTTTCGTCCCCATTGGAAGAAATGGGTTTGCAGCATCAACCGCAAGCGTATGATTAGCCTGTGGCATTGCCCCTGAAGCAGTTGGTCCTCCACTCCACACGCCACAGCAGATAGGACAGTTACAGTATCCACTGGTCACAACATTTCCCAATGACTGCCCTACCTGTATTGTAGATGTTTCCTGCCGGGTTTCACTTTTTTCCTCTACGGTGATTCCGTACTGTAAAGAAAAAATTGTTTCCAGTTCTCCTTTTATCTCATCAAACTTAAAATCCCCATACCTGGCAGTCAGATAACTGATCAATGTATGGGGATCATGGCCGATTTCACCAATGTTATATCTGTATTCATCTTTTCCTGGATACCGGGCTTCCATCTGGTTTATTTTCTGTTGAAGACTGGCTTCCAACTGCGTATAATACAACTCTGCTTTTTCAATTTCGTCCGGATCCGCAATGTAACTGGAAGCGATTACCGTAGAAATTCCATTAGAAAACATAGCCGAACAGGAAGCAAATCCTGTCATTACGGAAAGAAGCAAAATCAATAACAACCCCATTGAGATCAGAGTAGTTACATTTCTTACAAATACTTCCTGTGCCTTTCTTGCAATTTTAGTAGCAAGATTTACTGACCGGATTGAGGTGTCTTTTGTTTCTTTTGCAATCTTCCCAGCCCGGTATGCCATCTGATACTCTCGCTTAATCCTCTGCTTCTGTATTAATTTTCTGATCAGCTTTTTCTGCATCTCTGGATGTTCTTCCAGATATTTCTGATATTGATACCTGGATGCACTCTTCCAGGCTCTTTGCTCTAAACGGTTTTCTTTATGTATCTGACTGCGGTTCTTCCGGATATTTCGACTGCTATGTTCCTGTAATATCCACTCACCTGAACTCACCAGCTTATGTGCTGCATCTACAGCACTGTTTTCCTCTTCGTCTTCGCCTGCTTTCTGATATACTGCATTTTTTAATGCTTTCTTTGGAACAGAAGACAAGGTTTTCTTTTTACCATCCGTTTTCCCTGTTTTTTTGTCGAAATATAAATGGTACTTTACCTTTGCTTTCTGTTCCTCATTTGTTTTCTTGGTATAAACAGAATCTTTCGGAATTTTGTTCTGCCTCTCAGCTTCCTGTTTTCTTGCAGCCTTATCCACTTCCTGATAAGTTTTTATTGTTTTTCGGCTATATTTCTGCTTTCCTTTTTTTCGGTTTGTAGAAACATCATTCTTCTCTGCCTGAAAATGTCCTCCATCTGTTTCAGCCGAAGTTTTCTTTTCTTTCTTCAGACTTCCATCTGTCTCCAGTTTTCCAAACTGCAGTCTCTGCTGTTTCTTTTTCTGTCGCTGATACTGGCTCCTGTGTTTTTCTTTGCGCTCACGTATTTCTACCGCTGAATCCACAGATACACCTGCAGGCTTGTCCCGGTATCTGTACCGTCCCTGTGTTTTTCGTTTTCCCGGAGGACTGTTTGCAGCCTCTTCTTTTTTGGCAGGATTTCCCTCCTGAACTTTTTCGGAAAATTGTTTCTTTTCAGCTTTTTTATGAGAGTTTTTCTTCTTTTCAGAAGTAATAAATGCCTGTTCTACATCCTTCTGTTTATAAGGCAACTCCTGATCGCTGTTTGTAACTTTTCTGGTCTCCTTTGTTGCAAGATTTTCCTCAACCAGACCATTTCTGGTCATACGGCTGACTTTCTTCTCTTTCGCCGTATATTTTTGTTTTCCCAATGTACCTCACCTCTGCTTTTTTGTCCGTTAAGTCTGAATCTCATCCGGTTTAGTACTCATCAAAGCATAGGTTCTGGTATCCTGCGGATATCTGTCTGCAAAAGGTATGATTACATTTCCGTAAAAAAGCAGCCCTTCTCCTGCATTACTGTTATTTACAAAAGAAATCTGATGCTTGGAAATATTCAATTTCTCCGCAAGGATCTTCTGATCCCCGCTGTGCTGATTTAACATCAGGATAAAATCACTGTTTCCCACAATACTTTCTACTGCCAGAGAGCCAAGAAAATCTGTTACATTCTGACTGATTCCTGTAATGATTCCACCCCACTTACGAAATCTCTTCCACATTTCAATAGAATAATTAGCAGTCTGTGGCTGGTTCAGCAAAAGGTGAAATTCATCCACATAATAACGGGTTGATTTCCTGCGACTGCGGTTCTGTGATACTCTTGTCCAAACCATATGCTGGACAATCAACATCCCTGCTTTTCGTAGTGTGGTTCCAAGTTCCCGGATATCAAAGCATACCACTCTGTTCTGCGTATCGACATTACTTCGATGGTTAAATACATTCTGCGATCCTGTTACATACAACTGCAGACTGTTGGCAATGTTCTGTGCTGCTGGTTTATCTGGTGCATAAAAGTTCAGACGTTCATAGAAATCCTGCAGAGTCGGCATATTTTCCGGTTTTGGATCATTGTAAAGATATTTTTTATAAATGTCTTTTACACACAGGTCAATCATGGAAACCTCATCACCATTTAATTCTGCATTTTGAGGTTTCTTCATAATGACCTCGCAGAAAGATGTGATAAACTCTGCTTTATCAGCAATAATGGTATCAATATCCTCCACATCGCCATTAATCCTGTATTTCTCCGGATGATAAATAACATCCAGGTTCACTTCCATAGGATTGATGTAATCATTACTTTTTGCACTGATTTTAATAACTTCACCATTTAAGGCATTTACCAGCGGAAAATATTCTCCCTCCGGGTCACAGATAATAATGTCATCGTCTGTAATCAGGAAAACATTGAGAATTTCTCTTTTCGTTGCAAAACTCTTACCGGAACCAGGAGTACCCAAAATCAGGCCGTTAGGTGTTTTCAATCGTTTCCGATCCACCATAATGAGATTGTTTGACAGTGCATTTAAGCCATAGTAAAGAGCTTCACCGCCTTGGAAAAGTTCCTGTGTGGTAAACGGAACAAAGATTGCTGTAGAAGTCGTAGTCATAATTCTCTGTATTCCAGTCTGGTTCATTCCCAGTGGCAGTGATGCCACAAGTCCCTGTTCCTGCTGATATTGAAGTCTCCGTATATTACAATTATATTTCTGAGCAATTCCTGCCGTCTGATACACAATATTGTCCAGTTTTCTCTTATTGTCCGCTGTATTCATCAGCAAAAAAGTAAGTTCAAAAAGTTTCTCATTCCTGGACTGGATTTCATTGAGCAATCCCTCCACATCCTCTCCGTATGTAGAAATGTCCGTTGGAATAATATCCATATCATATCCGCTTCTGACCGCTTTCTTCTGTTCTTCAATTTTCATTTTCTGAATATTTGACAGCGTACTTTTCAGACTTTTAATAGCTGCCTTGGGATCAATGGGACGCAGGTGCATATTGATGATAAGATTCTCTTCCAGATCCAGCAGATCTGCCAGCAGTTTATCCGTAAGTTCTGGTGATGTAATCTGTAAATATGACACGCATCCAAAAGTCTGTCCCATCCGAAAATAGCTGTCATTACGAAAATCAAATCCGGTAGGTGCAATAAAGTCTTTTGTCTGCAGACCTGTTTTTGCAACCATCCCATAATGGAAATGGAAAGATTCTTTTGTGTCCATATTCATCACATCATGCAGAATTTTCAGACGTTCTACTCCATTTAAAGGCTCTGCCATGGCTCCCATCACCTTAAAATTATTCAACACACTGGCTTCAATTCTCTCCAGCCTGGATTTTGCATTTCGCAGATTATCCGCTTTAATGGAAAATGTGATATATTTTGTTTTTACAAGCCCGTTATTTCCTTTGGAAAGCTGCATTTTCAACATATCCGAATATTCTTTCCGGATATCATTGAAACAGTCATCCTGCTCTGGAATATCAATATTTTTTGCATACTCATCAAAATTCACCTGTTGATTAAGAAATGTAATTTGTACCTCAACAGAGCTGTCAAATGAATTCAGGAACTCACAATAGTTCTCAAAAATAGCCGCTTTATCATCATTCTGCGCTAACTGGTAATTTATATCGTAGAACTGCACCATTTTTGAATAATAGTTATCATCCGTTCTGCAGATACCATCCTTATATATTTCCTTATATGGAATCGTATCCTGCGCTGTAAAAGGCTTCCTCTTCTTCTGATTCTCCGCTTTTATCATCCGAAGTTCTTTCAGACGCTTTTTTTCCTCTTTCGTAAGTCCGGTTTTCTGTTTCTTATTTTTTTCGGTCTGCTTTTTTAAGGAAATGGAACGGATTTCTCGCTTCCCTGGCTTCTTTTGCCTTTTTCTCAAGCCATGCACCCTCTTTCTCTAATTTATCGTACTCTATAATCCGGTCATATAAGTTTTGGGAACGATAGACCCTGATTCCAGGTCTTAAAAATTTCTGCCGGATAATGTGAAGCAATATTTTCTCTGCTGGAAATCCATCCTTTTCATACATTGCAAAAAAGAAAAATGGCAGCATCACTATGATCATAAGCGTTGCTGCCACATCTGTTCCCAGTCCTGCTTTTGTCAGCAAATAGACCGGAACACCACAAATTCCTGCCAGAGAAAAACATATAATTTGTCTTTTAGTTAAATTCAGTGCTAATTTTGTCTTTATTTTTGAAAAATCTTTCGGCACTGGAACATATGCCATATTCTTGTTTCCTCCTAATGTGCATTGAAGATTGATTTTGCCAGGGAACTGGTCTTAAACAGACTGAAACATAAAATAACTGTATATGCTGCAACTGACCAGATAGCTGTATGAAGATTATCCGCAACTGTAATGGCATTTACCAGAACTGCATAAATCGCAACACATACCATCATAAAAAATCCCTGGAATCCCAACGCTAATAATGCCTTCACGTAATTATTTCCAATACTTCCCCATTCCCTGTTCGTAAATGTTGAAAACGGAATAGGTGCCACAGAGACATAAAGATATATTTCTATCATTCGTCCATATAAAATGACGGTAATCAGGACTGATATGATTTTTAGACATAAACTAACCAGCATCGTTTCCAGACCAAGCCCCAGTAATTCTCCGATTCCCATATCTTCAATCTGCGTTTCAAGAAGCGTTTTCAATGCTTCTGTAACATCAATAGATGCGGAACCGGTTATCATACCGCCAGCATTGGATACCACATGATTCGCTACATCAAAAATTGCCATCGCAATATCAAAAGTATGAGTAACAAGATATACCGCTACCCACATCTTGAAAATGTATTTGAAAAACATAAACGTATCCGTATCGTGCATATTGTTTTTTTCCATAATCATGGAAATCAGCTCATAACACAGTACAAATGTAATAATCATCCCCGCAATGGGGACAATGACATTATCCGACAGATTTTTTATCATGGAAAAAATGCCACTGTTCCAATTTTGGGGTGTTTTCCCAACCTCTGTAGCAATCGTTTCTACTTTGGTATTTACATCGGTGAACATGGTATCCAGGTTTGATGTGATCCAGCCTGTTAGCAGATCCTTTATGAACTCTGTTATTTTTTCGGTTATTCCACCCATTTATTTATCCAAACAAAGTTGCAAGCTGTGGAATCAGGTTTATTCCAATCAGTACGATGCCACCGCCCGCCATCAACTGTTTTACCCCTAAATAGGAGTATAACCTTGCTCGATGGCGGGCGGCGTGTCAAGAAATATATGGAATTGTTTTAGAACCGCCCGGCGGGAACAGGTCAGGCCGTGACCTGTTCCACCTCCGGGATAGGTTTGAGATTGAAGTGAATTTCGATAGAAATGTGTCGTGTCTTATCGCTGTCGATGTGCTCATGGACAACGATTTCTTTAATCAGGCGGTTTAAGGTGGCTGCGTCCAGCTCCGTGATGTCGGCATATTCCTGAATGGCGTCCACCCATTGTTTGGCGTCCATCGCCAGCCGCATTTCATCAGCCAGCTTCTTGCGCCCCTGTGCAACCCGTTCTTTCAACTCGGCCTGTTCCTTCTGCGTCTTTTCCATCAGCAGATTGAAGTTTGCTTCGCTGATACGTCCGGCAACCATATCCTCATACAGCCGCAGAACCATCTTTTCCAGAACGTCAATCCGTTCCTCGTCTTTGGCAAGGGAGCGTTCCAACGCTTCCCGCTGGCCTTTCTGCTCGGCTTCGCAGGTGTCGGACAGCTTCCCGGCAACGGCTTCCCCGTCCATCAGGGCGGCTCTGGCGCACTCCCGGATTTTGTTCAGCACAAGGCTGTAAAGGGTGTCGTACTCAACCCGGTGCTGGGAACAGTGCTGTTTCCCGTAGGCATTGTAGGTCTTACAGGAATAAATCTGCTTCGGGTGCTTCTCGTTGGTGTAGCGGATAGTCAGCGACTTCCCGCACTCGCCGCATTTGATAAGCCCCGCAAACAGGCTGATTTCCCCGGTCTGGCGGGGGCGCTGCCGGGATTTCAGCTTGCGCTGCACGATGTCAAAGGTCTTGCGGTCAACAAGCGGCTCATGCTGGTTCTCCACGACAATCCATTCCTCCGGCTTCTTCTCCCCGATGGTGCCGATTTTGAAGCGGTATTCCTTCTTCTGGGAAGCGATAGCGCCGGTATAGACGGGATTCATCAGGATGTCCTTAATCACGGTAAAGTCCCAGATATACCGCCCATTTACCGGGTCTTTCTTTTCCCACTTGGTTGACACGTTCCGCAGCCCCCGTACCCGGTTCCAGTAGGTCGGGCAGGGGATTTTTTCTTCTTCCAGCCTGCGCCGGATGTAGTTGGGGCCGTGTCCTTCCAGCGCCCACGCAAACAGACGCCGGACAATGGGTGCCGTTTCCTCGTCAATGAGCAGGTGGTTTTTGTCCTCCGGGTCTTTCTGGTAGCCGAAGGGGGCAAGGCAGCCGGTAAACTGGCCTTTCTGCGCTTTCAGCAGATAAGAGGAATGAACCTTCTTGGAAATGTCCTTGCTGTACATCTCGTTGAGGATGTTCTTGAACGGCGCAATGTCGTTGTTGTCCCGCATGGTGTCGATACCGTCATTCATGGCGATATAGCGGACGCCGTGACGGGGGAAGAAGTCCTCGATCAGTGTGCCGGTCTGCAAGTAATTTCGACCCAGTCTCGATAAATCTTTTGTTATCACAAGATTTATCTGCCTGCGCTCGATGGCTTTTAACATCCGTTTCAGGTCGGGACGCTCCATATTCAGCCCCGTGTAGCCATCGTCCTGATAGACTGCCACAACCTCCCATCCCTGCTTTTCGCAGTAGCTTTCCAGCATATCCCGCTGGTTGGCAATACTGGCGCTCTCCCCGTCAAGGTCATCGTCTTTGGAAAGCCTGCAATAGATGGCCGCCCGGAAGCTGCCCGCCAGAATTGCGTCCATGCCTGTGTATTCGTATCCGTTCATCATAACCGTTTACCCGCACAATCCAGACGGAACACGGTTCTTCTGAACCTCGTCTTTATTATATCCTAAATCTTGCGTTTTCGCAAGATTATAATATCATTTATTAAAAATATTGTCAATGCTTTTTCGCAAGTTTTTTTATATGACATTGCAAAAATGCAAGGTTTATGATATCTTTTAAGTATGAACTAGTTTATAGAGGTGAATAAAATGACAAATAAAATTAATTTAAAACAACGTAGAATAGAATTAGGTTTAACTATGAAAGAAGTTGCTAACGCAGTAGGTGTCAGTGAAAGTACTGTTTCAAGATGGGAAGCCGGAAATATTGCGAATATGAAAAGAAATAGATTGGTTTCATTGGCTAATATATTACAAATACCAATAAATGAATTAATACAAAATGATTTGCCAGAATTTACCGCTAAAGACGAGCGTGATATTAAGAAAAAATTAGATGAAGCTATTGCTTCCTTAAACGATAAAGAAGCTCTGATGTTTGACGGCGAACCAGTAGAAATGGACAAAGAAACAAAGGAACTTTTAAAAGCCTCTCTAGAAAATAGCATACGTCTAGCTAAAACTTTAGCTAAGAAAAAATATACACCTAAAAAATATCGCAAAGAAAACGATAACGACTGACAGGAGTTGATTTTTGTGCGAAACATTACTCCTAAACAATTAATAAGCAAATACAAAACCAATAATCCTCAAGAAATAGCACAAGAGTTAGGTATTATAATCTTATTCGAGCCATTAGGCGATATAAATGGATACTATAATACAGCATTTAGACAAAAACTTATACATATAAATATTAATCTACCAAAATATAAACAACAATTTACTATAGCACATGAACTAGGACACGCACTATTACACCCCAAAGCCAACACACCATTTTTAAGAGAAAAGACGTTATTTTCTATAAATAAGTTAGAGATAGAAGCAAATAAATTTGCAGTTGACTTATTAATAACTGATGAAGCTATTGCTGAAGTCAAACATCTAACATTAGACCAAATGTCAAATTATTTCGGCATTCACAAAAACTTAATGAAACTAAGGCTAAAAATTTAACTATAATAAAGGAGCGATATCGTGGAACATCCACCTAAAGTCTTTATATCATATTCTCAAGATAATCCGGAACATAGTGATTGGGTATTAAATTTTGCAACGAAATTACGTTGTTTAGGTATTGACGTAACTTGTGATATTTGGGATCTAAATATTGGTGATGATTTGTTA
>OGQF01000448.1_pt1 | contig 34821 bp, 33 predicted proteins | sample 1553141 | NCBI WGS metagenome assembly OGQF01 (sample SAMEA2580005, study PRJEB22360) | human gut metagenome | biome: human gut; feature: human-associated habitat; material: faeces | place: Denmark | collected 2008/2010
TATCTTCCTATTGTATATGCCGGTCACGCTGTGGCTGCGTTCCAAGAGTGCACTTGCAGCATCGGAAGTGCTGCGTGGAACATTGCATTATCTTGTAGATGAAAACGGATTTACTGTTTCCCAGGGGGAGGAGAGTGCAAACCTTCCATGGGATCAGATTTACAAAATGGTAGCGACAAAAAGCAATGTTTTGGTTTATAGCACAAGGATCAATGCGTATATCATTCCGAGAGAGCAGTTGGGGGAACAGTATAAGGAACTTGCAAAAATTGCAAATGAGAAGCTGCCAAAACATCGTGTAAAAATGCAGTAGGGGACATTTAACAGGAAGGATAGCGATATGAAAGAGACAATGATCGAGACATTTTCTCCCGAAGAGACACATGCCATCGGGAAAAAAATCGGGCAGCAGGCAAAACCGGGAGATGTATACACAGTAATTGGAGATCTTGGTGTCGGAAAAACTGTATTTACGCAGGGAATTGCGGAGGGTCTTGGTATCAGGGAACCAATCTGCAGCCCGACATTTACCATCGTACAGGTTTACGAGGAAGGGCGTATGCCGTTCTATCATTTTGATGTTTACCGTATCGGGGATATTGAAGAGATGGATGAGATCGGATATGAGGACTATTTTTATGGAAATGGTCTGTGCATGATTGAGTGGGCAAATCTGATCGAAGAGATCCTGCCGGAGAAAAGACATGATATTTCTATTGAAAAGGACTTGGAAAAAGGCTTCGATTATCGTAAAATTACCATTCGAGAGTTAGATTAGCAGGAAAGGCAAAAAACGTTATGAAAATATTAGGGCTTGACAGTTCAGGACTCGTCGCAAGTGTTGCGATCGTAGAGGACAATGACTTAAAGGGCGAATATACCGTTAATTATAAGAAAACACACTCCCAGACACTTCTCCCGATGTTAGATGAAGTGGCAAAAATGATCGAATTGGACTTAAATTCCATCGATGCCATCGCAGTTTCCGGTGGACCGGGTTCTTTTACCGGACTTCGTATCGGTTCTGCCACAGCAAAGGGACTCGGACTGGCGCTTGGGAAACCGTTGATCCACATCCCTACAGTGGATGCTCTTGCATACAATCTCGCAGGTAACAGAGACAACATCTGTCCGCTGATGGATGCAAGAAGAAACCAGACGTACACAGGCTTGTACCGTTTTGACGGAAATCAGATGGAAATTATAAAACCGCAGTGTGCAGTGGGAATTGATGAGATTATCGCAGAAGTGAACAAACTCGGACAGGCAGTTGTCTTTTTAGGGGATGGCGTGGCAGTGTTCGAAACATATATCCATGAAAACTGCACAGTGCCATATACCTTTGCACCAGCGCATGTGAACAAACAGCGTGCGGGAGCAGTGGCAGCACTTGGAGAGATCTATTATACAGAGGGCAAAACAGAGACAGCGGAGGAACACAAACCTGATTATTTAAGACTTTCCCAGGCAGAGAGAGAAAGACTTGAAGGGGAGCAGAAAAAATGATTCAGATTCGGGAAATGCAGGTGAGAGATACCAATGCAGTCACAGAAATAGAACGGCAGATATTTTCACAGCCGTGGAGCAGACAGGGATTTTTAGATGCAGTCAACCTTGGTAATACGGTTTTTCTTGTAGCAGAGGAAAATAACCGCATCATTGGATATATTGGTATGTATCTGGCAATGGCAAGAGTAGCTCACAGAGAAGGTTATCCCGAGATCGGTCTGTACTGGGAGAAGGCTGCTTACGAAGAAGCTGAGCACGCTGCAAAATTCGCTGAGCTGTTAGGTGAAGTCGTAACCGATTCCACCAAGAAGAATCTGGAGATGAGAGTAGATGCCGAGAACGGTGCTACCGCAGGTAAGTTTGATCTGGCTAAGAGAGCCAAGGCTCTGAACCTGGATGCTATCCATGACACCGTTCATGAGATGGCTCGTGATGAAGCTCGACATGGCAAGGCATTTGAGGGTCTGTTAAAGAGATACTTTGGCTAAGCTACAAGCCATGCAAGGATAAAATAAAAAGTCACTGGGAGGACATTTATGTACTTCCAGTGACTTTTTATTTTAGCTTTATACGGCGACAGCCGTCCATGAGCAAATCACGCAGTGACTGCGAATGGGTTGCATGGCGCCAGCCTTAGGAGCGCGGCAGCCCTTATACAGTTCCGGAAATCACCAGCGTGCTGACGCCGGGGTTGATCCCCCACGCTCCTGTAACGGGATCCTGGGTGTAAGTCGCTGCGGGTACAGTAATACCTCCTGCAGTTCCGGTAAATAATCCGGTAGTCGTATCATACGTATAGTTTGTTCCCTCTGCCCATGCAGTTCCATTAAAATTCACAGTCAGATTCTCCAATACGGGATTAAAGGTATCTGTGATCACGACACCGGTAGCTGCATCTGCTGCCGTATTCCCCAGATTCTGTATCAGGAACGTATACGTCAATGTTCCATTCTCTGTCACGGGTACGGGACTGACGGACTTTGTGATCGTAAGAAGCGGTCCGCTTACCGCATTTACTGTCTCGTTCACAGTAACAGGAGTGACCCCTGCCCCGGCAATCGTCGCCGTATTCGTAATGGAAGCCTCTGCTGCCAGCGGTGCATAAGAGTTCACCTCAGCCTCATAGGTTAGTGTCACATTACCTCCCGCAGGCACGGTAATTCCCGTGATTGTCAGAGGAGGGCCTGCCGTTACAGCCGGTGTTGCCTGTAAAATTCCGTTTGCATAGTATTTTACGGTCCCCGGAATATACGTCAGAGGTGTCAGTTCTCTGGTATTAAACAAATACTCTCCCAGATTGTCCGTTACTGTAATTCCGTTAAATGCTGTAGTGCCTGAGTTCACAATGCTGATCACATATGTCACATTTTCATTCTGCCCGTAGGTATCCCGCACTGCTGTCTTGGTTGCAGACAATACCTCCGTGATCTCACCCACTGCTATATTGGAGTTTGTAATCTCATTTCCATAGCGAAGCTGTGCCTGGTTCGTAAATCTAGCCATATATTTTTGTATCCTTTCATTGTATTTGGATTTACTATAATATATGACTGTTTTTAAGAAAGTTGACGGATTCTGTCACTGCATTTCTTGACTTTCCTCTTCCACCTCCGTATGATGGAATCACAGGCATTCACTGGCGCTGTCCCAAAAAACATTGAGGATTCAACATGAAGAAAAAAGTATTTAACATCATCCAGATCGGCGACAAAAGTAACCGTCTGAGCCGGCTCTTTGATATTTTTATTGCTATCGTTATCTGTGCAAATATTCTGGTGACTTTTCTGCAAACCTTTGATGAGCTTGCTTTTTTATTTCCGGTATTTCATGTGGTCGAGGTTCTCACTATTCTGATCTTCTGTGTAGAATATATCCTGCGGATCTGGACTGCGGACTATCTATATCCTGATAAAAACGAGTTCCGCTCCCGGCTGCGGTTTCTGATCTCCTTCGACGGCATTATCGACCTGCTGACAATTTTACCCTTTTTCTTCCTGTCCGGCATGGTCATCTTCCGGATGCTGCGGGTGGCGAGAATCTTCCATCTGTTCCGCCTGAATGCCCGATATGATTCTTTCAATGTCATCACTACGGTATTGTATGAAAAACGCAATCAGATCATTTCTTCCGTATTTATCGTCCTGATCCTGATGCTCGCCAGCAGTCTGTGCATGTACAGCGTGGAGCATGATTCCCAGCCGGAAGTATTCCGCAATGCTTTCAGCGGCATCTGGTGGAGCATGTCAACGCTGCTCACCGTGGGCTACGGTGACATCTATCCCATCACCACACTAGGCCGGATCATGGCGATCTGTATCGCCTATCTCGGTGTCGGTGCTGTGGCTATCCCCACCGGTATCATCAGTGCCGGTTTCGTGGAACAGTACCAGCGCAAAAGCAGTCTCTCTAATATTAAAGAAGCAGATATTCATGAGATCGCCGAGATCTTCGTGGATAAACGCTTCGCCGGCAAATCCGTGGAAGAAATGGAAGAGGCAGAACAGGTCACGATCTTCCTCATTCTGCGGGAGGATCTGTCCATTCTGCCTCAAAAAGATACGATGTTGAAATTAAATGACATCATTGTCATTCGTGGCGAGAATCCCTAACAATAGAGAAGACTGCCTCTTTTGCAGGGGCAGTCTTTATTATTTGTGATACTTATTTGGCTTCCACGGTTTCCGTAGTTTCTGTTGCCACTGTTTCACTTTCTGCGGTTTCAGCCTCGACATTCTCGGTCTCCGTCGCAGTTTCCGTTATCGTAGTATCTGTAGCTTCGGTGCTTTCTGTCTCTTCAGCGGTCTCCTCCACCTCCACCAGATCCTCCAGTGTATAATTGAATCCGGTCACCACGTTGGTGGCCACGGCATACACTTTCATTTCAGAGGGAAATGCGACGTAATACTGGCTGGTCATGGAATTCAGATTACCGACATTAATGATCACGCTGCGATCTGCAGTCTCGTACTGAATGGTACGCTCCGGATCCGCCAGTCCGTACTGTGACATATCCGTCACATTTTCAATCACCTGATCTGCCTTTAACGGTGCCACCTTCAGGATCATCGCCTTGATCCGGTCCTGGTTCAGATTAAGGGAATGATCGTCCGTATAGTACCATGTTTCATCCTTTTTTTCAAAGGCATAGGTCTCTCCCTCATATACATAGCGGAAGCTGGTAATATCATCGGAGTTCACATCCAACACCGTCTCCTGTGTATCCTCAGTGGTGGAAGTCGCAGACGATGCATTTTTATTATACTGGCGGATGCCCAGGAATGCTGCTGCCAGCACCACCAGTGCCAGCAGCATTCCGATCATCTGTCTTTGTTTCTTTTTCATATCTATAACTCACGCCTTTCCCAATTATTTCTTCCGTCTGCGGAACCAGATCACGAATCCAGCGATCATACAGCCGACAGGCAGTACCACAGTAACCAGCAGCCCCAGCAGCAGAATCTGTGCGGAATCCACTACCAGATTAGATATCTCATAGCTTTTTACCGGAATGGATACCGAGGTCTCATGATCTGCCATTCCACTGAACGTATTGGTGAACAAAGTCAGGTTCGCACCGCTGACGACAGAATCTGCATCATCCGTGAACAGCTGCTCGCAACCGTACACGACCAGTGTCGCATCCCCATCATCCAAAGTCTTTACTGCCTCAACACCTAATGCGAAGGGACCATTCACATCATTTTCACCCTGTGAAAAATCCTGTGTATTGTTGACATCCTGTTTTGCAAATGCACTGTCGGAGGTGCTCAGGAATACATCATAGGTAATATCGCCGGTGGCTGTCTCGTCGGTACTTACTTCCTCCGGGACGATGATGCCCTGAGAATACGGCAGGAACAGATATTTTCCGTAGGTACCGGAGGTATAGCTGTCAGAGCTCTGTGTCGGCAGAATATAATACGGGCTTCTGTAGTAGCCGTTGGAATCATTCTCCACTACCAGTCCTTTGGCAATGCTCAGATTCATGTAGCTTAAGATAGCATCTATATTGGGTGTCTCCTCATCGGTATAACCGGTTACCAGGATGACTTTTCCACCGTTGTTCAGATAGTCGATCACCTTATCCTTATCATCGGATGAAAAATCGCTGGTGGCACCGTTAATGAACAGACAGGCCGCATCGTCAGGGATAGCATCCAGATCCATCAGATTTACGGTCTCATAATCCACATTTTCTTTGTTCAGTGCGGATGTAAAAGTGTTGCTTAAACTCAGTTCATTATGTCCTGTTGTCATATATACCTTGGGCATATCATCATTTAACACATAATCCAGTGCACTGGTGATCTGTCCTTCGCCATCATAACCGGTGGTCGTGGTGTTATAACTGTAGGTCGAATAGTCAAAATCATAGGAAGACTCATAGACATCGTTGTAATCAATGACCTTGCTGCGCTTGTCACTGACCACGATCAGGCTGTTCGTGCTGATGTTGCCGGTGGTGTACTGGGTATAGAACATCGGGTTAACGGTGGGATCCACATATTCCACGGTGATATGATCCGACAGATCATCGTATCTCTGCAAAGTCTGCCCCAGTGTGGTATCCTGATTGTCCTGATTTACCAACACATAGATTGTCACATCATCCTGCATATTTTTCACATAGTCGACGGTCTGATCTGTCAGGGAATACAGCTTCTGGCTGGTCATGTCGATTGCTGTCCAGCTGGAAGGCATCTCGCCCATGATAATATTAACGACTACTACCAGCGCAACAGCTACAGCGATCATACCGGTACTGTAAGCACTGAAGCTTAAGTTTTTCACGGACATGCTGTAACGGCGTTTCTGAATGGACTGTACCGTCAGGAACAGAACCAGTGCCGTAACGGATACATAATATACGATAGAAGATACATCCAGTGTGCCATTTAACAGGTTGGAAAATGGTGTATAAAGGTCAAAGCAACGTAGCAGCTTTGTCAACAGATTGCCGGTGCTGGAAATAATGGAGCAGATGGAATCCATCATATATCCCAGGAACAATACTAAAAAAGTAAGTACTGCTGCAATGACCTGGCTCTCCGTCAGGGAGGACAGGAACAGGCCGATGGCAATGGCGGTCATCCCGAAGAGGAAATATGCCAGGATCGACAGATAGGCCTCTCCCATGGGAACACTGCCGTACTGCGCCATGATCAGCGGGTAAAAGCAGATGATCGCTACGGGAATGACAAATATAGTTAACAGAGCCAGGAATTTTCCCATAACGATACCGCCTACGGACACCGGTGCTGTCAGGATCAGCTGATCCGTCTTGCTCCGCTTTTCCTCCGCCAGAATACGCATAGTCAGGATCGGCACGGTCAGCATGAATAGAAAGGTAACGCTGGATACCACATACGCAAAATAAGGATATCCGTTCATCAGGTTATAAACGCTGAAATACAGTCCCAGGAAAAACAGGGTGACTGCAATAAATAAAAATCCGATAAAGGAACGGAAATAGGATTTCAATTCTCTCTTATAAATGGCTAGCATATGATTCCGCCTCCTTTGTAGTTACAGTTTCTTTTTTCTCTTCTCCGGGCTGTGCTTCCTCTTCCGAAGCTTCTGTCTGCTGTGCGGCAGCATCTGACATTTCCGGCCTTTTTCTTTTTGAGAATAGTTTGTGCTTCTCCGGCTGTGTGGGTGCTACATCCTCGGTCAGTTCCAGGAAGATGTCTTCCAGAGACTTCTCCGCATGGGTCATCTCTAAAATAGGCAGCTTTGCATCTGCCAGTGCATAAAATACCTGCTCTCTGATATCTGCATTCTCTTTGGAGATCACTTTCAGCTTTGCAATATTTTTGGGAGTCTCAGTATTTTCTTCGATCCGGTCGATCTGTGAGATCTCCTGCAATGCACTCTTCACCGCAGCGGCGCTTCCCTTTACTTCCAGATCCAGTTCCATGGAACCACTCATAAGCTTCTGCAGATTCTCCGGAGAATCACTGGCTACCAGCTTACCGTGGGCTATGATCATAATATGGTCGCAGACCGCACTGACCTCCGACAGAATATGGGAGCTGAGGATCACGGTATGATTCTCCCCCAGCTTGCGGATCAGATCACGGATCTCGATGATCTGTTTCGGATCCAGACCTACCGTGGGCTCATCCAGAATGATAACCTCAGGGTAGCCAAGGATTGCCTGCGCCAGTCCGACTCTCTGCCTGTAACCTTTTGACAGATTCCTGATCAGACGCTGCTGCATATCGGTGATCTGTGTCATTTCCATGACCTCATCAATCTGCTGCTTCCGCTCTTTTTTCGGCACTTTTTTCAGTTCTGCCACGAAATCCAGGTATTCTCTGACAGTCATGTCAACATACAGCGGCGGAAGCTCCGGCAGATAACCGATGGCACGCTTTGCCTCCTCCGGATCTTTTTGGACATCCTTGCCATCGATCGTCACAGTACCCTCCGTGGCTGCCAGATAACCCGTGATGATGTTCATGGTCGTGGATTTACCTGCGCCGTTTGGACCAAGAAAGCCGTAAATCTGTCCCTTTTCCACACGGAAAGAGAGATGATCTACGGCAATATGGTCACCATATTTTTTTGTAAGATTGCTTACTTCTATCATATTTGCCTCCCGGATATGATGTGATACCCCCACCTGATATCTACGGGTACCCGTAACTGATACCTACAGGTACCCAGAACTGATACCCCGAATTGCTTCGCAGCAAGCTGCTCCCGCAATTCTAAAAACATTCGGAATCCGCTGATTTGCTACGCAAATCGCTACTTCCTCATGTTTTACGGGTGTAAAATTCAACCGCTTTATCATGCAAGCATGAACAGCGGTTAACCTTTACACCCTTGTATCAGTATATGTCTCAAATGTCATGAAAAGGTGAAACATTTGTGAAAAATCTGTGAAGCCGCAACCCTTAAAGCTTCGTCACGGTCAGCGAAATGCTTAAATTTCCTGCCTCCGCCGCCAGATGCAGCGGCAGCTTCGCCACAGGAATATCTTCAAAAATGAATTCCGGATCACCGGATGCGGCCGACTGGAATAAGAAAAGTACCCCCTCCACATAGAGCACCACTTTTTTCTGATTGCTGTAAATTGTCAGGGAGACCAGCCCGTTCTTCTGACGATGCAGGGTAGAAAGTGCCGGATAGAGCACCGGTTCGCTGCTCCACTTCGCCTGATAATAGTAGTATCGCTCTGTCAGTGTCCTGCCGTCCGCCGCCAGGAGTGCTTGGCATGTCGTTTCTCCGGGTAATCCACGGTACACTGGGAGATTTTCCGGTCTTATCCACAGGTCCCCAGTGAGGAATCCACGCTTTCTGCACAGGCTGTAAAACGTTCTCACTTCGGAGCAGTTCACCCCCTCTGCCCCGGTCCCGGTTCCTTCCAGCCGGATCACATTTACCCCCATCCGAACCAGCCGTTCCAGATCTCTTCGTACCTGCTCCACCCTCGTCCCGGCATCACTGATCTGCGGGGGAAGCCGGTAGACTACTTCATGTGGCAAAAACTCTTTTTCATTGAGAAAGATTCCCTTTTTTTCTACGACACGCACGTCATAAATGGTCAGTTCCTGCCGCCAATACATTTCCACTTCCCCGGTTATATCCTCAGCATGATCTGATTCTTCCTCGTTCTTTGTACCCCCCATATTTTCTCCATACTCCACGGTTCCGAACCTTCCCTGTGCCTTCACCAGATAGACATAGGGATCCCGCATGCCGTCCCAGAGATGCGGCCGCAACAGCAACGCCGTCATGGAATCCGCTTCTTCTAATGAGTATTCCCCATGAAAAACAAGGCGTTCGCCCTCCGCACCTTCCCAGATCTCAATCTGTAAAGCGGACAGCAAACGCCCTATCTTTTCCGGCAGGGCAAATTCCAGATAAGCCTTGCCATTTTCCAGTTTTGTTGTAATTCCAAGATCGTCTCTCATCTGCATTTCTCTTTCCTGCCTTTCGCATTCTGTTACTAAGAGTTTTTGCAGATAACATTTTATTTATGCCGGAAATCCATCTTTCCCGCACACTATTATTACATGGGACAAGACCTGCGGCCGGGCACTTCCTCTCCGGATACATAACCTGCATGAAATTCCATGTTGATGTCCCGAAGCTCCTTCTTCCCGTCGATGTATGCCTGATACATTTCCGCCAGTCCCGAAGTACAGCCATCACAGTTGGCTTCCATATATCCCAGAGACTCCGCCACGATCTGCTCCCGCTCTTCTTTTGTGGTATCCTTAATCAGATATCCTGCCATTTTCTTTTCCTCTCTTGTATTTCTTTTACAGCCAATGTATCACAGCAATCTGCCGGGTGCAAGTTTTTCTCTGCATTTAGAGTAATCGAAAATCTACGACCGAAGAATTCTCTCATAGATCTGCAAATCCTCATTCTTAAACACATTAAAGATCACATTTTTGACACTGCTGTCAGGAGTCTCCTCCAAATACTCCTGTACCGTCTGTACGGCAATCTGCGCCGCCTTGTCGTTCGTAAAGCAGGCACAATAAAGTGCCCCGGTTACCCAAAAGATACTATTGGGACAAACATATAAACCTGCAATTGAAATATTTTTACGTTTTTGTAACAATAGGAACAGGAACCTTCGTTATGACTCATTGAAAGGCCTGGGAACAACAAATGATATATCTGATGATGATCGACGCCGAAGAAGACAAACAAAAGTTTGCGATTCTCTATGAAACCTATCGGCACCTTATGATGAAAGTAGCTCTGAATGTGCTGAAGGATACTTTTCTTGCGGAAGATGCCGTACATGAGGCGTTTATAAAAATTGCGAAAAACATGGAAAAAATAGGGGAAATCGACGCCACGGCGACGAAACGCTACCTGCTTACCATAACGAAAAATGCGACTATAGCTATTTACCGGAAGCGAAACCATCAATTTCAACGGGAAATCTATGTGGATGAGCTGGAAGAATGTAATGTCCCGGTGACTTATGCAGAGACGGATGTGGATGACGGAATACTGGACATCCTTAGGTGCCTGCCCGTAAAATACCGGGATGTATTTCTCCTCAAATACTCCGGCAATATGGACAACGATGAAATCGCAAAAGTATTAAACATCACCGAAGGAACGATCCGGCAGCGATTATCCCGGGGAAAGATTATGATACAGGAAGCTTTGAATAAACGGGAGGAAAATAATGAGATCCATGGAAGTAACGGATGAATGGCTCTATCAGTATATGCCTGTGGTGGACAATGCCATGATAAAAGCATTGGAAGGTCAGGTTGATGAAGACTATGTATTTTCAAAACGATTTGAACGGAAAATGAAAAAAGTGATCCGTCACGAAGCCCATCCGATGCTGACCGGTGCGCAACAGCTCCTGAAACGCGTGGCAATCTTTTTCACAGGTATCGTATGCGCCGGGCTGGTTCTGACGTTAAGTGTGGATGCTTATCGGGATAAGTTTTTCATGACACTAAAGACCCTGTGCGAGGATGCTACGCAGTATAACTACTCTTCCGAGGAAAAAGATGCGGTACTCACTCCCACGATACCGACCTGCATCCCGGAGGGCTATACAGAGACAGACCGAAGAGACAGTCCTCTTTTTTGTGAAATTTTCTATGAAAGCAATGCCGGAGAACAGCTCATCTGGGAACAAATGCTAATTTCCGCAAATAATGCCCTGACACTCGTATTAGACAATGAATACGATACCGAAGAGGAACATGTCATCGGCGGTCACATTGCCACGGTATATACTTATGTGGATGGTTACGCCATGGCTTATTATGAAGCTGACAATTATGTATACGTGATCACCGCAGATCACATGACCGCCGAGGAAATGTTTCAGCTCATTGCCAGTATGGATATCTGATTGTATAATAAAATAAAAAGGAGGCAAGAACCATGATGCGAAATAAAAAATTAAGAACCGTTTTCTGCGGCATTCTGATTTTTCTGCTCGTATTTGCCTTATTTTGCCTTGGAGACTACGGGATCCGCTATTATCATACTCCCATCAAAAAGGATTATGACTATACCGGAACCGGAATGCTGGTCAGTCTGACGGAACCGGATACCTTCGAACAGGTATCGGTGGAGATCCACGGGAAAGCCTTACATTATCTCTGGGGGAATCAGGAAGACGCCATAGCGGGAAATGTCTGGATGAACGGAGAGAGGCTTTTCGTGGAAGGTGCGGATGACATGGGATTCTATGCACCTTTTATCGATGAAGAACCCTATTACTCCTGCCTGACCGAATCTGTAACAAATATCCCGGGAAATATGTTTCTTATCTCCCGGGATCTGAAAACCGTATTCTGCGGTGTACTTATGGACGGGAAAGAATTTCTGCTGATAATACCGGCAGAAAATAAATCGGATGCCGACCGTACCCTGAAATCCGGTCTGGAACAGTCCCAGCCTCTTTCCCGTTGGCTGAGTGACTATCCCTTATTCCTGTAACTGCCCATCCACAATGCGCACGATACGTTTCGCTGACTGTGCAACACCCAGGTCGTGGGTGATCATGACGATGGTGTTGCCCATATCGTTCAGTTCCCGGAACAGCTTCAGTACTTCCTTACCGCTGGTCTGATCCAGAGCACCGGTAGGCTCATCCGCCAGAAGGATCGCCGGCTGTCCCACCAGTGCTCTGGCAATGGATACTCTCTGCTTCTGTCCGCCGGACAATTCGTTGGGCTTATGTCCGATACGATGATCCAACCCCAGCAGTTTGATAGTATTTTTACACTTTTCTTCTGCTTCCTCATGAGTCATGCCACGCATCAGCAGGGGCATGATAATATTCTGCATGACATTATAGGTCGGGATCAGCTGATAGTTCTGGAAAATGAACCCGATCTTCTGGTTGCGTACCATGGTCAGATCGTCCTCCTTGGTCTTGTGGATTGCCATGCCATCCAGATAATATTCCCCACTGTCCATCACATCCATACAGCCGATCATATTCATTAACGTAGTCTTACCGGAACCGGAAGGGCCTAAGATTGCCACATATTCTCCCTTATTTACCTGAAAATTGATGTCCTTCAAAATCGGCAGACGCTCCTCTCCCAGCATATAGCCTTTATTTATATTTTTCATGGTGATCATTGCGTTTTCCATCATAATCCTTACACCTTTCGCACTACTCCTGATTTAAAGCTTCTACGGGGATCAGTCTCGATGCCTTATATGCCGGATAGAAGCCGAAGATGCTTCCGGTGAGGACACCAAACAACAGCGACAATACTGCACCCTGTACCGACAGGGACACTCTCACGTTGAACAGCTGCACGAATGGCGTAATTCCAAGAGCCACCAGCACCCCCAGTACGGCTCCTACCAGACTGGTAAAGCTTGCCTCCAATAAAAACTCCAACAGGATATCCTTCCGGGAACAGCCCAGTGCTTTCAAAATACCGATCTCGTTGGTACGCTCCTTGATGGATACAAACAGCACGTTCATAATACCGATACCGCCAACGATAAATACGATCACTGCCATGGAGATCAGCAGTAAGGTCAAAGTCTCATTGGAAGCGGAGGCTGCCTCCATCTTGCTTCCGGCATCGCTGATGGTAAATGTGGTATTGGGATAGCTCTCTTTTAAGGCACTCTCCACATCCGTCATTACGGTATCCACCTGATTCACATCCTCCGCAATGACCGTGATGGTTGGACTGATATTCGTACCGGTAATGTATTTGATGCCGGTTTCGTAAGGTATATAGATCGCCGTATCCGGACTGATGCCGGATGCCACAGTTCCCATCTCGGATAGTACCCCTGATACTATATAGGGGCGGCCATCAATATAGACTATACCGTCATAAGCATCGTAGGCGCTGCCAAAAATTTCCTTTGCCACGGTGGCACCCAGTACGCACACCTTTTCCTTGCTCTCGTTGTTTCCTTCTGTGAGGAAATCCCCGATGGCCATTTCCAGATTACTGATGGCAGCATAATTGTCCTCCACACCGGCAATGGTGTAATAGGAAGCAGAGGTCATATCGCCTCCCTCCACCGATGCTGTAGTGGAATAAGAGACCGTAGTTGCAGAGATTCCCGATACAAAAGTCGCCAGATCATCACAGTCTTCACTGGTCAATGTCACGGCTTCGCTCTCTTCCTCCTGTCCGAATCCGAAAAATCCGCCGAAATCCATGCCACCGCCGGGACCACCAGACGTACCGCCGCCGGAACCTCCTCCAGGGCCTCCGCCCATATTGGTAACGGTAACACTTCCTCCTCCCGGCATCTCAAAGCTAAATCCGCCGCTGTCACTGCTGTCGCAGGAAATATCAATGGCTCCGGCATTCAGGTTCTTGAACTGCTCCGCCACTTCTTCTTTTCCACCGGTACCGATTGCCAATACCAGCATAATAGTGGCGGATCCCACAACGATACCGATGGAAGTCAGGATCACTTTGAATTTATTCTGTGACAGGTTCAGCCACACCAGACGCAATATTTCGGATAATCTCATATTCTACTTCTTCCCTTCCATTGACCTTACTTTCCCACAGGTCTCCGCTCTACTTCGTAATGCTGCTTTCGATCAATACGGTATCTCCTTCTGCAATATCTCCGGAGATCTCCACATTAGAGTCATCTGACAGTCCTGTCGTTATTTCCTTTTTCACAATGCTGCCATCTGCTGTCTTCACTTTTACATAAGTCTTGTCATCCTCTGTGATAATGGCTCTGCGTGAGACATACAGCACTTCTTCCGTTTGTTCCGTAACGAAAGTTACATCTCCTGTCATGCCCTGGAACAGTCCGGAGACATCCCCTTCTAATGTGACAGTTACGTCATAAGTTATATTTCCACTGGAATCCGATGTCGCATCTCCGATAGCCGTCACTTTTGCCGTAAAGATATCTTCCGGATATGCCGTCAATGCAATATTCGCTGCAGATCCCAGAGAGATATCCGTCATGTCATCTTCATCCACCGTTACCGTTATGGTCACTTCGTCCATATCGTATAAGGTAACCAGAGAGGTTCCGGTACTGATCTTGTCTCCGGCCTCAAGCTCCACGCCGGTGATGACACCGTTGTATCTTGCACATACTGCATTACCATCGATATAAGTGCTGAACTCATTCCATTTTTCCAGTGTCTCATTATAGGTTTCCTGCTGATCGGACAATTCCTGCGCAAGATACCCCAGTGCAATGTCATAGGTCTCCTGTGCGGTATTGTAAGCCAGTGTCCGCAGTTTTTTTGTCTCAGCTACGGTCAGTTTCCCCTGCTCCAATTCCCGTTTTGCCTTATTGTAGGCGGTTTCGGCAGTAGTTACATTTTCCTCCGCCTGCTCTACTCTCTGTTCCAGTTCTTCCTTCTGCTGCTCCAGGGAATCTGCCGTGGACTGTGCCTGCTCCGTCAGCTGCGCATAATAGACATATCCGTAAGTATCATCTGCTGCATCGGTACTGTTCAGGCTGTATTTACAGTTCGACAATACCTGTGCCGCATCCTCATAGGCTGCCGTTACTTCTTCCAGCTGTGCCCGGTAATCTTCCAGACTGCTCTTCGCCTGCTCCAGCGTGCTCTCCGCAGAATCTACCGTATTTTGAAGTTCCTGCAATGTAGTACTGTACTCGGTATCAATATAACTGCCATAGGCAGTGCTGCTGTCATAAGTATATTTTGCCTGCTGTCTGGACAGGGTCTGGTCAGCCTCTACGGCCTCCAGATCTGCTTTTGCTTTCTCTACGTTGGACTGTAGTTCCTCTTCCAGATCGGAGACACTGTCTTCTTCCAGCAGGTACAGGGGATCTCCCTCGGACACCTGCTGCCCCACGGAGACCACTACCTCTGCCACGGTCAGGGTAGAATCGTCACCATTGCTGCCGGAGCTGCTGCCGCCCATATTGAAGATCTGACCAAACATGTCTAAGCCTCCCTGAGCTCCGCCGCCGGAAGCACTCATGCCGCCAAATCCACCGGAACCAGAGCTGCTGCCGGCAGTACTACCGGAGGAGCCGCCAGAGGAACTGCTGCCGGAGGTATCCGTTCTCTGTAGGGCACTCATATCCAGATCAAAGGTCTGATCCACCGTACCGATGTCCACAGAGCCGCTCTCCGTCACACCTTTGACCAGTGTACCGTATTTTACCGTGGTCTCTTTATAGATGACTTCCGTATCGGAACCACCGGAGAGACCAATGGCACCAGCCACTACAGCGATCACACAGACACCACAGACACCTGTGGTGAGCTTGCGTCTTTTCGACCAGCTTTTCCATGATCCAATCCGGCGCATTTGATTTCTTATATTTTCTTTGATCTTTTTCCCATTTTCATTCTGCTTCATAACTGTTCCCAATCATTCCTGTCTGTTTCTCAACATTTGCTCCATCAGCCTGATTTATTGTCCTCCGGGACCGCCCGGCATTCCGCCGCCGAAGCTGCCGGAATCACCACCCCCGGGACCACCCTGGGGCATGTCACCGCCTCCCGGCATCTGCATATCCTCCGACATCCCGAACTCCGTATCACTGCCGACTGCGGTATCAGAACTGCTGCCGGAATCGGCAGTCTCCTCCGTACTCTTGACTTCTGCCTCGGAGCTGACCTTACTTGCCAGGTAGATGGTATCGCCCTCTTCCAGTCCTGACAGGATCTCAATGTCCACACCGTTGGTAATGCCGGTCTCTACCTCTGCCAGTTCCCTGCCACCCAGTGCTGTCTTACGATAGACATAGGTCTTGCCGTTCTCTTCTACGATCGCCTTACGGGATACATAGAGGACATCTTCTTTTTCTTCGGTAACGAAGATCACATCTGCCGTCATGCCGCCGTAGAGCTGCTCCAGTTCACCTTCCACGCTGATCTCCACAGTGTAGCTTACCGTGTTGCTGTAATCGGAAGTAGCCGTGGTATTGATGGAGAGGATGCTTCCGGTATAGGAATCCTCCGGGTATGCCGTAAAGGTGATATCTACCGCATCTCCCACCTGTAGGTCCACAATATCCTCCTGGGTCACATCCACGGAGATTCTCATGTCATCCGACGTTGCATAGGAAAACAGAGCTCCTGTCGTCGTCAGGCGATCTCCCGCTTCGTAGCTGACCTCTGTGATCACACCATCCTCTGTGGCATAGAGAATACCATCACTTCCGACGAAATCTTCAAAGGCCTGTAACTGTTCTTCCCGTTTTTCTTTCGTCTCTTCCGCTTCCTGTAAGGTCTCCTTCAGATCTTCCACAGCAGCGTTGTAAGTGGTCTGGGCATTCTGCCCGGTGATCACCGCTTCCTGATAGGTCTCTTCTGTATCCAGCTTATCGATTTTTTGCTTTGCCTGTGCCGCTGCCAGCTGGTTCTGCAGATCGGTAATAGCACTTTCATTCTCCGATAAAGCATCCTCTGCCTGCGTCAACGCTGATTTTGCCTGCTGGTATTTGGATCTGGCACTGAGATAACCATTCTGGATCGTCATAAAATTCGCTGTATTATCGGTTCCGGCGCCTTCATAACCTTCTTTTGCCGCTTCGTAGGTCTCCAATGCATCCTGATAATCTTCCTGGGCTTCTGTCAGCTTCTCCTGCAGAGAAGCTGCGTTGGCCTGCTTCTGCTCCAGCTGTACCTGCAGAGATGCCACTTTGTTCGTCACGCTCGTACCGGAAGTATTGCGGATGGATGCCGCATAGGAAGCACTGATCTTCTGGGTATCGTAGTCGGTCTGGGCTTCCAGCAGGGACAATTCATAGGTACTCTCTGCCTCCGCATAGTCTGCCTGCGCCTCCACTACCGCATTTTGCAACAGCGCCCGAACCGCCTCCACGCTGTCTTCCGTGAATTTCAGCAGTTCCTCGCCTTCGGTGACACGCTGCCCGCTGGCGGCGTAGATCTCCTCTATCTTCAGATATTTTTGTACGGTATCATCGTCATCATCACTGTCATCCTCGTCATCATCACTGACGTCCAGAGTCAGATCGTAATCTATGGATTTTGTGTTGTATTCCAGAGAGCCGCTCTCAGTAACACCTACCTTTAATGTACCACGCTCCACCGTCTCTTCTTTGTAGATCCACTGTTCTTTCTGAAGTAACGGTGCAATAAACACGGTATAGCAGGCTGCCAGGATCAGCAGAAGTAATGCGATCCCCGCCAGGATCAGCTTCTTCTGTTTCTTTGTGAGGGATTTCAGTTTTTCAAAATGTGGTCTTTTTAATTTCATGACTGTGTCTGTCCTCCCTGCATACTCTGTCTCTGCTGTAACTGCTCGATCTCTTCCTCCGTCATGCCGAAGACTACGGTGACGGATTCGTTGGCACTTAAGCTGTCCTCCTCATCTTCCACGTTGATCTGTACCGTCACGCTGTATATGACACTGGTACGGCTGTCAGACGAGGATACCGGATCAATGGCTGTGATCACACCGGTATATCCGCTGCCTGCGGAGGACTGCACATAAGCACTGTCGCCTACAGTCAGTTTTGTAATATCCGACTGATCTACCGATACGGTGACCGTCAGCTCCTTCGGATTGCTGTAAACGAATACCACTGCATCGGAAGTCAGAGCCTGCTCCGCCCGCACCATGGTCCGCAGGATCGTACCATCCTCAGATGCATAGAAATATCCGTCCCCCACACTGCTTTCAAACAATTCCAGATTCTCCTTGGCATCTTCATAAGTACTTTTCAGAGCTGCCAGATCGGACTTAGCTTTTTCCACCGTAGTATTATAATCACTCTCTGCCCGTTCTGCGCCGGACTGGGAAGTCTCATAGGTCAGCTTTGCCTGCGCCAGCTGGATCTCATAATTTTCCTTCGCCTCCGTGACTGCCTGCTGAAGGCTGGGAAGCTTCAACTGCAATGTCTGTAAGTTAAAAGAAGCATTGGTGACTGCATCCTCATATTTTTCCTGCGCTTCTTCCAGATCCTTCAGGTTCTGTTCCAAAATGCTGTAGAGGGATGCCAGAGTTTTCACATTTGAGGAATTGCTGTCCTGTCCACTGCTGCCCAGCACATTGCCTGCGGTTCCACCCGCTTGCACAGATCCGGCTGACCCGCCAGTGACCTGAGACCAACTGATGCCCCACTCATCCATCTTGTCCGTCAGTGCTTTCAGGTTCTCATCATAGATTGCCTGATACTCATCCACTTTGAAATAACTCTTATAGGAACCGTCATTCACATAGGATTCATACTCTGCTATATCATCCTCGGCATCCTGTAATTCCTCTTCTGCCCTGGTCACAGCACTCTGCAGACTTGCTACGGTCTCATCATAGACTTCCTTCGCCTGTTGTCCGGTGAGAATGGCACTGTTTCTCGTATACTCCGCTGTGATCAGGTCCTGCTCATATTCGATAGCTCCGGTGCGATACGCAAGCTCCGCATCCTCCAGCGCTCTCTCCAGTTCCTTTCTGGCTTCCTCCACACTGTCCTCCGTAAGCTTTAAAATCTTATCTCCTACAGTTACCTCTTCTCCGGAGGCCGCATAGACTTCCTCGATCTCTAGCACTGTCGTCAGATTTTCCACATCGAAGGTCTCCTCCGTAATGCCGACATTAGTGACCCCGGAGGCTGCGATCATATCCTCGGTGAAATTCAGTCCGGCCAGGTTATCCGGCAGAGTGAATTCTGACCGGCTGCTGTTTTTATGTAATATCATCACCGTTGCCACGGAGCCGCCGCTCAACGTAAGTACCAGTACCAGCGCAATGATGATCCATTTTTTGTTTTTCTTTCGGGAAAAAATTATCTGTTTGATCTCTTTGTTCTTCACGGCGAACCTCCGATTGCTATTCCGTCCAAATTTCATTGTTTTCTCAAGTATAGTTGGATTTTGTATTGAAAAAGTGTTCACTCTGTGAAAAATCTGTGTCCTGTAGAAGCTTTCCCCCTGCCTGCTTCTATGCAATTACACAAATAAAGCACAAAAAGAAGGCCCTGTTGGAGACTGCTTTCGCAGAAGTCTCTAACATGACCTTCTATCATAAGCTTACGAATTCGTGCTATCGCGCTAATATGCCCGGAAAAACAAATCACCGCTTCCGGGAGATGCAGATATCCTCCAGATTCTGCGCGCCCTCCGGTCCGATGGGTCTGCCGCCCGTGGTGATGCCCCATCCTGCACGGATCTTGATAATATCGTCGATCTGTCCCTGGGACAACAACGTCTTCTTCCCTAAGATAAAGTTGTTCATCATCAGGATCTTCGCATAATATTCCGTGGTCTCCATGCGGTAATATGCCTGCATGAGGTTATCTCCCCAGGTCAGCGCGCCATGGTTTGCTAACAGTACAGCATTGTATTCCCGGCAGTAGGGTGCCACCGCTTCCGGCACTTCCTCTGTACCGGGCAGGGCAAAATGCACTAACGGCACACAGCCTAAGGACAGAACCCCTTCCATCAGAACCTGCTCCTCCAGACTGATGCCCGCACAGGCAAACGCCGTCGCCGTCAGAGGATGTGCATGTACCACGCCCTGTACCTTCGGGTTCTCTTTGAATACTCTGAGGTGCATCTTGATCTCGCTGGAAGGCTTGTGCGTTCCCTCCAACACATTCCCGTCCAGATCCAGTTTTACCAGCATGTCCTCTGTCATAAATCCCTTAGAAACTCCCGTAGGTGTTGCCCAGATCTCATTATCTCCGACTTTACAGGAGATATTTCCGTCGTTCGCTGCCACAAAGCCGCCCTGATACATTCTGCGTCCTACCTCTAAGATCATCTGTTTTGCCTGTGCATCTGATATATATTCCATACTAATCTCCATTCCGCAGACGATTCCTTCCATCGGAGGAATCCGCCTTTTCCGTTCCAACAAGCATTAATATATTACCTTATTGCCCTTCTCCTTGTCCAGCTGATATTCCCAATAATCTTTTATGCATGCTTCCTAAACATATTCTTTCGTAACTAATTATCTTTCCCTAGGTATTGTACCACATTTCTATTCTTTTTTATGATACTAAAATACTTATGACCCGCCCCGATATGAGCATAAAAGTAGGATGATAATCCCTCGATATGCGAGTAGAGGGTAGGGTGCCATGTGCCAGTGGCACATGTTTAGCACGGACCGAAGCGGAATGAAATATCTTCTCATGTCTATACAAAAAAACGTCAAAATGCTATAATTAAATTTAAATCACTTTGCCAACACATACGAAGGAAGCATAGCACTATGACACGGAAGAAAGTTAAATTTTCTCATACCAAATGGCTGCTGCCGTTATGGATACTTCTTATCGGCAGTATTGTCTTATATATGATCGCTCATGCGGTACAGCAGAACGACTCCAGGCACATCCGCACTCTTGCGGAACTAAATGCTGTAACCTACGGTGATAACATGATCGCAGATCTGAATGCCGGTATCAATATCACGGATACACTGGAGCAGCTTCTGATCAGTACGGACGGCAGAATCGACAAATTTGATATCATTGCGGACAGAATGATGGCAGATTACGTCCGGAGCATCCAAGTGGCTCCCGTAACAGATATCTATCCCGCCGAAGGCAACGAAGCAGGTAAAATAGACCTGATCCATGACAAATACCGCGGAGAGACCGTAAATTACAGCATTGCTAATGATGTGCTTATCATACATGGTCCTTTCGAGCTGGAGCAGGGAGGACACGTCCTTTCGATCCGTAATCCAGTTTTTTTACAGGATGAGAAGGGAACTCCATATTTTTGGGGCATGACTATGGTTATCATCAAGGTTCCTGATATTTTTCAGCATTCCGCTGATGCCTTAACCAATTTCGGTTATCAATACCGGCTATCGAAGACCATCTCACCTCTGACCGATGAATATACCGTGGTAGACCAGTCGGAGGAGACTCTGATGGATCCCGTCTCTTATGATTTTACTCTGGGAGGCTGTAGCTGGAAGCTGGAAGTCATGCCCACCGGTGGCTGGAAGAATGGCACACTTTTACAACTGATAGTATTATGTGGCATTGCAGTGATCCTACTACTGGTGGTTCTAACGATATCTATACTATTCGTTGACGAGCAACGCAAAAAATTTCGCAGACTCTCTCTGACGGATTCTATGACCGGTCTCTTAAATCGTAACGGATTTAATTTGCAGCTGGAGGAGTATCTGGAGGGAAACAAGCAGAAAAACTGTGTCGGTATATTACTTGACGTGGATAATTTTAAATTTATCAATGATGTCTATGGTCATACTATCGGTGATCAGGTTCTATTGCAGCTTTCACAATCCTTAGTGCAGGCTTTTCCGGATAATTCCATTATTGCCAGAAATGGCGGTGATGAGTTCTGTATTATCCTGAAGGATTGCAGTGCAGAAGAGGCTGCCCCAATGATAGACGCTTTCAGCAAGGCGTCCCGCTCTTTTTCAGCCAAAGGCGTCGAACACAATTACAGCATTTCCCTGGGCTATGCGGAATACCCCGCCAACGCAGAAAAAGTCTCTGACATTCTCCGTTATGCTGACATTGCACTCTATGAGGTAAAATTACAGGGAAAACATGGTGCTTTGGCCTACCGGCCGGATTTCCACAATTCGAAACGGACACAGCTTGGTTTTTCATTATCGGATGTTTCTGACAACCTGCCGGGTGCCTTTTTCATCTACCGGGCCGAAAAGGAGGATGAACGCATCCTGTATGCTAATCAGGAAATGCTTCAGCTGACAGGATGTACGGATCTGGATGATTTTATGCATTTTACGAAACATCAATTCCGTAATCTGGTGCATCCTGAAGATCTGACACAGGTAGAAGAAAGCATCTGGCAACAGATAGAATCCGGCATGAACGGATACAATGATTATGTCAAATACCGACTTGCTGTCAAAGATGGAACTTATAAGACGGTTCTGGATTATGGGCGTATCGTGGAGAGTGAACATTATGGCTCGGTTTTCTATGTGTTGGTAGTGGATTGCGAATTTATCAAAACACACTACGATGATTAATCATAAAAATAAAAGAATAACAAACTTTCCTCCGGGGCATACTGGTTCCGGAGGAATTTTTATATGAAAGATCAGATTAAGTCTTACTTACAACGTTTGAATCACGGAGAAGCTCTGGAAAATGTCCAGGCGGATTTCGTCCGGGAATGTAAGGATGTGGATCCTTCCGCAATTATGCAGGCCGAACAGGAGCTGCTACGGGAGGGTACTTCCATCGAAGAATTGCAGCGGCTCTGTGATGTGCATTCCGCCCTGTTCCATGGTTCCACGACAGAAGAGAAAATTACCAATGCCGAAAAAACAGCAGCCCCTTCTCTAGCTGCCCAGAAACTACACTCTAAAGACCTAAAGGACCAACGGCTCTCCGCCGCTGCCGCCCTGATCCAGATCTCCGGACATCCCCTGCAAACTTTTACGCTGGAAAATGCAGCACTGGAAAAGCTGATTGCCCGTGCGAGGCAGGCATTGGAAAATAATGGAATTTCCAATGAACTGCTTGACGAGCTGCGCCAGATTGCTATCCACTATGCCAGAAAGGGAGACTTACTTTATCCACATTTGAAGGTACAATATGGGATCAGCGGCCCCTCTGCAGTCATGTGGACAGTGGATGATGAGATCCGGGATGAACTGAATGCCCTTGCAAAACAAAAACACCAAAAAGAAACCGATGCATGGAAACAACGTTTGAAAGCCGTATTAACCCGCATGGAAGAAATGATCTACAAGGAATCCAATATCCTCTTCCCCAACTGCGCACTGAATTTCTCGGAGGAGGAATGGTATCACATCTACCGGGATGCCAAAGATTATGCGGAATGCTTCGGTATCCGGGGTGACAGTTGGGAGGCTGCGGAAGCACATCTGGCTGACACTGCCTCTACGGTTGGCACCATGTCTGCGGAACATGCTTTTGCAGATGGTGAGACCAGAATCCACCTTCCCGGCGGCAGTCTGACCCTGTCGCAGCTGACCGCCATGTTGAATACGATTCCTTTGGAGATCTCTTTCGTAGATATCGATAATATCAATCGCTACTTCAACGAAGGTCCCAAGGTATTCAAGCGTCCCGGTATGGCATTGGGCCGGGAGGTCTTCACCTGTCACCCGCCTAAAATCGAAGAACAGGTTCGCCGCATTATCGGAGAATTCCGTGCAGGGAATCTGGACCAGGTACCGGTCTGGATGGACAAGGGCGGCCGGACATTCTTAGTGACTTATTACGCTGTCCGGGATAAGCAGGAGCAATATCTGGGAACACTGGAACTGGTACAGGATATGGAATTCGCAAAAGAGCACTTCCGCTAGGGAAATGCTCTTTTTGCTTATATGCCGCCAGAAGAAAGCAAATATTTCTGTGGATGTATTGTAATTTTAAGTTGCAATATGCCGTAATTTTTTTACACCATATTACTGCAGAGAAGCTAAAATTTGGTTATACTGTAAGCATAGGAGATTACTCATTAGTGCTTTTGTGAAGGATGGTATAAGATATGCTTAAAAGGTTCACCTTGAAAAATTATAAAAACTTTAAAGATGAAATTACAATAGATTTTGAAAATATTGCAGGTTATCAGTTTAATACAGATTGTCTTTCGGATGGTGTTATTGGAAAAATGTTAATTTATGGGCGCAATGCAACTGGAAAGACGAATGTGGGAAAAGCACTTCTGAATATTGCTTTAACAATGTTCGGTATAATAAGATATACAGGTAATGGAATTTTACTTAATGCAGATTCTAAAGAGGATGCGGCAACGTTTCAATATGAATTTCAGTTTGATGACACAGAATTAAGTTATAAATACTGACTCATTTCCCAAAGACCAGAACAATATAGAAGTATGATTTTTAAAAGTTTCATAATTGCTTTTAGCCCTATCCAGTACAGCTTCTTTCCACTGAGGCAATGATCCCGGAACATTATAGGACGGTTCTATTGCTCCCATTTTTTGCCATGAGCCATGACTTTCCAGATTTGTTTCCGCCATCATATAGATCCCCATCTCATCGCACATATAATAAAAAGGAATTTGATTAGGATAATGACTTGTCCTTACCGCATTAATATGATTCTTTTGAAAACATTCCAGATCTAAAAGCATTTCTTTTTCCGTAATGCATCTACCTACATGTGGTTCCCATAGTCGCTATGTGCATCCATTCGGTTTACTTGGTATATTTCTGGATCATCTAGCCATCTGATATCTGCTTTCATCTTATACCTCGCTTTATATTTGTCCATTTTCTGCATTTATCCTTTTTGATTTTTAATTATTTCAACTATCTGAATCATTCTTTCCAGACATATATCAAAAAATATTCGATAACTTTTGCAAAAATAATTTTCATATTCTCCATTCATGGCATTAAAATCCTTATTTCTTCGGCATCCTCCTTTACATATTTTATAGAATTTGCAATTTTTACAATTTTCTGCCACTATTTGAGACTGTTCCACAAATGCAATTTCTTTTCTTTTCTTATCAATTTCTTCCAAACGATTGCAGTTAAAGTTACCTAGTTTATATTCGTCTAACGCATAAAAATCACAAGGGTACACACTTCCATCTGCTTCCACAACATTCTGTATACCACAGCTTCCTCTTTGCTCACACGATTCCGGCTGATAGCCTAAAAGAATCCCTATATAATTTTCGAACTGTCTTATATACGGTTGTTCACCCTTTTTCCAGTCCTCATACCATAAGTTGAACAATTCCGTCAAAAACATCCCGTATTGTTCAGGATTTAAAGCATATGGTGTCTTCCCTCTGTCTTCTCCCAAAGGATCCAGACATGCAATATACTGTTGATATTTCCATCCCTGTTCCTTATAATAATTATAAATTTCCGCTGCGTGACCGGCCGTTTTTTGTGTTACTACTGTGAGAATATTGTAATCCACACCATATTGATCCATAAGTTCCGCTGCCTTCTTAATCCTGTCAAATGTCGGTTCCCCTCTTCTGCCATGACGATAAAGGTCATGTATCTGCTTCGTACCATCTACCGAAAGGCCAATCAAAAAATGATTCTCCCTAAAAAATTTGCACCATTCATCATCTATCAAGTACCCATTCGTCTGCATCGCATTATTTACACGTATTCCGCACTTATTGTAATGTCTTTGATATTCCATCGCTTTTTCGTAAAACGCAATTCCACGTAAAGTCGGTTCACCACCTTGATACGCATAGCTTATCATGCCTTCCGCATGAAACATTGTTTTACGAATAACATTCTTAAGTGTCTGCTCTGTCATGAATCCATAGGATTCCCGCATCCTTTTTTTCATTTCATCGCAATAAAAGCAATAATCGCATTTCATATTGCACATTCCCGACGAGGGTTTTATCAGTACACTAATTGGTGGCATATTGTTCTCCTGTCTTTCGCCTTATACAAGTGATACAAACACTTTAATTACCCCGGCCAATACCATAACCCAGATAGGATTCATCTTTGTTTTTCGCAGTATAACTACACATATGGCAAAAATCAATACCATGACCCATTTTGTTCCAGTAAAAGTTATCGTATTGCTTCCCCAGAAGGCCGTCATAAGAATCAAAATTCCAGCTGATGCAATCATCGCCACTACTGCCGGACGAAGTGAACGCAATACTCCCTGTAGCATATCCATACTCCGGTATTTCAAGTACAATTTTGCCAACACTGTCACAATAATACAGGACGGCAAAATACATCCAAGTGTTGCTACTACTGCCCCAGGTATACCTGCAATCTTCAGTCCTACAAAGGTTGCAGAATTAACCGCAATCGGCCCCGGTGTCATCTGTGATATCGTAATAAGATCCGTAAACTCTGACATAGTCAGCCATCCATGGTCAGTGACTACCTGTCCCTGAATCAAGGGCATGGCGGCATATCCACCACCAAAGCTGAACAGCCCAATCTGAATAAAGCTCCAGAATAATTGTAAATATATCATTTTCCGCTTCTCCTTTTTGAAAGAAGTGTACGTATTACACCAATTATTCCGCACGTTAGCACAATGTACACTACATTTATGCTAAACACGCATGCTACAATAAACGCTCCCACCATAATGACCAGAGATAAAGCATCCTTTTCCTTAATAATAGGCAGCCCCATATCCACCGTAACAGAAGCTATCACTGCACCAACTCCTGCCTGCATTCCCTCCAACAACTGACTGATCAGCCAATTATTTCTGAAAGCATTATAAAATATAGATATTACTGATAAAATGACAAAAGGAGGCAGAACGGTCCCCAGAATTGCCACAAAGATCCCTGCAGCTCCTGCTAGTTTATAACCTACAACAATCGCACCATTTACCGCTATGGCTCCCGGAGAGGATTGTGCTATTGCCACCAGATCAAGCATTTCATTTTCCTCTATCCAATGATATTCGTCCACAAACTTTTTCTTCATCAGTGTAACAATGACATATCCCCCACCAAATGTAAAAGTGCTCAAATATAGCGTAGATATAAACAATTTCAATAGTACTATTTTTTTATTTTTTTCTTCCATAGACTCCTTTTTAGAAAAATCGCTTAAATCTTCCGACTTAAGCGATTTTTCTATATCTCTACTTATTTTCTTCTATTACTTCATTACCACGATCCATCAAATTCTTGATGGTGTCATCCAGAGACTGAGATCCGAGAAGATACTTATCTGTTTCCTCTGTAAGAATGCTATCAATTTCACTCTGATAATCAGGAATGTATGTTCCATAGCTGTCAACCCAATCCGGATCATCCATAATCTTGGTTAAGGTATCTGTGTCAAGCTTATCCTCAAATCCGGCAATAATCTGCTTTACACTATCAGATTTCACAGCTCCCTTTTCATTAGAAATAAACATTCCCTTAATATCTACACCTTCCGTTGTCCAGAACCGTAAGAAATCATATGCTTCCTTGGGATGCTCGGATGTCTTTGCAATAGAAAAGATATTTCCACCTGCTTCATTATAATGTTCACCATCTTTGTCCCATAAAGGCTGGCGTGCAAATGTAGTTACGAAATCATGTGCATATTTTTCATTTCCAATGTCACTAAGCATAGCTGTTCCCATGGGAAGCATTGCAATATTTCCATTAAAGAACTGATCGCGATAATTCATGTTCAGAGCTTTAACATCTGCCAACGGTGTAGAACTATGATCTACATTTTCCATATCATAACGCAGCTGCAAGAACTTAGCTAAGTTGGGATTATCAAAAGTTAAGGTTTTATCATCATTAAAGATTGTGCTTCCACCCTTTCCACTACTGATTCCCCATAAGTTACAGCTCCCCCAAGAGTGAAAATAGGAACCATATTTTGTGTCCGCTCCACTTCCACTTGTCAGCTTTTCAGCATATTCACGATAATCATCCCAGGTCCAATCCAAAGAAGGTACATCCAGTCCGGCTGCATCCAACATATCTTTGTTGATAAGAACCAGATTATATTTCATTTCTCCCGGAATACCATATGTCTGATCGTTTACTCTTACAATTACATTGTATGCGTCCTCTGCAGTAGTTCCTTCCTCAGTAAAATAATCATCGAGAGACAGGTAGGATCCAGACTCCGCACGCACAATATAGGAAGCGTAATTAGGCGCCATCAGAATATCCATTGCTTCGCCACCCATCAGCATAATATCAGTCTTTGTCAGATAGTCATTACTGTTCATGTCACCTACATAATCAAACTGCACATTAATATTAGGATGGAGTTCCTTGTATGCTGCCGCAACCTTTTGGTTCTGTTCATCATGATTGGTCTGCCAGCTGACAAAACGCAGAGTAATTTCCTCCTGATTTTCATCTGCTACCTGAGTAGTTCCTGTTGTTTCCTTGTTCTCAGTCGTGGTAGCTGTATTCGTTGTTTCTGTGTTTTCTCCACCGGAACATCCTACTAAGGCGGTTGCCATAATGGAAGCCAGTACCAGGCTGAGTCCTCTCTTCATCTTTCTCATAATAATTCTTCTCCTTTCATGTGTGTATATGTAAATGTTACAAATACCCTTACATCAACCCTTTACCGCACCCGAAGCAATTCCATCAATAATATAACGTTGCCCGAACAGGAACAGAATAATTAATGGTATCGTTGCTGATACAGCTGCAGCCATAGTCAGGGAATAGATGCTTCCAGATTCAGAAGCAAATAATTTCATACCTAGCTGAATTGTAAATAGTTTACGGTTGCTTAAAAAAATCAATGGTGTTTGATAATCATTCCACGTCCATACGAATTTCAATACCGCTAATGTAGCAATAGAGGGCTTTACCAACGGGAATATAATTTGAAAAAATATTCTCAAGTGACCAGCACCATCTATTTTGGCAGATTCACAGAGCGAATCCGGAATTGCCATCATGGCCTGACGTAGCAAAAATACTCCATATAGGCTAAACATGGTCATCATGATAATTCCCATGTGTGTATTATAAAGGTTCATTTTCTGCATAATTACAAATCGACTGACAATCATAACCTGTGCCGGGATCATCATTGTTGCCAAATACACTAAAAAAAGCTGATTTCTGCCTTTCCACTTAATCTTTGTAAATCCGTAAGCTCCTAAAGCTGATACCAAAATTTGAAGAACCGTGGATATTACCGTCACCTTAATGCTATTCAGGTAGTACATTCCAAAATTATAGGCAGATCCCCACACTTCTTTATAGTTGGCAAGTCCGACACTGTGTTCCGGAATCCATTTGATAGGAAACTGAAATACTTCGTTTTCCGGTTTAAATGATGTGGAAATCATCCACAGTAACGGAGTCAGCATAGTGAAGCCAATCGCAAATAAAAAAACTGTAAAAATCACTTTGTGTATCTGTATCTTTTTCATATACTGCCTCCTTCCTATTCATTAGCAAAACGATCTTGGAATTTCCACTGTACTAATGTAACTGCGAAAATCAAAAGGAACAAGACCCATGCCAGTGCACAGGCGTAGCCCATTTTAAAATCTGTAAATGCTGTCTTATATATGTAATAAGCCATTACTGAAGTAGAATTTCCCGGTCCACCTGCTGTTAATACGCTGATCATATCGAATACCTTAAATGAACCGATAATTCCCATTATAGCCAGGAAAAAAGTCGTCGGACTTACCTGCGGTACTGTAATATACCGGAATTGCTGAATGCTGGATGCGCCATCAATCTGTGCTGCCTCATACAAATCAGCAGGAACATTTTTAAGTCCTGACATATATACCGCAACATAATATCCTACCTGCGACCAGATATTAATCAACATAATTGCAATCAATGCCCAATGTTCATCAACCAACCATTTCGGAGGGTTTTCAATTCCAATAGTACGCAGGAACTCATTGATCGGGCCGTAACTCGGTTGAAGCATTACCTGCCATACTGTACATACTGCTACTACACTGGCAATGTATGGAATAAATATCATTACCCGTATAGCAGACCCTCCATATGTATGTCTGTTAATCAAATCTGCCATCACTAATCCCAAAATTAACAGACAAGGTACTGTCACCGCAGTAAATAAAATGTTATTTCTTAAGGATACAACAAACCAATCATCTTTAAACAGTTTCAAATAATTTCTCAATCCTGTAAATTTTATTGAATCCCACCCCTTCAGAAAGTTCCATTCCGTAAAACTGATTCCCAATGACATGATCACGGGTATCAATATAAATATGATGAATCCAATCAGCCCTGGAAGAACGAAACAGATTCCTGTCAACGTTTCTTTTCGTTTCATACAATGCCTCCTCTTTGTAATTGTCAAAATGACGAATTCACGTATCATTTTTGTTTTTTTTACTCTAAACTGCACAATTAAAAAAGTAAAGTTGACATTTTTCCTTGGCAATGAAATTAGTACACTTCCATACGAATTTCACTTTATGCCATTGACATTCCTTTCAAACATCCTATATTATGTATACACATTACAAAAAATTGAGGTGATTATATGGAAAAAATATACAATTTTGCCAAAAAAGATTTTTTTATTTTTGCATCTACCTATGTTGCAATTATTTTTTTGGTTCTTTTATGTTTTTTTCCTGTATGCCGGGCATTTGAACGTTCTGAACAAAATCAGGCTATTGCGGAAATACGTGATTACGCCTCCAGTATGTTAGGAGAACTGGATCTCCAAGAGCAGGCTATTTTTAACGCCACCAGAAATCTATACAGTGATCGCGATTTTACGTCCATTTATTATAACAGTACGCGCAGTTCATCTTCTTCCTTATTCTATGACATGACACTGTTGCAAAAACGAATTAAACTGTACTATCAAAATCTTGAGTATGTTCAGGATGTATTGGTATACCTTCCCAAATTCAATTATGTACTTACACAAAATTATATTTTTGACAGCCGAGATTCTTTTTATTCCTATATAAAATCAAGTGCCTTCGAAGGAACTCCTGACTGGTTAGAAACCTTTCCGTTAAATAATACTGGCATTTCTTTTTATAGTGACCAACTAACAGATTGCGTTAATTCCGAAGAAATAAGAAACTCCTTGAACTTTTCCTATTATTTTCCTACTTACGGAGATCCCAATATAAGAATGCTGGTGATTGTTCAGTTAGACCCGGATGCTGTTGCTAAAAGTTTTCTCTTAAAGTCTGCTTCTGACTATGGATTTACTGTATTGAAAAATGGCGATGGTGAGGTTCTAGTTCAACATAACTATCCAGATAATTTAGCAGAAAAATCGTGGGAAATAATAAATTTACCGCAAAGCGATCAAGGTTATCTTACAATCGGAGTCAAAAATGAATACTTCAAACCAATTCATCAGGCTACGATCCGTTTAATTTTTGCTGATCTGGGGATAGCATTTCTTTTAGGCACGATTGCATCCATTTACTTTGCTTACAGACGCTCGCGCCCTATTGAACGAATCCTTCATATCATTCACGATATGGATCGACAGCCCAATGTGCAGAATTCTTTTTTGGAAATTGAAGGCACTGTATTAAATATGATCTCGGAAATCAGTCATTGCAAGACAACCATCGAAAGTCTTGATACTATGGTTGCCGACAGCTTAAAAGAAAAACTTTTTATTTCTGGTCTAAGTACAGAGCAGGAGATTCACTCTTTTCAACAGTATTTTGGGGATTTTTCTTTTTCTATGAATGCCCTTGTTTTTTCTATACCGGAAAAAACGACTTTTTCTAAAGAAATATCATTAAAAGAATTGCTTTATGAGCAGCTTTTACAGCTAAGTCAGAAAACCATTATATTATATCAGGCAGAAAACTATATATACTGCCTAATGGAATCTGTTTCAGGTCTGTCAGATCTGTTGAGCAATTGTTTAAAACATATACGTGAACTCCATAATCAGTCTGTTAAAGTGGGCATCAGCAATCCTTTTCAGGATATTTCCTACACCCAGCATGCTTCCACTCAGGCAAAACGACGTTTATCCGCCGGATACCGCATTGACGGTGTATATGTATTTACTCACACTTATTCCTCTCGTGCTGTCCGCTCTTTGATTAGCATTCAGGATCTTGACAACCTTCAACGCGCTTTGCTTAGTGGAAATGGTCAAAATGCTGATCGGATTTTGGAAACCATCCACCAGACAATCAGTCACTCCGAACAAAATTCTGTAGAACTGCGCCAGATGTTCTTTTCTCTTCGTTCCGTTTATGCAACTGTCTGCAATCAGTTTTCATTGGAAGCAGAACGAAACGGGGAAACACGCTACCACGCTCCTATTCTTCCAAATGATTTGGACGAATACGATCTGGATTCCGTTTATGAAGTATTCCGTAGTCTGAATATTGAATTGCAACAGCAATATGAGATTGTAATGGCTCGTACCGCCAGAAGCCTCGGGACAGATATTTTGGCTTACATAGATCAGAATTATACCGATCCTAACCTTTGTGCAGGAGTCATTGCAGATGTTTTCCATATCTCTGAAAAATATGTATTTCAGTTACTAAAAAGTTGTTGCAACGAAACTTTAAACGACAGAATACTACGCCTTAGAATTGATGAGGGGATCCGGCTTTTGACAACTACCGATTTGACGATTACTACGATTGCAAAGAAAACAGGGTTTTCATCCAGCAACACAATGTACAAAGCGTTTATGAGAGTAAAAGGAATTTCCCCTTCTTCCTATCGTGGTAAAGAAATATAAAACAGGAGGCTATATATTTATGAAAGCAATTATGATAATGTTTGATTCCTTAAACCGGCATTTTCTTCCCAACTATGGCTGCAGCTGGACCGTCATGCCACAATTTCAGCGCCTGGCTGAAAAGGCTCTTACTTTTGACTGTTTCTATGGCGGAAGCATGCCCTGTATGCCCGCACGCAGAGAATTGCACACAGGGCGCTACAATTTTCTTCACTCATCCTGGTGCCCTATGCAACCGTTTGACGACTCTGTCATTAAGCGTATGAAAGATGCGGGAATTTACACTCATATTTCCACGGACCATTTTCATTACTGGCAGGATGGCGGCTCTTGCTATTTAACCAAATTTGACAGTCATGAAATTGTTCGTGGACAACAGGGAGATCCATGGATGGGACAGGTTGCCTGGCCTGACTACCCTGATACGCTTTCTCGACGCAAAAATACACAAAGTTGGCGTCACGACTGGGTAAACCGGCAATTTATCACAACTGAAACTGCTATGCCACAATGTAAAACCTTTACAAACGGACTTGATTTTATTGAACGAAATCATAATGATGACCTATGGTTCTTACAGATAGAAGCTTTTGACCCTCATGAGCCTTTTTATACCCAGAATGAATATAAAAAATTATATCCTGATAACTACCATGGTAAAAATCTGGATTGGCCCGATTATGGAAAGAACGAATATGGAGAGGCCGCTACCAGACATGTCCGCTATGAATACGCCTCACTTATGAGTATGTGTGACCACTATCTTGGAAAAGTATTAGATATGATGGATAGATATGACCTCTGGAAAGATACCATGCTTATTGTCAATACTGACCATGGCTTTATGCTTGGTGAAAAAGAATGGATGGGTAAAAATGTTCAGCCTATGTATGAAGAACTGATCCACATCCCGTTCTTCATCTATGACCCACGAAATCCCATTCAAGGCGAACGGAGGAATCAGCTTGCCCAAACCATTGATATTGTACCTACATTAGCCGAATTCTTCCAAATTGCTCCCCCAGAGTATATGGATGGCCATAGTTTGACCCCTGTCATCAGAAATGATACACCCATACGTGATTATGCACTTTTCGGTATCTTTGGTGGTCATATCTGTATTACAGACGGGCGATATGTCTATATGCGTTCCTGTAAGGATCCAGAAAATCAGCCATTATATGAATATACCGCTATGCCTTGCCATATGGATCGGCCTTTTTCCCGGGAAGAAATGTCAGAAGCAGAACTTTGTGATAAGAATGCTTTCAATTTTATGAAAAAAAGTGGGGTTTTTAAAGTTCCTGTTCACCACTCTACAGATTCTTATCGTTTTGGTACTATGTTGTTTGACCTCCTTACAGATCCTGAGCAAAAATGCCCTATTCATGACAGCAATATAGAAGATCACCTCTGCCAAGCAATGAAGAAAATGATGAAGGATAATCAGGCACCTAAAGAACAATTTGAACGAATCGGTTTAACCGAATAGGCAACCACAATAATTTCTCACATTGCAAAATGCCAGAAACAGATTTTTACCATTCTGTTTCTGGCATTACTTAATGTGCAATTATAACATTTTTCTCCATCGTTCACGTATTGCAAACGCTGCTGTCTTAGGCTGTCGTTCCCTCGTAAATATACCCTTTTTATTACCATCAACCCTCTTTAGTCCAAATGCCGTCATAAAATCTGCAAATGCCCAAATATGTTCCCCTATCACAAAATCGCATTCATCCATGGCTTTATTGTTTTCTTCAATACACCTCTTTTGATATTCCTCTGAAAAAATCACTTCGGGGAGTTTATGCAATCCTGCTATTGTATCTGCACCATATTCTGTCACAATGACAGGTTTTCCGTATTTTTCATGCCACTTTATCAAATCTGTCTTTAGGCTAGGATATATCCGTTCTATTTTGCCAGCTCCGACATACCAGCCAAAATATCTGTTAATGCATACTACATCAAAAAACTGTGATATCTTATCCTCCTCCACATCAACATTCATGGTTCCTGTTATTGGTCTTTCACTATCCAGTTTTCTAATATATTTTGTAACTTCCTCAAAATAATTTCTTGAGGCCTCTTCGCTGGAATGCGGTTCGTTTGTAATACTCCACATAACAACACAAGGATGGTTCTTATCCCTTTGGTATAATTCCTTCAATACCTGCTTATGATATGCTAGTGTTTTTTCATTTACTTTATCTTCTGTGAAAATACCTCCATTTTCGCCATCAAAAAA
>OGQF01000449.1_pt1 | contig 34784 bp, 30 predicted proteins | sample 1553141 | NCBI WGS metagenome assembly OGQF01 (sample SAMEA2580005, study PRJEB22360) | human gut metagenome | biome: human gut; feature: human-associated habitat; material: faeces | place: Denmark | collected 2008/2010
GGCCGCAGCAATAATGGCTTCAAGACGAGCCTGTTCAGCAGCCAAGGCATCAAAGTCAGCATCAGGTTCCGCGTAGGCGTCATATACCGCATTGAGCTTTTCTTGCGCCTGCATCACTTCGCCCATACCTTCTTCGACCGCCTGACGAACCGTCATATTCGGATCGAGCGCTGGTTCCTGAGGCAGGTAACCGATGTTGATCCCCGGCATCGGGATGGCTTCCCCTTCGATATCCGTATCGACACCCGCCATGATCTTAAGGAGGGTCGACTTACCCGCGCCATTTAAACCCAAAACGCCGATCTTGGCACCAGGGAAAAAGGAGAGCGAAATGTCTTTGAGAATTTGACGCTTCGGCGGGACAATCTTCCCGACACGGTTCATCGTAAAAACGTACTGAGCCATATTGAAATCGTTGCTCCGAATATGACAGCGTCAGTCTTGAGGTCTATTGCCCCCGACCGACACCGTAACTGAAGAAAATGGTCTCTATAGACCAAAGGATTTTGTCGCTATCTTAGCGAAATTGGTATCTTTGCGCGACCAAGTCGAGCGCATTTGCAACTTAAACAGGTTTTAGTCTTTTTTGAGACCAAAATAACCACGGAAGATCCAGAATCGACGCAAACGATTGATGCGTTCCAATTCCTGACGTCTTTCGTCTCCCATAGCCTCGGGTTGATATTTCAACCACTTCTTAAGAGCGCCCGACATGTCAAAGTCTTCCAACAGTCGACGCAACCAGTTAGGCATCCAACCGGTATAAAGCGATGCCTGAAAGTCAATTAACCCTGGCTTCCCGTCAGGTTGCACCATCACATTACCCGCGCCTCGCACATCGAGATGCACAACGCCACGATGATGCATGGTTTGAAGAAGCTTTTCAAAGGCTTCCAAATAGGACGGTGTTACCGTCGCTGGCGGCACTTGGCCAATATTAGCCCCTTCCATAAAACTCACAGCAATCGCAAATTGGTCAATACGGAACGATTGCTCGGCAATCCCATCTACCCCATGTAAGCGGGCAAGGATCGAAAGTTCGCGACGGAGCAAAAAGGGCGCAACGGTATAGCGCACGTACCACGGACGCGAAGAAAAATCTTTCACCGTCCAAGCCGTGCCATCAAGTTCAACACGAGTCACAACCGCATTAGCAATACGGCCATCACGCAATAATTTGGTTTTTGCACGTGCCATGTCGGCACGAGTAAACGGAAGTGTCTTTGTCATGAATCCATGGTGAGGCACGCAAGGCACCTCACCTGTCAGCAAACATTACGGCATTACAAGACCGCTACCCTGAGCGGGAGGTGCCTGGAAGCCCGGCATACCCGGCGTCACGATCTGGCTAGCAGCTTCACGACGCATTGCCTGAATCTTTTCGATGGTGTCACGCACACCCTTCTTAGCGGCTTCGCCATAAGCTTCAACAGCCTGAGCAAGCGTCTCGGCCGGGATTTCAAAAGAAATCGGCAACGGGCCCATCTGCGTCATGATCTGAGCTTCGCCCATAAAAATCAACGGACGGGCTTCGTCACGTTCACCCGTCGGAAGCACGGGCTTCAAAATACGAATCGTGCCCACCTTACGGTCGGTAACGACTTCGTCCTTGTAGAGATTCGCAGCGTCCATTTCGACGTTCATTGCATCAATGCTGTCCTGTCCAGACATAAATATCTCCCAAGAGGTAGTCATTTAACAGGTGACTAACTCGATTAAAAACATCCTTCAAAATTCACAAACACGCTTTCGCGCGTTGGAAGTAGCGTCAAAATTGTACAGAAATTACCTGCAACAATCCGTTCGCACAGGTTTAAATCGTTGATTAGCGATAAACCATGACAGGGATATGAGAATGCGTCAGAACCTTCTGGGTTTCAGAGCCGAGCAAGACAGCCGTAAAACCTTGACGACCATGGCTAGCCATAAACACCACATCACAGTCTTGCTTTTTCGCCTGTTCAATAATGCACTCTGCAGGCGAAAAACCCTTGACCATCAACGTCGTGGCAGGCACACCAATTTCATCACAGCGACGCTTCGCAGCAATCAAACGATCTCTTGCTTCAGCCGTAACACGTTCGTCATACTGTTCAATCGATTCAGGACGATATTCCGACAAGTTGGTATAGGAGTACGGTTCAACCACCGTAATAACAACCAAAGAAGCACCAAGCGACTTAGCAAAATTCGCGGCACCTTCTACGGCCTTATCCGATATCGCAGTACCGTCAGTGGGAACCAAAATTCGTTTGTACATGTCAAAAATCCTTTTTGGTTAATCTTTGGCATCGAGTGATGCCAAAGATAAGATTGCCTTTATTTTAAATCACCCTCGCTCACTGAGGCCGCAATATCGTTAATCACAATGGAAGCAAGTCGTAGTCCTGCCGTCCCCGTGACGGCCACGAAGGCCCCAAAGCCAATGCGATCATCAGGATGAGCGCCAATCGCTAACAAGCTATCGGCACCTGGTTGACGTAACAGTTCATTGCTATAGACCGCAGGAATATTAAAAAGCTTCGACTTACCATCAGTGGATCCAGCAGGAAACCCATAGTCTTTTCTCAGTATCGTGCGCAATTTGCCTAGCAAAGGATCCCCTTTGACGCGCGCCAAGTCCGAGACCTCAATCCGAGACGGATCGATACGCGCACCTGCACCACCCGCACACACTGTTCGAATACCTAACCGTTGGGCTTCAGCGTGTAGAGCAGCCTTCCCTTTTAAGTCGTCAATACAATCCACAATCCAATGCGCATCCTTCGGAAGAACATCACTGACATTCTCTGGCGTCACAAAGATTTTCTTCACTTCAATTTGGCAATCAGGATGAATCGCTTTAGCGCGCTCACAGAGTACATCGGCCTTGGCTCGTCCGTAACCACCTTCAATAGCGGGCAGCTGTCGATTGGTATTAGAGAGCGCCACCGTATCCCCATCGATTAACGTTAAACGCCCGACACCACTTCGGACAAGGCCTTCCACAGCCCAACTACCAACGCCACCAAGTCCAATCACAACAATGTGACTATCACGCAATTTTGCCGCTGCCGCCTCTCCAAATAGACGACCAATTCCTCCAAAGCGTCGCTCATCAGTAGTTACACTCATGATTAATTCCTTAATTGTCTGTACATTTGATTTGTAAATTTCACCATTACAAAGGCAACACCGATTTATTTCATTTTTTCTTGCTTTAAAGCAAGAAATTCCACCCTTTCAAAACGCTATTCGATCGACGCATTGACCGATTCAGAGTACATTATTTTCAAGGACGGAACATTTGCACAAATGGCTTTTCCGTAGTCTAAAGCAAAGTTAGACGTCCTCAGAAACACTCACAGGAGGTTATATGAGAATCCTCGTTCCCGTTGACGGTAGTGACAACAGCATGCACGCTGTGGAATTTATCGCTAGTCGTACTACTTTGCTCGGCAGCAATCCTGAAATTGAAATCCTGAACGTTCAGTTGCCGTTACCTGCTCGCGCATGTCGTCTCGTTGGCCAGGACTCTCTGACTCGCTATTACGAAGACGAAGCCGAAAAGGTTTTCCAGCCCGTACGTCAGGAACTCAGTAAAGTGGGCTATCAGGCTTCGGAAAGCTTTGTTGTTGGTGAAGCATCGGACGCTATTTCGGCTGAAGCTGAAAAGTTTGGTGCAGACCTCATCGTGATGGGGTCTCGCGGTCAGACTGCTTTGCGTGGCCTCTTCTTTGGTTCGGTCTCTAATGGCGTATTGGCCAAATCAAAGTGCCCAGTGTTGATGTTGCGTGACAAGACGGCGCCGCAGAATGACGCCCTCAAGGTCGGTATCGCCATTGACGGTTCCAAGTATGGCCGTGCGGCTGTACGTTACGCTCTCAAACACATTTCGCTCTTTGGTACGGGTGCCCAGTTCTACCTCATTAACGTGGTGAGCGACTATGCGGGCGCTGTGATGCCTGACATGGCAGGCATGGCTCTCCCTGCCCTCTCTGAAGAAGAAGTACTTGAACTTCAGAAGGACGAATTCAACGAAGCGGTTGAACCGTTACGTCCGATGTTTGCCAAGGCTGCCATCAAGACGAAGGAAATCTGCTTAGTGGGTAACGCAGGTGACGAAATCGCTGCCTTTGCCAAGAAGAAGAAACTAGACCTCGTCGTCATGGGCTCTCATGGTTATGGTCGTTTCAAAGCCGCCGTCATGGGGTCGACCGCCACGCGTATTGCCGCCATGGGCGATGTGCCGCTTCTTATCATTCGCCAGGCATAACACTTCTTTTTTCAACGATCGACATTGATACAAAACATCTAAAGCGACGCATCCCAAACCTTAGATGCGTCGCTTTTTCATTGCTATCGTTAGTGCAATTCCTTTTTTGTCGTTCGCAGAAATCCCAAAAATACGGTATAACGTACGCAATGAATCTTCTGAAGACCATTGAGCGTTGTCTTTTTAGAGTTCGCTCAAAAAGCCTAGTGATACCATGACTTCATCTACTGATCCTCTCAATTCAGCCCCTAACCCCATTAGTCAAGCTTTTGACTCGGACGGACGTAGAGTGCTTGCCAAACCTGGTCTTCGACGTGTTGTTTCTTTAAGGAAAACGCCATCAACCCTAGCACCCAAGCAATCGTCTACTCGTAAGCCTGAGCTTCGCACACCCGCGCCACTCACCAAACGTGACAAAACCATCAGCCTCGTTCAGCGTAAGCGTATTGTTGCGCACAGTAATATCCCTGAACCGAGACCGCATCTCATCCATGAAAAGCCTCACACTAAAGCACGCATTCGTGTTTTAGTGGCCGCTGCTAATCAAACCACAGCGCGTGCACTGAGCTCCTCTTTGAGTTGTAATGACATGATTGTGGTAGGCACTGCGACGACGAGTAGCGAACTTGAAACGGCATTACATCTTCGCTCAGACATTGACGTTTTGGTGACTGACGTCTTAATTAGCGGCGTTCAAACGAGCTTGATTTACGCACCGATCGTTGCCCAACGCCCTGAACTTAACGTGCTTTGCTATACCTTCCGTAGCGAACCCGCTTATGTCATGACTGCGATTCGTTGCGGCGCTTTGGGCTACGTTTTACGTAACACCAGTGAAGACTTGGCTAATTGCGTGCGCTTGATTAAAGGCGGTGGCTCACCCATGTCTCCCGCGATTACGCGTCATGTTTTGCGCGCCATGCAGCTCAAAAAGCGTGAAGAGCATCCTACGCGTACGCCAGATATTCCAGACCTATCGGATCGCGAACTTGAAATTCTCGAACTGCTTGCGAAGGGGATCTCGTTCTCCGACATTGCAACCATCTTGATTATTTCGCCCCACACCGTGACGGCACACATCAAGAAGATTTACCGCAAGCTCCAGGTCCATTCGCGCGGTGAAGCTGTTTATGAAGCCCGCGCTATGAATCTCATTTCTGATTCATAACGTTCAAAAAAAAATGGAGTGTCGATCTGTCACGATCAACACTCCATTTTTGTTCACTTAGACCTCAGCCGTCCAACGCCCCGTCTTGCCGCCGTCCTTTTCTAATAGACGGATATCAGACATGATCATCCCACGGTCGACCGCTTTACACATGTCATAAATCGTCAGCAGCCCTACCTGCACAGCAGTCAGTGCTTCCATTTCGACACCCGTCTTACCATAGCACTCACAGGTTGCACGACAAAGAACCGCGTTAGTCTCTTTTTCTAACTCAAATTCCACGGCCACGCGTGTCAGAGCAATCGGGTGGCAAAGCGGCACCAAATCAGCCGTACGCTTACTCGCCATAATAGCTGCCACCCGGGCGATCCCTAACACATCCCCTTTTTTAGCCGTACCCGAGGCGATCAATTCGAATGTCGCTGGCGCCATACTGATGCGACCGCTAGCCACAGCGACGCGATGGGTCTCAGCCTTAGCGCCAACATTCACCATATGTGCCTGTCCGCACTCGTCAAAATGTGTCAGTTCGCTCATTTTCGTTACCTTTCCTTGTTTTGAGCTATAGAACCATACCAATTATGGGCATCAGCCCTTTATGATAACCATCACGCTTTCAGTTTTGTCGAACGGACTTCAGTCACCACTAGAGAAAGCTGTCAATGAACACCAAGGATCTATTCATGAAAACAAAAGCTTGGGTATTGCTTCTTGCCGCTCTCACTACAGCCGGACTTCCTAACACCGTGCTGTCTGCTGGACCCACGGCACTCGATTTGAATTTACCGAGTCTTGGTACTGTCGCTGGTTCTGAACTCTCCCCTAGCGATGAACGTGCACTAGGCGCCCAAATCATGACTCAAGTGCGCGCGGATCCGACCTATATGACCGACCCAGAAACGAGCGAATACCTCAATCGTCTCGGTTACCAACTCGTTAGCCGCGCTAACACTTATACCTATCAATTCTTTTTCTTTCCGATTCGTGATAGTTCATTAAACGCCTTCGCATTGCCCGGCGGCTATATCGCAGTACACTCAGGCACCATCATTGGTGCCAAAAATGAAAGTGAACTCGCTGGTGTAATGGGGCATGAAATTGGCCACGTCTCACAACGCCATATCGCCCGCATGATTGAAGGTCAAAAAAGCAATATGGCTCTCACGATTGGGTCATTGCTATTAGCGATCCTTGCTGCACGCGCGGGTGGCAGTTCTGGCGGTCACGCTGCAGCCGCCGTCGCAATGGGTTCTCAAGCGGCCATGATTCAGTCTCAACTTAACTACTCTCAAGATGCTGAACGCGAGGCGGACCGCATTGGTTTACAGACCCTCTATAACGCTGGGTTTGACCCCAAGGGGATGGAAAGCTTCTTTGAACGCCTCCATTCGAGCAACCGTTTTTATGAATCAGCGGCACCAGCCTACCTATCCACCCATCCGTTAACGGTGGAACGTATGGCCGACATGGAAAATCGTACGCGTAAGTTACCTGGTCGTATCCATCGTGACAGTTTGGACTTTCGTCTGATTCAAGTCCGACTTGAAGTTCTCCAAGAAACACGTCATGACGGTTGGTTCAAGATCCAAAAAGAATTTAAGCGGAGGCTTCAAACGGCCACTGGCACTGAAGTACCTATCCTTCACTACGGCCTTTCTGTCGCCGCTCAACAATTGCATCAACCCGCTGACGCACTCAAGCACGCTCGCCTAGCGATGCAAGCAGGGCAGAGTGCCATCTTGGTTCGGAACCTCACGCGCACCGAATACGATGTTGCAAAGACGAAGGCGGATAAACAAAAAGCCATTGACCGTGCCAAAAAAGCGCTAGATCGTTTCCCGCTTTCCGTCATGATTGCGGAAAACTACGTGGATTTACTTTATGCCGAAGGTCGACATAAAGATTTAATCCACTTTTTGCGTAATAACGAAACCCTAGGTTCAAACAGTGCGAACTACCATGGGCTCTTAGCGCGTTCTTACGAAAAACTCAATCAACGTAGTCTGCAGTACTTCCACACAGGTGAAATGTATGCGCTCTTAGGCTCCACGGAAGCCGCGGTATATCAACTTTCGCTTGCTCAAAAAGTCGCGGACGGCGACTTCTATACCATGAGTCAAATTGATGCCCGACTCCGAGAACTGCGTGAACAACTCTTGATTGAAAAGGAAAAAGCGCGAAACTAATGGTTTTAAGGGCTGTTTTTGCCCTCGAAGCGTGCGAAAATACTGCCACCATCGTCTTCTATTAGAGGACTCCCCTTTTATTACTCGAATTGAATGTAAATATGGCTATCGAAGATTACATGACCGTTGCTGAAGATACGGACGAACTTATTGAAACTGATGCTGTGGTCGTTGGCGCAGGTCCTGTTGGCCTCTTCCAGGTGTTTGAATTGGGTCTGCTTGAAATCAAGTGCCATGTCATTGACTCCCTCAAGAACGTGGGTGGCCAGTGCATGGAACTCTATCCAACCAAGCCCATCTATGACATCCCGGCTGTGCCTGTTTGTTCTTCGTACGAATTAACGGAAAATCTCCTGAAGCAAAACCATCACTTTGGCCCGGTGTTCCACCTTGGCCAGGAAGTGACGCGCGTTGAAAAGCAGGAAGATGGTCGTTTTTACGTTGAAACGAGTACGGGTTCCCGCTTTATGGCCAAAGTGGTCATCATCGCTGGTGGCGTTGGTTCCTTCCAGGCTCGCCCGTTGCGGGTAAAAGGCATTGAAAAGTTTGAAGGCACCCAGTTGCACTACAGCTGCAAGGATCCGTCCATCTTTGAAGGCAAGAATGTCGTGATCTGCGGTGGCGGTGACTCCGCACTTGACTGGACGCTCAACTTGGTTGGTAAGGCCGAAAGTGTTGTGCTCGTTCACCGTCGTGACGGCTTCCGTGCCCAGGCTGCTTCTGTTGCCAAGATGAAAGAACTTTGCGAAAACTGGGAAATGCAGTTTGAAGTGGGTCAGGTCACGGGCTTTAACGAAGCCGATGACAAGCTCACCGAAGTACTCGTCGCTGGTGCCGACGGCGTAACGCGTCGTATTCCGCTTGACCACCTCTTGGTCTTCTTTGGCCTGCAGCCCAAGCTTGGCCCGATCGAAAACTGGGGCCTCACCTTGGAACGTAAGCAAATCGTTGTCGACACGGCTCGCTTTGAAACGAACATCCCGGGTATCTTCGCTGTTGGCGACATCAATACCTATCCGGGCAAGAAGAAGCTCATCTTGTCGGGCTTCCATGAATGTGCGCTCGCTGCCTTTGCCGCTTGCGACTACATCTTCCCGGAAAAGCGTGTGTTCTTGCAGTACACCACGACGTCTCCCAAGCTTCACAAGGTTTTGGGTGTCGAAACGCCGAACATGGACGAAGATTAATGCTTCAGACGCGGTCGTACGCATGACCGCGTAACCAAATAGTAAGGGGTGCCAGAACGATGATTCTGACACCCCTTTTGATTAGCTACACCGACAAGCTTTAGTCGTTGATCACACGAATGCCAGGCATACGTGCGGTGTAATCCTTCGTCAAGCGAGCAAGCGCACCAGCGACCTTCATCGCCATTTCACGGTACATCAAAGCTTCCTTGCTATCAGGTTCAGCTGCCACCGTCGGGCAACCGCTGTCAGCGCGTTCACGAATCGAAGCAGAAAGCGGCAATTCGCCAAGTAGCGGCACGCCATACTGTTCGCTCATACGCTGAGCACCACCTTCGCCGAAGATATGTTCAACTTCGCCACAGTGTGGGCAAATGAAGACAGACATATTTTCAACAATCCCAAGAATCGGCACATTGACCTTCTGGAACATACGAAGACCCTTCTTGGCGTCGATCAAGGCGATGTCCTGAGGCGTCGTCACGACCACGGCACCCGTCACAGGTACCTGCTGAGACAGCGTCAACTGAATGTCGCCCGTACCCGGGGGCATGTCAACGATCAGGTAGTCAAGATCGTGCCAGTTGGTCTGAGTGATCAACTGCTGCAAAGCACCAGCAGCCATCGGGCCACGCCAAATCATGGGGTCGTCTTCTTCGACCATAAAGCCGATCGAATTAATCTGAAGACCCAAAGATTCCATTGGTTCAATGGACTTACCGTCAACGCTCACAGGCTGCCCCGAAGCGCCCAACATCTTGGGCTGAGACGGACCATAAATGTCAGCGTCGAGCACACCCACGCGAGCCCCTTCGTGCGCTAAAGCCAGGGCCAAGTTAGCGGACACCGTGGACTTACCCACGCCACCCTTACCAGAACTCACCGCAATGACATTTTTGACGCCAGGCATCACGCGCAACGTGCCCTGAACCTTATGTGCAATGATGTTTTGAGTAACACTAACCTCTACCGAAGTCGCGCCAGCGGCTTTGACGGCCGCACCAACCGCTTCACCGACAGACTGAGCACGGAAACGAGCCGGATAACCAAGTTCGATAAAGACCTTGACGTTACCTTCAGCGTCCGTTTCGGCACTCTTAAACATCTTGCCAGACACGTAGTCCGTGCCTGTGACTGGGTCGATCAAAGCAGACAGCGCTGTTTTAATCGCTTCCGTAGAAATCGTCATAAACTTATTCTCCAAATAGACTGCGATTACACGCAGTTGTGGCATCACATGCATTCTATCCTGTGCAAGCACAAAAGATGCGATTTCAGAGCCATTTCGACAGCATGTTCTCGCACTATGAGTAACAGCCTACGGTACAATTAATAATTGCTTCAGTCATTCTGAGGCCTTTTTTTATTTAACTTTCGGATCAAACACGACGATGAGTCAGCGAAATCTTTTTGTCACGACAGCATTGCCTTACGCGAACGGCGCTTTCCACATGGGCCATATCATGGAATACATCCAGGCTGATATCTGGGTGCGTCACGAGCGAATGTCCGGCAACAAAGTCCACTTCGTTGGGGCTGATGACGTTCATGGTGCTCCGATCATGATCGCTGCTCAAAAGCGTGGCATCACCCCTCAGGCTTTCGTGGCTGAAATTGCCGCAGGTCGTAAGCAGTATCTCGATGGTTTCCACATCAGCTTCGATCATTGGCATAGCACGGATGCGCCCGAAAACCATGAGTTGAGCCAGGAAATCTATCGCCGCCTCAAGGAGGCTGGCCTTATTTACACCAAGGACATCGAACAGTACTACGACACGGTCAAGGGCATGTTCCTTGCTGACCGTTTCATTAAGGGTACCTGCCCGCGTTGCGGCGCCGAAGATCAGTATGGCGACAACTGCGAAAAGTGCTCCGCCGTTTATTCCCCGATGGAAGTCGTCAACCCGTACTCCACGTTATCTGGCTCTCGTCCTGAAATTCGCCGCTCTACGCACTACTTCTTCAAGTTATCTGATCCACAGTGCGTGAAGTTCTTGCGCGATTGGACCAATGGCGTAGGCAAGGATGGGCTGTCGCGCGTTCAGCAGGAAGTGCTTGCCAAGGACCGTGAATGGTTAGGCGAAGATGGCAACCTCTCTGACTGGGACATCTCGCGTGACGAACCGTACTTCGGTATCGCCATTCCTGATGCGCCGGGCAAGTATTTCTATGTTTGGCTTGACGCGCCTGTCGGCTACTTGGCTTCTCTCAAGGCCTACTGCGTCAAGAATGGTTTGGATTTCGAAGGCATTCTTCGCGACGAAAACACGGAACAGATCCACTTCATCGGCAAAGACATCATCTACTTCCATACGCTCTTCTGGCCTGCCATGCTTCACTTTGCAGGTAAGCCCTTCCGCGTCCCAGATCACGTGAACGCTCATGGCTTCATGACGGTGAATGGCGAAAAGATGAGTAAGAGCCGTGGCACAGGTATTTCTCCGTTGGAATACCTCGAACTCGGTATGGATGCTGAATGGCTCCGTTACTACTTGGCCGCCAAGATGAATTCTCGCGTTGAAGACGTTGACTTCACGAAGGCCGACTTCGCTCAGCGTGTCAACTCCGACTTGATCGGTAAGTACGTCAACATTGCAAGCCGCGCCGCTGGCTTCATCTTCAAGAAGTTCGAAGGTCGCGTGGATGACAACGCGATGCATGATCCCTTGTTGGAAACCATTCGTAGCCGTGCTGAAGAAATCAAGAACTTCTATGAAATCCGTGAATTTGCTCGTGCAACGCGCGTCGTCATGGAACTCGCCGACAAGATCAACGAATTCGTTGACCAGGAAAAGCCGTGGGAACTCTCCAAGAACCCCGAACGTCAGTCCGACCTTCATCGCGTCTCTTCGATCGCCCTTGAAGGCTTCCGTCTCTTGACGCTCTACCTTAAGCCCGTGTTACCAGCGACGGCTCAGCGCGTAGAAGACTTCCTCTCGATCGAACCGTTGACCTGGGCAAGCGTGAATACGCCTCTGTCCGCCACGAACCCGATTAAGGCCTTTAAACATCTCATGCAGCGTGTTGACATGGAAAAACAATTGAACGCTCTCGTCCCGGAAAAGGCTCCGGAACCCGAACCCGTCCTGCCTGGTGGCGAAGCGATCGCCCCGGAATGCACGATTGACGACTTCTCGAAGATTGACCTTCGTGTTGCCAAGATCGTCAAGTGTGAAACCGTTGAAGGTGCCAACAAGCTCCTGCGCCTCACGCTCGATATCGGCGAAGGGCGTACGCGTAATGTCTTCTCTGGCATTCGTAGCGCCTATAAGCCCGAAGAACTCGAAGGCCGCCTTACCGTCATGATCGCTAACCTCGCACCTCGCAAGATGCGTTTTGGCGTCTCCGAAGGCATGGTTTTGGCCGCCTCTGATGCCAACGATAAGTCCTTGGGCTTGTTCGTTCTTGAGCCGCACGCTGGCGCCATTCCGGGCATGCGCATCCGATAATTTCGATTTATTTGCCAAATAAAGCAATTATTTCAAGATTACTTGCGATTGAACAAAGGCACCCTCTCCTCAAGGAGGGTGCCTTTTCTTACAATTAACTATTTTTACAGACCCCTCACTTTCATTGTCATGAGTTTTAAAGAAGCGGCCCGTGAATTCATGCACCATGTTCCACTGGCCAAATTCCACCCCGTCCTTCTCAACAGTCTGAAGGAATATGACTCCCACATGCTTTCCCGCGATATTTCCGCAGGGTTAACGGTGGGTATGGTCGCACTCCCCCTCGCGATGGCTTTCGGTATTGCCTCTGGCGTTCCGCCCGAGTCTGGTCTTTATACCGCCATCATTGCAGGCTTTATCATTTCTCTGCTCGGCGGTTGCCGCGTTCAGATTGGTGGCCCTGCAGGTGCTTTCGTTGTCATCATCTACGGCATCATTGCTCAATATGGTCTGGGCAACTTGATGCTCGCGACACTCGGTTCTGGTGTGCTCCTATTTTTTATGGGGCTCTTCAAAATCGGGGGCTTTATTAAGTTCATTCCTGTGTCCATCGTGATTGGCTTTACGAATGGTATTGCCGTCATGATTGGCTTACAGCAGGTCAAAGACTTCTTAGGCTTAACAGTCGCCAAAATGCCTGCTGACTTCTTTGGTCAGGTCAACACCATCATCACCCATATCAACACGGTGAACTGGTGGGCTTTAGGCATTGCACTCACTAGTTTTCTCATTATTAAGTTCTGGCCCAAGGGCTATCAGATGAGCGGTCCGCAGTGGAAGCGTTGGTTAGCTCACTTGCCTGGAACGGTGGTTGTGCTCGTCCTTTCCACGGTGGTTGTCACGGTCTTCCATTTGCCTGTCGAAACGATTGGCTCTAAATTCGGTGGCATCCCGCAGTCGTTACCGAGCTTACAGATGCCCGACCTTGAATGGGAAACGGCCAAACAAATGATCGGTCCTATGATCACGATCGCCGTGCTTGGTTCCATTGAAAGTCTGCTCTGCGCTCGCGTGGCTGACACGATGACCGACGACCGCCACGATCCCAACCAGGAATTGATGGGTCAAGGGATTGCTAACATGATCGTGCCGTTCTTTGGTGGGATTCCTGCTACGGGTACCATTGCCCGTACGGTGACCAACATCAAGTCGGGCGCCTTCTCCCCTGTCGCTGGCATGGTGCACGCTGTGACGTTGCTCGTGGTCATTTTGGCCGCCGCTCCGTTGGCTAGTAACATCCCGCTTTGCGCACTTGCCGCCATCTTGGTTTTCGTGGCTTGGAACATGGGCAATTGGCGTGAATTCTTACGCTTACGCCAGATGACCCTTTCCTACAAGGCAACGCTCTTGATCACGTTCTTCTTAACTGTGATCTTTGACTTGACTGTGGCTGTTCAGTTTGGCTTGGTAGTTGCCTGCGTGTTCTTCTTGATGCGTATGAATAACCTCACCGTGGTCGAACCCGTCACCTTACCGTTTGACGTGCCCGATACGGTTGAAGCTTGGCACATCAAGGGCGCCCTCTTCTTTGGCTCCGTCTCTAAGCTTGAACATGTGACCGATCCAACGCGCATTACCTCGGCCGCTGCCGCTCGTATTGTCGTTTTGGACTTTACAGACTTGCTCAACATTGACAACTCTGCCATGGACCAGATTGAAGTCTTTGTCCGTGCCTTGCACCGTCACAACCATGAGTTAATCATCGCTGGCGCTTCGGGTCACCCGTTGGCTCAGCTAAAGCGTACGGGTATCGCACAGCACCTTGGTCCCAATTTGGTTCCGAACATGGAATTTGCCATGGCCAGAGCTAAAGTTGTCTTGAAAGAACAAGATGAAAAGGCTGCAGCTAAGCGCGCACTCTTAGGTGAAGCCTAATTAACCAAAAAGGGGATTGAAACTTCAATCCCCTTTTTCTTTAACCAAATAAACCAGAATCAAGCGGGTCAGGACACCGTAACACGGTTTCTTCGTTCCCCTCAGGCAACGTGATATAAATCGGCGCATAGGGCGCTGCCTGCGTCACAATCACCATTTCTTCTTTGGCCAACTCCAACATCGCCAAAAACCACACTGTCTGCGTCTCGCGATCCGGAGCCTCTTCCCATAACTTCGAGAGCGTCACCATAGCGTGTTGACGCAGTTTACGAAGGAGTGCCGACATATGTTCTCTCACTGAGAGTTCTTGTCGACTCACTTTATGTCGATCTCGTAGCCGCAATCGTCTGACCACATCTCCCCAAGCCGACACCAATTCATGTGCCTCAACGTCAGGTAATGGCACCTCTTTAGGCACATTAAGTTCTGCTGTAGCCACTTTGAAATCACGATCAATGCGAGGCAAGGCTTGCATTTGCAGTGCCGCTGCTCGGATTTGCTCGTAGGCCTCTAATCGGCGCATGAGTTCCGCGCGTGGGTCTTCAACCTCCTCCCCCTCTTGAGCACGCACTGACGGCAACAACAAACGGCTCTTAATCTGCATTAGCGTGGCAGACATCACGAGATAAGCCGCAGCCAACTCCAAATCATTTTCGCGAACAAGATCGACATAACGCATGTACTGTTCCGTCAATTCAGCCATTGGAATATCCATGATGTCGAACTTTTGCTTTCGAATCAGATACAAAAGAAGGTCTAACGGCCCTTCAAAGCTCGTCAAAAAGATTCTTAGCGCTTCAGGTGGGATATACAAACCCTCAGGACACGTCGACAAAGGCTCACCATATAAGCGAGCCAAAATCAATCCTTCAGTGCCCTCATCGACGCCTCTAGCCTTAAGTTGAGATGCGCTATCCATCATGCGAAAAAAATGCCTCCCTTACCGTCCATCTCATGAACGATAACGAAGGCATTCAAAAGATCTCGTTTAAGACGAAAACTTAGTTCGGATCGTACATGAAGGCGCGAACAGCGGCTTCAAGGTCTTCCGGACGTTCGTTATTGGCAAGACCGTTGTCATAAGCGTACTGAGCAACCGTAGCACCAATCTTGACAGAAACTTCACGAACCATAGAAAGCGGCGGATAGAGAGAACCCTGTTCAAGGTCAGATTCGCTCACGAATTCAGCCAAGGCACGAGAAGCGGCCAAGAACATACCAGTCGGCATGCAACGAGCCTGCGCAAACACAGCGCCGAGACCCAAGCCCGGGAACACATAGCTGTTGTTACCCTGACGCGGCACAAAGGTCTTGTCACCCAAGGCCACCGGAGCGAACGGAGAGCCAGAGGCAAAGAGCGCACGGCCATTCGTTTCACGATAAGCAGTTTCAGCGTTGCATTCAGCACGAGACGTCGGGTTAGAGAGCGCAAACACGATCGGACGTTCGTTGATTTCAGCCATTTCGTGGAGTACTTCAGCATTGAAGGCACCCGGCTGAGCAGCCACACCGATGACACCGGTCGGACGCAAAGCACGAACGGCTTCAATAAACGTCTTGCAGTTAGGCAGATCGTGAGCAAACGGCACCTTGTTGTGAGCGAGCTTGTCGCCACGCGTGGACGTCACAAGACCCTTGGAGTCAAAGAGACAGCAGTGCTTCAAAGCTTCAGCACGATCCATGCCTTCAGCAACCATAGCATCGACCAATAATTCGGCGATACCCGTCGCAGCTTCGCCAGCGCCCAAGAAGAGGAAGCGCTGATCAGCGAGCTTCTGCTTCGTCACACGAAGAGCAGAGTACACACCTGTCACAGCAACGGTAGCCGTACCCTGGATGTCGTCGTTGAAGCAAAGGCACTTATCCTTGTAACGTTCCAACAAGTCGAAAGCGTGGTTGTTACCGAAGTCTTCGAACTGGATCAAAACGTTCGGCCAACGGCGACGCGCTTCCGTCATGAACTCTTCAATGAGTTCGTCATAGGCTTCGCCAGACACACGTTCGTGGCGCAAACCTAGATAAAGCGGATCGTTCAGGTTGTCCTGGTTGTTGGTACCAACGTCAATCGTCACCGGGAGCGTCTTTTCTGGAGCGATACCAGCACAAGCCGTATAGAGAGACAACTTACCGCAAGGAATGCCCATGCCGTTGACGCCAAGGTCACCCAAGCCGAGAATACGCTGACCGTCAGTCACAACGATCACGTCGACTTCTTCGTTCGGCACATTGTCGATGATTTCACCCACACGCCCCTTATCGTTGATCGAGATAAAGGCACCGCGCGGATAGCGGTAGATATGACTGAATTTCTGGCAGACTTCACCCACGGTCGGCGTATAAACCACCGGCATAAAGTCATCAATATGTTCGATCAAAAGCTTAAAGTAGAGATCTTCATCGGTTGTATGAAGACTATCAAGCATCAAGAACTTGTCGAGAGCGGTCGGGCAACGATCAAGCAACGCGAGCATGCGCTGAACCTGAAGTTCCTTGGTCGTCACAGCGGGCGGAAGAAGACCGCGAAGCCCCTTTTCGTCACGTTCTTCCTGAGTAAAGGCATCGGCGCGGTTGAGCTGCGGATTGCGGAGCAGATCAGCACCGCGAACTTGCTTGAAATCAGTCATAAGTCCTTCTTTTGAAAAAACTCCACGGGGTACACAATTGTCCGGGCAGTTATATAAGGTACTGAAGGTGTCAACAAATGCTTGCGACACCTTCCTCGGTCATTGTAACAAGACTTCCCTTTGAAATTTGAGGTTCAGATATTAGAGAAACATCGTAGCTTGTGCCCAATGCTCTAATTTCTGATCTAACTCCTAGCTCTCAGCCTCATACCATAGACTTCGCCTATAGATTGACGAATGCTAGTTGAATCAGCTCTTACTTCAAGGTCTTCAAAAGTTGATTAGCAGATTTAGAAGCTTCTGAATCTGGGAACTGCTTGATCACTTTCTTAAGTGTTGCCGCGGCCGCTTTAACGTTACCCAAAGAAGCCTGCGCAGAGGCTACAGAAATCATGGCATCAGGCACACGGCTATGCTTCGGGTACTGCTTAATCAACTGATTCTGCACATTGATCGTGCTCTTATATTGTTCGAGTGCGAAATGACAAGACCCACGCCAATAGAGTGCATCAGCACGGTAGGGCGAATTTTCCCAGTCAGTGGCAAACTTCGTAAATCGTGTTACAGCCGCCTTATAGTCGCCCGCCTTGAGTAGTTCAAGCGCTGCATCGTATGCGGCCTGTTCCTGAGGCATCACCTTGAACTTTTCACCGTTAACCTCAATCTCTTTAGGCTCAAACTTACCTACGCGCTCATCGATATTGGCATAGAGCTGACGATTGCTACGCTTTTCCGTGTTGAGCGCGTTGGTCAGCTCTTCGACCTTACCCGTCAAAATGCGATTTTGGTTTTGTAAGCTATCCAGGCGGTTCACAAAGGTCATTTGCGTATTTTTAAGTTGTTCTTCTAACGCCTGAACTTGTGCACGTAAATCTAAAATTGCACGTCGAGCATCGTCGTCCGCAAAGGCCATCGCACCACTTGCGATGCTAGCCAACACGGTCAGAGCCCCAAAACGGGCCATCATCAATCTCATAGTCATACAAAACTCCAGTGAAAGAGCGACTCAGTTCTCACACCCATAAAGACTAGACAAAAAACAGCCGGCCGTGCCTATGTCGGCGACGTCCGGCTGATGTGGCTATCGTAGATAGCGCTTATCCTTACTTAGCAGGCTTATCAGCCGTCACTTCCGTAGGATAAACGATATCGGCACGACGGTTCTGAGCCCAAGCCTCTTCACTGTGACCAAAGGCCACCGGCTTTTCACGACCGAAAGAAACGGCTTCAATACGATCAGCTGGCACACCGAGCAACTCTAAACGCTGCTTCACAGCTTCAGAGCGCTTCTGACCCAGAGCCAGATTGTATTCACGGCCACCGCGTTCGTCGGTATTACCCTGAATGACGATGTTCACTTTCGGATTGGCAACAAGCCAACGAGCATGCGCTTCAACGTTACGCATGTATTCGGGAGCCACTTCATAGGAGTCAAAAGCGAAGTAAACAGAACGCTGAGAAAGCGGATTGTTCGGATCCGTAAACGGATTCGTCGCCTGCTGACCTTCGACCTGAGTGCCCGCGAGCGTGCCAGACTTAGCGCCTTCGTCCAAAGAGACGGAAGAGCAACCGCTCAACAGAGCAGCAACAGCAGCCGAAGCTGCAAGAACTTTCCAAGAGAACGACATGATGTCTTTCCTATCTTTAGTAAAGATGATTTTTTATAGTGAGTAGGTTAAGGCAGAATCGGACCCCAACTAGGTTCTCTGATATCTCCCTTTCCAGTCAAACGCGTCATAAGACGACCATCTGTCGAGGCCGTTCCTAAAACGCCACGACCACGTTCCTCCGTGGCATAAACCAAGAAGCGACCGTTCGGTGCAAAAGATGGTGATTCGTCACGATCCGTCGTAGAGACTAGTGTCGTTTGTCCCGTCGACAAATCCATTACCGCTGTACGGAATCGACCATTAATGCGTGAAATATAAGCCAAAGTATTGCCGTCTGGGCTGATGCTCGGACTAATGGCATAACTCGACCCAAAGGTGACACGTTCAGCGGGCGCACTACCATCTAACAATTGACGATAGATCTGGGGCGCGCCACCACGATCACTAGTGAAATACAACCAACGACCGTCGTTCGAGAATACGGGTTCGGTATCAATACCGTAGCTTCTCGTAAAGCGACGTAACCCCGTCCCGTTTGCTCGCATCAAATAAACTTGCGTCACGCCATCCCTAGAAAGCGCAACCGCCATCATTTGACCGTCGGCACTAAAGGCCGGCGCCGAGTTATTACCACGGAAGGCCGAAATTGCATGACGACCGCCCGTACTCAAATCTTGAATAAAGACAATCGGCTTACGTTGTTCAAAACTCACATAAGCAAGTTTGCGGCCATCAGGCGACCATACGGGCGAAATAATCGGTTCATCAGAACGAAGCACTTCAACCGTATTAGCACCATCACTATCGGCCACAATCAGACGAAAATCGCGTCGGCCTAATTGAGACACATAGACCAAGCGAGAAGCAAACATGGGGTTTTCACCCGTTAACTTCGTATAGATGCGATCGGCAACGCGATGGGCAGCCATGCGGATCTGCTTTTTGCTCACCACAAACTGTCCAGAATCGAGCATCGTGTTCGACACTGCATCGTGAAGGAAGTACTTCACTTCCCAACGACCATCAGACAACTGTTTGACAGATCCTACGACCAAAGCATTGGCGCCGGCTTGCGCCCAATGAGGCAAACTTTCGGGCTTACTTAGATCTTCAGCCGTATCCTCAGCGCCAGTCGGGATTAGACGAAAAGCACCAGAGCGCTCAAGGTCAGCACCGATCACAGCGCTCAGGTCTTCACCCACTAGGCTCGTACCTTCCAATACCTTGATCGCGATCGGAAGCTGATTAGCCCCTACCCCGGTAATCGACACCTGTAACTCAGCCATCGCAGGCAATGAGGTCATTAAGCCAGCAGCTACACCTGCCCCAACCAACTGGCGTCGGGAAAATTTGAGTGTCGTCACAAATGACTCCCTATTTGAACACGCAACCGCCCTTGAAGAGCGGTTGCGTTCTATCGAGGCCCTCATCACTCGCAAAGGCAATGAGGCCAATACTCAAATACCGTCAAAAAATTAGTGACGGAAATGACGTTCGCCCGTGAAGACCATCGTGATGCCGCGTTCATCAGCAGCAGCGATCACTTCGTCATCGCGGATAGAGCCGCCCGGCTGGATCACAGCCGTCGCGCCAGCGTCGACCACAACATCGAGACCATCACGGAACGGGAAGAAAGCGTCGGAAGCAGCAACGGAGCCAACGAGCGACAAGTTAGCTTCTTCAGCCTTGATCATGGCGATGCGAGCAGAGTCAACGCGGCTCATCTGACCAGCGCCAACGCCCAACGTCATACCACCGCGAGCGTAAACGATCGTGTTGGACTTAACGAAACGAGCAACGTTCCAAGCAAACATCATGTCAGCGATCTGAGCAGAGGTCGGCTGACGCTTCGTCACGCAACGCAAAGCGCTTTCGTCACAGAGCTGAATGTCAGGACTCTGAACCAACAAGCCACCGCCGACGCGCTTAAAGTCGAAGTCGTTGTGAGCGCCACCCAAGGCAACAACCAACAAGCGCAAGTTCTTCTTAGCAGCGAACACTTCAAGCGCTTCAGCGCTGAAGGACGGTGCAATGATCACTTCAGCAAACTGCTGAGCAACCTGGCGAGCGCATTCACCCGTCACTTCACGGTTAAAGGCGATGATGCCCCCGAAGGCAGACTTAGAGTCCGTCTGGAAAGCCTTGGCATAGGCTTCAGCCGAGTCAATACCCACAGCGACGCCGCACGGATTGGCGTGCTTGATAATCACACAAGCCGGGGCTTCAAAGGAACGGACGCATTCCCAAGCAGCATCACTGTCAGCGATGTTGTTGTAGGAGAGTTCCTTGCCCTGGAGCTGTTCGTAACCTGCCAACAAGCCCGGAGCCACAGAAGCTTCACGATAGAAAGCGGCGGCCTGATGCGGATTTTCGCCGTATCGCATATCCTGCACCTTTTCCCACTGACGCGTCAGCACTTCAGGGAAGCGGGTACGCTGATTGTTTTCGTCAAGGCTCGTGAGGTAGTTCGTGATCATGCCGTCGTAACGAGCGGTATGAGCAAACACCTTCTTAGCCAAAGCCAAACGCGTAGCTGCGGTCACACCACCTTCAGCCTTGATTTCAGCCACAACAGCCGCGTAGTCCGTCGGATCAACGATCACAGCAACAGACTCATGGTTCTTAGCCGCAGCACGAATCATCGTCGGGCCACCAATGTCGATATTTTCGATGGCGTCTTCGAACGTGCAATCAGGCTTAGCAATCGTCTGTTCGAACGGATAAAGGTTCACGCAAATGATGTCGATCGGGTCGATCTTGTGGGCTTCAAGGGCAGCCATGTGTTCGGCCACCGGACGGCGAGCCAAAATACCAGCGTGAATCTTCGGATTCAAGGTCTTGACACGACCGTCAAGCATTTCAGGGAAGCCCGTATAGTCGGCCACTTCCTGGCAGGGAACGCCTTCCTGGGTGAGGAGCTTCGCGGTACCGCCAGTACTCAGAATGTGATAGCCCAAAGCCACCAATTCGCGAGCGAAGTCGACCACACCGGTCTTGTCGGACACGCTGATAAGAGCCTGTTTTTTCATTGCTTATTTCCTTTTGAAAATTACCCGTTCACAAGTCGATGCTCGGCGAGCTTCTTGCGTAGGGTATTTCGGTTAATACCAAGTAATTTTGCAGCTTCAGTTTGGTTGTTTCGACACAGTGCCATCACATACAGCAACAACGGACGTTCCGCGGCGGCAATGACAAGTGGATACAAAGGCATTGGATGAGAGCCATCAAGCTGTTTGAAATATTGGCTCAACTGACCAACAACAGCCTTATCCAGTGGGCTCGGATCATCACACCCCATCACAGACCAAACAGTCTCGGAGTCAATGGGACCGTAAGTGACTTCGACCTTTTTGCGAGGACGACCTTGGCGCCTCATCTGAATCGAATCACCATGCTTATTCTGTTCACGCTCGAATGACATGTTATGAAACTCTTTCGAAATAGAGGTTAAGACATTCTGCCAGGTCTTTAGCCCCTTGTTTCGTCATAAGTGCCTTCAGTAGCATTTCGCTACCATCTAGACCCCGAAGATAATGATTCAGATGCTTACGGAATGTCACTACACCTCTTGCTTCGCCATAATAGTCAAAATGTTGCCGCATGTGCAGATTTATGACCCGTTGCTTTTCTTGAAGTGTAGGTTTAGGCAACAAAGTTCCCCATCCCAAGGCGGAAGAGACCTCATTAAAGATCCACGGGTTGCCATAGGAAGCTCGGCCGATCATGACACCATCGGCCCCCGTTTGCTTCATCACTGCTACCGCTTTTGCCCCAGAATCAATATCCCCATTGGCGATGACTGGAATCTCTCCAGCCGCTTTGACACGCCGAATGGTTTCGTATTCAGCTTCACCCCGAAAGCCGTCTGCACGCGTTCGACCATGCACCACAAGCATAGAGATCCCTTCGCTTTGTGCGATACGTGCGATCGTTTCAGCATTTCGATGGGCCTGATCCCAACCCGTTCGGATCTTCAATGTCACAGGAATATCGACAGCCCCCACTACCGCCGAGAGTATTTGTGTCACCAGCGTCTCATCCTTCATCAAAGCGCTGCCACAGGCCGTTTGTAGCACCTTTTTAGCAGGGCACCCCATATTGATGTCCACGACCTGTGCGCCAGAGTCTTGAGCGTAACGAGCAGCATCAGCCATCATCTGAGGATCAGCCCCAAGCAGTTGCACAACACGTAACCCCGACTCTTCATCACAAGCCCAACGTGTGGAACTTTTTCGGCTCGAACGAAATTCAGGCTTACTCGTTGTCATTTCACCCACAGCATAGCCTGCCCCAAACATGCGGCATATTTCTCGATAGGGCAAGTCGCTCATCCCTGCCATAGGGGCCAACATCACGGGCACGTTAACGGTATAGGGTCCTAATTTCACGCTCTACTCGCAAATCGGCAAAAGTCTCAACAAAAAGTGTGTCGTATTTTATCGGTTTCGTTATTTTCCCTCTCGGGAATGAATTCATTAACCAAACTGAGATTCAGCAATCTGTAACTCGTTGGCATCCCCTACGTTTAACCAACGCCCTTCATAGCATTCGCCCGACACCCGTCCCTGTTCACAGGCGTCCCACAACCACGGAAAGAGTTTGGCTTTCACGGGTTCCACACCATCAAATAAGCGCGTGTGATAAACCCCCAAGCTCGAAAAAGTATGCGTTTTGGGCATCGGCTTCACCAATCCCTTAGCATTCAACGTCATATCCCCTTGAGCGTGATAAGCGGGATTGGGCACTAATACCAAATGCGCGTCAAGGTCACTGGTCTGTAGCGCCTCACCTCGACGCACTAACGCCGAATAATCAAAATCGGTCACGATATCAGACGCCACCGCGACAAAGGCCGTGTCTCCATCAGCAGTCAGCAAGGGAAGTGCTTTAGCGATCCCACCTAAGGTTTCTAGGGCATCTTCCGAACAATTACCTTCAACCGAATAATAGAGACGTACACCAAATTGGCGCCCATCCCCTAACGTATCCATGATTTGCGCACTGTGGTAAGCCACATTCAGCACCATATCTCGAATACCTGACGCTTTAAGTGCTTCAATTTGACGAACAACCATTGGCACCCCACCCACCGTCACAAGGGGCTTTGGGGTTGTGAGGGTCAGTGGGCGCATACGGCGACCTTCGCCAGCAGCAAAAATCAATGCACGCATAGGGGATGTCCTTTGACGATAGAACGTAATTAGAAGGTATAACCCACCTGAACGTCAGAGCCTTCCAACTCATTAATCAGATGCGTCAACGGCGACAACTGAATGTAACGGCGAGACGTCTTGCGAACGTAATCGATGAATCGAGGCGTATCTTCAAGATACTTTGGCTTACCATCGCGATAATTCAATCGGGCAAAAATACCCAACACCTTCAAGTGGCGTTGAATACCCATAAATTCCACATCGCGATAGAAAGTGCCGAAATCGTCTGGCACAGGCAAGCCCGCCTTACGAGCCTTTTCCCAATAGCGAATCGTCACGTCAAGCACAAAACTTTCGCCCCAAGAAATAAAGGCATCACGCATCAAAGAGGCAATGTCATAGCTCAACGGGCCATAAAGTGCATCCTGGAAGTCCAAAATGCCAGGCATTGGTTCAGAAACCATCAAATTACGCGGCATGAAATCACGATGGACAAAAACCAAGGCTTCGCGGCAATTGTTGTCCAAAATGGCATCCGTCGCCATCCTCCACCACTTTTGTTGCGTTTCATTCCAAGTCACGCCGCGGTGACGACCCACATACCATTCGGGGAAGAGATCAATTTCACGCTGCAAAACTTCACGACTATAGGGAGGCAACACGCCAGGACGAGAAATCTTCTGCCATGCCACCAGCGCCGTGGTCGCTTTATCCATTAAGGCACCAGCGTTTTCTTCGGTTAAAACATCCAAATAGGTTTCACGCCCCAAGTCCGAGAGCAACATAAAACGATGATCCGTTGCCGAAGCAAAGATTTCGGGCGCATTGAGTCCCGCTTCTTCGCGCATTAAACGATCAACCTTTAGGAATGCATCGAAACTTGCCTGCGTTTCGCCATCAGCATTCATCGCAATATAAGTTTTCCCATCAGCCGCAGTAATTCGGTGATAAGAACGAAAACCCGCGTCTGCACCAGCTCGGCTCATCGTCGAAAGTTCGAGACCATATTGGGGTGCCAACGACTGCAACCATTGATCAAAAAACGTGTTGTCATTTTGAGCGGTCATCGTCATAAATTCCTTTTATCCAAGATCCTTTTCGGCATCAGAGATGATTTTCCCTCGACTCAAGTACTCTGCCATGATGAGGGGCTTTATAATCTTTTAATTATTTTGCCGTCATTCTATAAGGCCTGGCCTCAGGCTGTCACTTTCCCCGGTTTATTCATGTCATTTCCGCATATTCGACCGATCACAATTAGCGTGAGCTTAGCGGTGGCCGCAATGGCTTACAGCGTTCCAGCAACGGCTACTCAATCCAACAACCGTGTGGCATTAGAGTCTGTCATTGCTTTGGATCCTTCTGGCGCCACGCCAGCCACAGACTCCGCCAGTTTTGTCTCTGCGGATCGAATTGAAGGGAATCCTGAAGAACAATTGCATCTCTACGGTCAAGCCGAAATTCGCCGTGCGGGCACCGTTCTTAAAGGGGATCGCATCACCTATACGCAGGCCACTGACGAAGTTCAGGCTGAAGGGAACGCCAAGATTTCTCGTCTAGGCGCTACGTTCTCAGGCCCCTCTATGCGCTTCAAGATTACCCCTCGCACTGGGGCCATGAACGACGCTGAATATGAATACGCGCCGCGCAACTTGCGTGGTTGTGCCAAAAACATTCGCTTTATGTCTGGCGATACGACCACTTTTGACGAAGCGAAAATCACGACCTGTAAGCGCGATGACGAAGCTTGGTTCATCACAATGAACAAGCTCGAAATCGATGAGTACGACCAAACCGCTAGCGGCACGGGTGCCGTTCTTAACTTTATGGGACTACCCATCATTGGGACGCCCTGGTTTGCGTTCCCGATCAGTCAAGAACGTCGTTCGGGTTTCTTAGTTCCAACCTATGGGATGAGTTCCACGCGCGGTCTCGATCTCACAATTCCGTACTACTTCAACATTGCCCCCAACTACGACTTAACGCTCACGCCGCGCGTGATGAGTAAGCGTGGTGTGATGTTGGATACGCAAGCTCGCTTCCTCTATAACGATTTCTCGACGGTGGTTGACTACAGCTATTTGCCTGATGACCGCATCACCAAAGAAAATCGTTCGAGTGTTCATGTCGACTCGCAATATCGCAAAGACCATTTAAGCGCTCGTGTTAATTACAACCGAGTGTCTGACGACGATTTCATTACGGACTTTTCGGGCAACATTCGTGAGTCTTCTGAAACCGTATTGCCGCAAGACTACTCCGTTCGTTACGACGAGACCTATTGGAATACAGCCATTAACGTCCAAAAAAATCAGACGTTAGATGTCAACGGCATTCACTCAACCAAGCCGTACGAACGCGTACCTCAGATCGTTTTCAATGGCTATAACGGCAATTGGAATGGGTTTGAACTCAACACCACGCTCGATGCCACACGATTTGAAAGTCCCTATATGGTGAACGGAGATCGCTTTGTCTTTGAACAGAGCGCCGCTTACCCCTTCCGTGGTGCTGGTTGGTTTGTGGTACCCAAGGCCACATTCTTAGGTACGTGGTATCAATTACGTGACATCAAAGATTCTGAGAAAGCGCAGTTTGATGAGAAAGACCCTCACCGCACGTTACCCATGTTTAGTATCGATAGCGGTTTGGTCTTTGAACGCGATACCACTTGGTTTGGTCGTGCGGCTTACCAAACGCTTGAACCACGCATTTACTATGCCTGGGTACCGTACCGTAACCAGGATAATCTCCCGGTCTTTGATACCAGTATTGCCGACCTGAATTTCGCAACACTCTTTAGCGAAAACTTATTCTCGGGTTACGACCGTGTGAGCGAATCAAATCAGCTGACAACCGTGTTGTCGACGCGTTACTTTGATCAAGCTTCTGGTTTGGAACTTTTCCGTGCAAGCGTAGGTCAGCGTCGTTACTTCTCGGATCAGCGAGTAAGTTTCTATGTTCCCGGGAGTAATCAAACCCAATTAGCACGTAATGAAGAAGTTCGTAGCGACTTGCTCGCAAGTGTTGGTGCGCGTTTGACGCGTAGTTTGACTGCTAATGTGAGCGGCCAGTACTCGTCTGCACGCCATCGCTTTGAAAAGGTCACCGCGGGTATTCGTTGGCAGCCCAAGCCCATGTCGCTCATCGGCTTGTACTATCGCTACAACTACTCGCACGATCAGGACTTCAACAATTACGACAACGACTACATTAAGCAGGTGGACTTCGCCGTTCAGTGGCCGCTGACTGACCGTCTCTTCGGTATCCTCCGCTACAACTATTCTCTGTTGCAGAAAAAGCCGATCGAAATGATCGCTGGGGTTGAATATCTCCACGACTGCTGGACCTTGCGCTTTGCAACCCAGCGTTACACCACGGCCTCCAACAGTGAAGAATCCAACTTCTTCTTACAACTCGAGCTCAACGGCTTAGGTAGTATGGGAACAAGCCCGCTTGCAGAACTAAAGCGCAACATTAAGGGTTATCAGACCACTACCCAAGTACCAGACAAGATTGGACAGTACGATTACTATGAATAAGCTCAAGACTATTGCCGTGTTGACGATGGGCATCGTCGCTTTCGGCACGACATATGCTGAACCCGTTTCTCAGGACGTACAGGCTCAGGCCGTGCAACCGATGGAACTTGACCGTATCGTCGCCGTTGTTAACAACGACGTTATTACGGAACGTGAATTGCAAGAGCGTACCCACGTGGTGGCACTCAATCTTCGCCGCCAAAACATTCAACTCCCCGCAATGGAGTTGTTGCGCACCCAGGTCTTGGAACGTTTGATCTCTGAGCGTACGATCATGCAGCGCGCTCGCGAAACAGGTATTCGTATTGATGACCAGATGGTCAATGCGTCCATTGAGCAGATCGCCCGCCAAAACAATTTATCCGTTGACCAGTTGCGTCAACGCTTGATCGCTGACGGCGTCTCTTTTAGTGCCTTCCGTGAAGAAATCCGTGACGAAATCACGACGCAACGTTTGCGCGAACGTGAAGTGGATGCCAAGATCGTCATTCCTGAAAGTGAAGTCGATGCCTTCTTAGCTGAAAAAGCTGGCTTTACGGGTTCCGACACGACGGAATACCACATCCAACACATTGTGCTTCCGATCGACCATCCAGATAATACGGAACTGCTTAAAAAGCAGGCTGAAGACATCGCCGCTCGCGCTCGTACTGGTGAAGACTTCGCCATGCTTGCTGCCACCTTCTCTCGCTTGCCTGATGCACTGCAGGGTGGTGACATCGGTTGGCGCACTCTTCAATCTTTGCCTGGCGTCATCAGCGACACGTTGAAGGACGCCGATAAGAAACCTGGCATCTACGTTGTCAAGCATCAAACGTCCTGGGAAGTGGTTCGCGTCGTTGATACGCGTGACGGCGTTCAGCATAAGTTGGCCGGCGGTCCTGTGGAACAGACCCACGCTCGTCACATCCTGATGCTTGTCAGCGACCTCACCCCTGAAGGTGAAGTGGTTCATCGTCTCAATGACATCAAGCGTCGTATCGATGCTGGTGAAGCTGACTTTGCTACGATGGCTCGTCTCCACTCTGTGGACAATACCGCTACCCGTGGTGGTGACTTAGGTTGGTTGCAAACGGGTGACACGGTTCCTGCCTTTGAAAAGGCCATGAACGCCTTACAACCGGGGCAAGTCTCTGAACCTGTGAAATCTCAGTTCGGTTACCACTTGATTCAGGTGATGGAACGTCGTCTTGAAAAGGATGGCAATCCGCAACGTATGCGTATCCAAGCTCGTCAGCAGCTTCGTGAAAAGAAGCTTGGTGAGGCCACCTACAACTGGCAACGCGAACTGCGTGACCGCGCTTACGTCGAAATCCGTGACAAGGGAGACTTCTAATGATCGAACGCCGGCCTGTTGCCATTACTACGGGTGAACCTGCCGGCATCGGTCCGGAGGTTTCTTTAAAAGCTGCGCTGTCAATTACCGATCCTATTGTCCTAATTGGGAATCAAGCGCTTCTCAAAAAAGAAGCCTCCCGTCTCGGGTTCGAGTGGCCTCTACCCGATCACGTCCGCATTCTTGACATCCCTTTAAACGCCCCTGCTTTAGCGGGACAGCTTGACGTTCGTAACGCTAGCTATGTGCTTGAAACTTTACGTCAAGCGCATCACGGCGCTATGACTGGACAATGGTCGGCCATTGTGACAGCCCCTGTTCAAAAAAGCATCATCATCGAGTCAGGCGTCCCATTTACTGGGCACACGGAGTTTTTCCAAGACTTGGCTGGCGTACCTCGTGTCGTCATGATGCTCACGTCTAATGACCGTCCTGACGCGATGAAAGTGGCACTTGCGACCACGCATTTACCGATTTCTGCTTTGTCAGCGGCGATTACTGGACCTCTTTTAGATGAAGTCCTTGAAACACTTCATCATGCGCTCAAAACCGATTATGCTTTCGCTCAACCGCGCATCCTTGTCACGGGGTTAAATCCTCATGCAGGTGAAAACGGACATATTGGCCGCGAAGAAGTTGAAACGATTACGCCTGCTCTTCAACGCGCTCAAGCCAAGGGCTTTTTGGTTACGGGTCCAGTCCCCGCGGATACGGCTTTTATTCCTGGGCATTGGAATCGATATGATGCAGTCTTATGCATGTATCATGACCAAGGTCTCCCCGTCTTGAAGCACGTAGGCTTCCAAGATGGCGTGAATGTCACGTTGGGGCTACCTTATATTCGTACGTCCGTTGATCACGGGACGGCGTTAGACATTGCTGGCACTGGCAAAGCTGACGAACGTAGCATGATCTCCGCTCTCAAACTCGCACACTACCTTTCTAAGAATCGTGAAACAAGAATGGCTTGAAGGGCACAGAGCCCGCAAACGTTTTGGTCAAAACTTCTTACATGACCGCCATTGGATTGAACGCATTGTCCGCGGGATTGATCCCAAGCCGGGCGACGCCTTGATTGAAATTGGCCCAGGGCAAGCGGCTTTGACGCGTGAAGTCATTGCTGTGGCTCACCATGAAACGGCCGTTGAAATTGACCGAGATCTCGCTCAGTTCCTTCGTGAGCAATTCTCAGCTGAAGAGTTAACGCTGATTGAAGCGGACGCTCTGAAATTAGATTGGTCTACGGTACTTGAAGGCAAGCGCTTGCGTATCATTGGCAACTTGCCCTACAACATCTCTTCGCCGTTACTTTTTGCGCTGATGAACGCCGCTGATCGTGTGATTGACCAACACTTCATGCTTCAACGTGAAGTGGTTGATCGCATGGTGGCTGAACCAGGTAGCAAGATCTATGGTCGCTTGAGCGTGATGCTTCAGTATCGCTACGTCATGCATAAGCTCTTTGACGTTCCGCCGGGCGCCTTTGTACCGCCGCCCAAAGTGACCTCGTCTATCGTGCGCATGGTGCCTCGCCCCGTGGAAAGCTTAGAACCTGTCGATATGGACGTCTTTGCTCAAGTCGTGGCTCTCGCCTTCCAACAGCGTCGTAAGACGTTACGTAACGCGCTCTCGACCATTCTTGACGAAGAAGCCATTCAGCGCGCCAATGTCAATCCAGCAAGCCGCGCCGAAACCCTTGACGTAGCCGCCTACGTTCGCCTTGCCAAGGAAGCAGCCCGTCTGCAACCACAAAAGGACGCTATTTAAAAGCTATTCGTAAGCATATGCAGGTAAGTGTTGTACCGCCTTAAGTCGAGCTCTTTGGGTTTGACAAGGCGGATACATCCGTTCCACCTCCGCCCAAAAAGCCAATGAATGATCCATATGGATCAAATGCGCCAGTTCATGCGCAATCACATAACGAATTAAGTCGTCATCCAAGAAAATCAAACGCCAAGAAAAGCGAATCACTCGGCGAGAATTGCACGACCCCCAACGCCTCTTTGCGTTCGACAAATCCCAACTCACAGGTGGACGATAAGCGCGCATCAAGATCGGCGCTATCAACGCCTCAATCACGCGCTTTGCCTCAACTTTCATGAGCGCTTGTAAAGCCGCAACGATGCGCTCAGGCGCACTGTCGATTGGGATTGCTAGTGACAAACAAAAGCCTTCTTCACCCTGACTCACGCACGTCTGAGATGCACCTAATGAGAGTCTCGCCCGCTCTCCTCTAAATAACACCTTTCCGCCGTGATAAAGCTGCTCGGCCTGACGACGCGCTTCTTTTTCCTTTTTTATAGCCTCAAGATCCGCTAACGAACGCGCAATCCACGCACTTTTATTGCGAATCAATTGATCTGCTGTCTCAACAGACATCCTGGGCGACAAACGGATTGAAATTTCCAACGAGTTCCCATCGACCTTTAAAGTCATATTGGATTTGATGCGTGACGAATACACCAGTTGGTATCGGATCGAACGTACTTCCCCGTCCTGGACGACTTCAACCGTACGCCACAATTGATCTTCCGACATCACGCATTATCCCAATCGAGCAAGTTCACCTTCGATCCAAGCTTCAACCTCAGCAGTCACCTCATGCGGTTCACGACCTTTGGTTTGAATCACTGGACCAACGCTCACCGTGATCGTGCCAGGATGCTTAGCGATGCTATTTTTCGGCCAACAATGGCCAGCGTTGTGACAAATCGGCAAAATCGGCGTACCGCTTTGACAAGCAAAGCGCGCACCACCCGTCTTATAGCGAACACGTTCCCCCGGCGGCACACGCGTCCCTTCGGGGAACAAACAAATCCACCAACCTTGCTTAAGCTTCACGGGGCCTTTCTTCATAAAGGCTTCAAAAGCCGAACGACCTTTGCTTCGATCAATGGCCAACATGTCCATGGCCCATACAACCCAACCCAACAAAGGAATCCAATTGATGGATTTTTTATAAATAAAACAAGCTGGCCCAGCCAAATAGGCGCCTAACCAAAACGGATCCCAGGCTGACTGATGCTTAGCCAAAACCACCATCGGCTCGGTTGCTGGCGGCATATTTTCCATGCCTTTCATTTCCAAACGGATACCGCAAATCACGCGCAAAAGCGTTAAGACCAAACGAGCCCAAGGACGGCAAAACAGATCGTAACGACGCTGCACACTCAAAAAGGGCGTTGTCACCAAAATACACACCGTCAGACCAATAATGGTCAGACTTAAAGCCAAATAAAAGAGCCAACCACGCAAAATAGACATTGAAGACAAGACCTCAAAAAAAAGGGATCCCAAACGAATCATACCGTTAAGGATCCCTCATAGACGCTGAAAAAACAGCGACTTTATTTAAAGACGATACTTACTTGGCCAAACGAGCGATTTCAGCAACCTTGTTCATGACCACGTAAAGTCGCTTGAGCAACGCCTGACGGTTAGCACGCAAAGCCAAGTCTTCCGCATTCACCATGACATTGTCAAAGAAGCTGTCAACCGGACCGCGCAAGGCAGCCAACGTCGCCAACATGGCTTCGTATTCGCCACGTTCGAATTCGGCCATCGCCTTCGGTTCAACCGTCACCAAAGCGGCAAACAAGGCCTTTTCAGCGTCTTCAGCCAAGAGGGCTTCGTTCACATCGGTAGACACTTCGCCTTCAACCTTCTTGAGGATGTTACCGATACGCTTATTAGCGGCCGTCAAAGCATCCGCTTCAGGCATCGCCATGAAGGAGCGAACAGCAGCCAAACGCTTGGGCAATTCATCCAACTTTTCTGGATTCAAGGCCAACACAGCTTCAACTTCAAGCGTCGTGTAACCCGCGTCGCGCAGCATCACGCGCAAGCGATCCTGGAAGAACTGACAGAGTTCTTCACGATGATCAACCACACACGGAACGTCCTTTTCGGCGTTCCAAGCCGTGTCAATCAACGTATTCAAGCTGACCGGCAAAGCCTTTTCAATCAACATGCGCAACACGCCCAAGGCATGACGACGCAAAGCGAACGGATCCTTTTCACCCGTCGGCATCTGACCGATACCGAACAAGCCAATCAAGGTTTCCAACTTGTCAGCCAAAGCGGTCGCTAAGCTAACCGGCGTAGACGGCAAAGCGTCGCCAGCATAGCGCGGCTGATAATGTTCACGAATAGCCAATGCCACATCACGATCTTCCTTATCGTAAATGGCATAGTATTCACCCATAATGCCCTGCAATTCAGGGAATTCGCCAACCATCAACGTACGAAGGTCGGCCTTAGCCAACGTCGCGGCACGCTCGGCCTTAGCCTGATCTGCACCAATCAAGGTTGCAATCTGACCAGCCATCGTCTTCACACGGAGCATACGTTCAGCCTGCGTACCAAGCTTGTTGTGATAAACAACATACTTGAGGCCATCAACACGGCTTTCCAACTTTTCAAGTCGGTCCTGGTCATAGAAGAACTTAGCGTCAGCCAAACGAGCACGAACCACGCGGGCATTACCCGAAGAAATAGCAACGCCGCCATCCTTGGCTTCAAGCTGAGAAACCAACAAGAAGCGGTTCATCAAACGACCGTTAGCGTCACGCAAAGCGAAGTACTTCTGGTTAAGTTGCATCGTCAGAATCAAGCACTCTTCCGGAACAGCCAAGAATTCTTCTTCAAATTCGCTTTCATAGATCACCGGCCATTCAGTCAAAGCGGTAACTTCGTTCAACAAGTCTTCCGGCATGATGACCGTGCCGCCAATCTTTTCAGCACGTTCCGTCAAGAGCTGACGAATCATTTCACGACGTTCGGCATAGCAAGGCATCACCTTAGCAGCCTTCAGTTCTTCGACATAGCTGTCAGCGTTCGTCAGCAACACAGGCGTCGAAACATGGAAACGATGGCCGCGCGTTTCGCGATCAGCATCGAGACCAAACAACTTCACAGGCACAACGGCGTCACCAAAGAGCGCCGTCAAGTGCTTCACTGGACGCACGAAGGCTACGGTCGTTTCACCGTCAGCCAACTGATAGGTCATAACCTTAGGAATCGGCAAAGACTTGATAGAAGCGTCCAAAGCCTGTTGCAAACCTTCAGCGAGTTCAATACCAGGACGAACACCTTCAAACACCAACTGTTCGTTCTTACCATCGTTCACGCGCTTCAAGTCAGCAACGTCGCACGTAATGCCCAACGCCGCCATCTTCTTCGTAAGCGCAGGCGTAGCAGAACCGTCAGCTGCAAGACCCACACGCACAGGAACGAGCTTCTGCGTAAAGGCTTCGTCTGGGCTCTTAGCTAAAACGTTCGTGATATGCACAGCTAAACGGCGGGGAGCGCCATAGGCGGTCGTCACGCTACCTTCAGCCAAGAAACCACGCTGATTCAAATGCTGGGCAACACCCTGAGCAAAAGCCTGAGAAAGCTTTTCAAGGGCCTTCGGCGGCAATTCTTCCGTCTGAAGTTCAACGAGCAAATTCGTCATTTTCTTTCTTATCCTCCACTCGCCTTATTCCGCAGCCTTAGCTGCCAACATCGGGAAGCCCAAGCGTTCACGAGAATCGTAGTAGCTCTGAGCCACAGCACGAGAAATGTTACGGATACGAGCAATATAGGCTGCGCGTTCCGTGACAGAAATAGCACCGTGCGCATCCAAGAGATTAAACGTGTGACCAGCCTTGAGAACCATTTCATAGGCCGGAAGGGCCAAATTCAAGTCCATCAAACGCTTGGCTTCGCTTTCGTAGTAGTCAAACTGACCCAAGAGCTTGGTACAGTCGCTCGCTTCAAAGTTGTAAACCGACTGTTCAACTTCGTTCTGATGGAAAACGTCACCATAGGTAAGGACGCGTTCTTCGCCAGACGGATCCTTCCAGGTCGTGTAAACCAAGTCGAACACGTTGTCGCAATTCTGAAGGTACATGGTCAAGCGTTCGAGACCATACGTGATTTCGCCCGTGATCGGCTTGCATTCCAAGCCACCAACCTGTTGGAAGTAGGTAAACTGCGTCACTTCCATGCCGTTCATCCAGACTTCCCAACCAAGACCCCAAGCGCCAAGCGTCGGGTTTTCCCAGTTATCTTCCACGAAACGGATATCGTTCACTTCAGTATCGATACCCAAAGCACGCAAGCTACCTAAATAAAGGTCAACAATGTTCGTGGGAGCCGGCTTCAAAACCACCTGATACTGATGGTGCTGATGCAAACGGTTGGGATTTTCACCATAACGAGCGTCTTTCGGACGACGAGAAGGCTGAACATAAGCAGCACGCCACGGTTCTGGGCCTAAAGCACGCAAAAAGGTCGCTGTATGAGAAGTACCAGCACCGACCTCCAAGTCAATCGGTTGCAGCAAGGCACAGCCCTGACGATTCCAATATTCCTGCAGGCGCAGGATTACTTCCTGAAAGGTAATCATTCTCTATG
>OGQF01000464.1_pt1 | contig 34235 bp, 26 predicted proteins | sample 1553141 | NCBI WGS metagenome assembly OGQF01 (sample SAMEA2580005, study PRJEB22360) | human gut metagenome | biome: human gut; feature: human-associated habitat; material: faeces | place: Denmark | collected 2008/2010
GTGTTAAGCCTGTCGCTAGCGTTCATCCTGAGCCAGGATCAAACTCTTCGTTGTTGATTTTGTTTATACCTTTTGCTCAGAATCTCTATCTGTTTATTGTAGTCTTGACGGTATGTCAGTATTCCTACTACGTCTCTTGTACTACTTGTTGATATGTAATGCTTTCAAAGAACTTGCGCTATCGTTTCGATTGCGGCTGCAAAGGTAAGAACTTTTTTTTAACTGACAAACTTTTCAAGGAAAATTTTGAAAGTTTTTTTCCAAAGCCCCCGGATGGTCGGATATTCGCTTAGCCTAGCTAACCTCATCCTCGCTATCACTGAAACTACCTCATCATCATGTTAACTGCCGACCTTCTCGCTCGAATGCGGGTGCAAAAGTAATTCTTCTAATACAAACTTCCAAATGATTTGAAAACTTTTTTATACGTTCCGCTCTGGATACAAATACTCTATCTTCAAGGTACGTAAGAAAAAATATTGGGATATTATCATGATAAAAAGGAAAAAGTTCCTTTCACCTTCGCCCGAAAAAGTGTGATTTAAGTGATCGCAAAGATTTTCTTTCCGGAGCAAAATCAATCAAACACTGGTCAACCAGTCATTCTTGAACGTATTCGGAAAAGCAGCCGCTCTCCTATAGTAAAAAAGGAGAATGCATCCATACAGGCACATCCTCCTTCTTCTCTTATAAACTATATACTCTCTATGTCAACTATTCAAGAACGATCACCTTATATTTCGGGACCAAAATCTTCATGATAGTCCAACCGATCAAATAAGCGACGGCACATACGCAGAAGATAATGAAATAGCCGGCAGGCTTGCCAGTGAAGCCCATAAATGTCATCTGAGTAGCATCTGCATAAACAAACAGATTCCCGGCCACCTTCTGCAAGATCATGGAACCGACACCACCGGCCATACCTCCGATACCCGTAACGGTTGCAATAGCCGATTTCGGAAACATGTCACCGACAGTAGAGAAAATATTGGCAGACCATGACTGGTGAGCTGCACCACCGATACCAATCATGATAACCGGAAACCACGGAGAAATCGTACCCAACGGCTGCGCCAACAGTACCAACAAAGGAAAGAAAGCAAAAATCAACATCGCTTTCATACGAGCGGCATATGGGTTCATTCCACTTCGGTTAATAAAAATCGTCGGCAGTTTACCTCCGTAAATAGACAACATCGTGATGGCATACAAAGTAAAGATCAACCCCATGCCCAACGGATCGGAGGTCTTGATACCGAACTGCGTATTCAGATAAGAAGGAGTCCAAAAAAGGAAAAACCACCAAACCCCGTCCGTCATGAATTTACCGACAACAAAGGCCCAAGTCTGTTTGAACGTGAAACATTGCAAGAAACCGATCTTCTTCTCGTGTTCTTCTTCAACGACGACAACGTCTTTTTCGTTTTTATCCTGTTCAATATACTCCAACTCGGCTTTATTCACATGTTTGCTCTTGTCCGGGGTCGTGTACATGAATACCCACAAACCCATCCAGACAAAACCGAGCGCACCGATCACGATAAAAGCCATTTCCCAGCCCCAAGCTTTTGCCAACAAGGGAATAGAGATAGGAGCGACCAAAGCCCCAATAGAAGCACCGGCATTGAAGATCGAAGTCGCATAAGCACGGTCTTTCTTTGGAAAGTATTCAGCCGTAACCTTGATAGCAGCGGGGAAGTTACCTGCTTCACCCAATGCCAGAATACAACGGGCAGCCAGAAAGAAATACATACTCACGGTTGCCAATATCACAACAACATCTCCTGTCGCTGCAATCAATTCGGCTGCACTATTCATTCCGACATAATGTTCGGTTGCAATACCACAACCGGCATGGAGACAGGCTCCGAACGACCAAACACCGATAGCCCAAAGATATCCTTTCTTCGTACCCATCCAGTCGATAAAACGGCCGGCAAACAGCATACAGATTGCATACACAATTGAGAAAACTGATGTTATCGTACCGTAATGGGATTCATCCCAATGGAACTCCGGTTTGATAAATTCATCCCAGGTCAAAGAAAGAACCTGGCGATCGAGGTAATTCACTGTTGTTGCAAAAAATAACATCGCACAGATTGTCCATCTGTAATTTGTCATTTTCTCACTTGCTTTTTGAAATGTGTTCATGATATTAATATTCGTTTTTCATAATACGGGGCAAATATAAGGCATTTTTTTTGTTCTACACAAGTTTGTGTGTGCGAATACACGAAGTATTTTTATTTCTTTCACATCCCACCTCCGATTCTTAGAGGTTTGATTTGCATAAAATAAGCATTTTATGTACGTTTGTTTCTCCAATGTAAACTTTATAAATACCATGATTATTATGAAAAAGATTATTTATTTGGTACTTCTGGCCCTGATAACCGGTCTGGTCGCCCAAGCCCATGAAAAAACAGGCGAATGGAACGGATGCGACCGCTACGATTTCACCTTCAAGGATCGCCAGGCAACCATTGTCGTACCTAAAAAAGCAGCCAAAGGAAATCCGTGGATCTGGCGTCCGGCGTTCTTCGATGCTTTTCCAAGTGTGGACAAAGCGTTACTGGAAAAAGGGTTCCACATTGTTTATTACGATGTAACTCATCTATATGGAAGTCCAAGGGCAGTTTCTCTGGGCACCGAATTCTATGAGAATATGACGGATCTTTATAATCTTTCCGAAAAAGTCACGCTGGAAGGATTCAGCCGCGGCGGTTTGTTCGTCTTCAACTGGGCGGCTCAAAATACAGAGAAAGTGGCTTGTATATATGTAGACGCTCCTGTTTGCGACGTGTTTAGCTGGCCGGGAAGAAAAAACACGGCTTTGTGGAATGATCTGTTGAAGGAATGGAACCTGACAGATGCAGGAATGGAACATTTCAAAGGGAACCCGATCGACAACCTCGCCCCGATTGCAGCCGCAGGTATACCGATCATCAGTGTATGCGGCGACAGCGATCAGACCGTCCCCTACAAGGAAAACATGGATGTCGTACGTTCACGCTACCTTGCGGCAGGAGGTCCGGTGGAAGTTATCCTAAAGAAAGGGTGCGACCATCATCCACATAGTTTGGACAATCCGGAACCGGTAGTAGACTTCATCCTTCGCCAGCAGCCGGAGTACGAAAAGTATATACATTACAATGTACGTGGCAGCTTGCAAAACTCGTTCCGTAAATTCGAGAAAGAACGCCGGGCGCGGGTTGCCTTCCTGGGAGGTTCCATCACGGAAATGGACGGATGGCGCAATATGATAGAGCGACAACTACAGCAACGTTTCCCTTATACACAGTTCGAATGGGTAGAAGCAGGCATCGGTTCGACCGGGACGACTCCGGGTTCCTTCCGCCTGCAACATGACATCCTTTCGAAAGGGAAAGTCGACCTTCTTTTTGTCGAAGCCGCCGTAAACGACGACACGAACGGATTCAGCGCCCTCGAACAGATACGCGGCATGGAAGGGGAAGTGCGCCATGCTTTGGAAAGCAACCCGGAAATGGATATCGTCATGTTGCATTTCATCTATGACCCGTTTATCCCGATGATCGCCCGCCGCCAGATGCCGGATGTTATCCTGAATCACGAACGGGTGGCGAATCACTATCTTATTCCTTCGATTAATCTCTGCCAGGAGATCGGCGAACGGATGCAAAACGGCGAATTTACCTGGGACGAGTTCGGCGGCACTCATCCGAAACCTTTCGGCCATAAGTTTTATGCTGCCGCTATCGGCCATCTTTTCGACGAGATGTGGAAAGGAGTTTCGCCGGAAGGGACAATTGCGGCACACGACATTCCGGCCAAGCCGCTGGATGCCTACAGTTATTATAACGGAGACTTCATCGCTCTCGAAAAAGCCCACTTGAACAAAGGTTGGAAATTAGTAGACAACTGGCATCCCGACAACAAGGCCGGCAAGCGGAACGGCTTTGTCGATGTTCCTATGTTAGAAGCTACACGTCCAGGAGACCGACTAACACTGGATTTCCGGGGGAAAGCGATCGGTATTTTCTGCGTCAGCGGACCTTCTGCCGGAATCTTGGAATATAGTGTCGACGGCGCCCCGTTCAAAGAACTGGATACTTTCACTGAATGGAGCCACAATCTTTATATTCCCTGGGTCTACATGCTGGAAACGGAACTGAAAGACACGGATCACAAACTGGTTCTCCGCATATCAAAAAAGAAGAACCCCGCCTCACAGGGAACGGAATGCCAGATACGAAATTTCGTGGTAAACGGCAGATAAAGATTCTCCATTCGGCAAAAAGAAGACCTTCTTCTTACATAAGTTTTCGAAAAGGACTATCATACTATCATAATTCGAATATATCTATTGAATATCAATAAGTATAGGAATGATAGTAGCAAATTTGACTATCATGCTACTATCATTCCACAATCATAGTTGTCTGCCACTTTGGGATTTTTCCAAAAGAAACGGACTAATTTAACTAAAAACAGGCAGATCTATTCACAAATACCCTCGTTTTAACAAGATTCCACCCCCATCTGTACGGTCGCAGGACCTGGATATGAAAGGTGGTGAGACCCGGATGTCAAGAGAGACAAGTAGGTAATTACTTTAAAATAAGTCATATGCTTTCGAAAAAAATGTGCTTGTTTTATGATAGCATGATTATAGGAAAAGCAACTTTCATACCATCTATCATTCTACGCTCATTGATTTTTAATGAATTGACAACAAATCATGATAGTATAAAGGTAGTTTTCACAAAAGAAATCTGCATAGAGACAAAGGGATATTTGCCATCAAGAGCAAAGACTGATATCTTCATCCAAGACATTTTCAAAATCGTGATAGATCTAGCATCATGTATTCGGTTGGATATCATCCCAGTCTGCACCGCCATTCGCTCCGATAATCCAATTAAAAGCATAATGCCGTTCCATGACAACGTCCCCATTCAGCGAAGCAGGAGCTTCTTTTCCATGAACTCGTGCTTCCACACAAGCCCAATCATACCGAAGTGTAATATCGGCAGCATCCAATATTTCGGACTGCGAACGAGAGAAACCTTTCGAAAGCAATCCACCGATACCTTTATGTTGCCAGAAAATAGCAGCCAAAACAGGGACATCAATAATCTCAGACGGATAAGGCAAATCATCCACAACACCTGCCGCCCAAAGCAAAACACCGGCACATTCATAGCGCCATCCGAACAGAATACATTCCTGTTCTTCCGGATCAGGATTATCGATATAAGCAGCTTCGGCCGGTGACAGGTAAGATTCCACCTCGTACAACTGTTCCATCTTATTAAAATAGAACAAGGCTTCTTCCCGTCCCGAACCTCCCGAAAGCATGACTTCCGAATAGACAGCAACAGCAAACAACGCGGCGGCACGTTGCACCATCTCCTTCCGGCTTCTCAAACGGGCTTCACTTTCCAATGCTTCACTACGCAAATATTCCATATAAGGGACATGTTTCTCTTCGAGCAACGCAATCGAACGCAAACGTCTTTCCACATCAGCCTGAGCTTCTTCCTGGTAGTTCCCGTCCAATAAATCGGCATTCCCGACCGGGATAAATTCGGTCAACTGACTTTCGCCTTTGGCAGAGAAGAGGAGCTTCCCTTCACCGGTAAAGATCTGCATGCTCGGATAGAGCAGAAAACCGTTCACGTCTCCGGCAATCTCGAATAAACGGTTCAGGATATAGTTCGTCCGGTCTTCATTGTCGTTCAGATCGAAAGTGATCCCAGTCACACAGTTGAACACACGTATCTGGAGCAAGACATTTTCTTTTAGTCCAACCAATGGCGTCTTCACCTGCGAGAAATAATTGGCCATACCAGATATATGGGAAGCAATAAAGTCCGGCTTGCTCATCCGGTGCTTGATCGAGAAGATGACATGTGTTCCATCCGGCAAAGTCAAGTCGATCGTTTCGTCTTCACAAACAAATTCTTTGGTCATCTCTTTAAAACGTTCCCGGATTGCTTCCACGATACGGTTAGAATCTCCGATGACCGTGTACAAAGTAACATTCGCTTTTTCCATTTTTTACTTTTTTATATCCGAGCCACCGGATGGTTATAGCATTTTACAAAAATAGCAAATTATAAACATCCGCAAAGAAAATACTGCAACCCTTTTTCCTCTCCATCTTTTCATCATATTAGAAACAAACACCAGATATTATTATGAACAAGTTACTTTCGACTATTCTATCCGCCGTCTTATTGATGGACGGATTGTGCCAATCTTCCTGCAGCGATAATGACGACATCAAGCTGACAGGCATAGACGGGCGGCCCAGTGTCCTTCTTTCAAACGGGCTAGTTACCGCTTCATTCATTTACTCTGGCAACCAGTTTGCCGGGATCCAATATCCGGATGGGCAAGCGACTCATTTCAGTTATGAGGAAGGGGAATTATCCGGCATATTCTACACGCCTCCCAAAGATATGGCTGACGGACATGCCTGGGTACATTTTAACAAAATCGGGGACAAAACCTACGAAGTCAGCCGTGGAGGTGAACCGTCAATGGACATAGATTACCGAGAAGAGGTGACACTCGATACAAACGGCTTGCCCGTCAGAGTAACCTTCACCGGAATTTTCCAACAAGGGACGAACCAAGAAAAACAGATCGAGGAGGGCGACCGGAAATCCGATATTGAAAAGCTACCGATAATAACCAAAGAAACGGATATTTTAAACAATCGTACTTGCCCGTTTGAATGTACTTTTGCATGTTTTATCAGATAAAAAAGAAAAAAGATGATTGACATACAAAGTAAGAATGGAAACTCCAAGTTTTTTCTCCTTACCCTGTTAGGGATGTTGACGGCATTCGGGCCTTTTGTCACAGACATGTATCTCCCCAGCCTGCCTTCGATGGGAGAATATTTCAAGACAACACCTTCATTGGTACAATTAGGTTTGACAGCCAGTATGATCGGACTGACGGCAGGACAAATCTTTTTCGGCCCGCTAAGTGATAAGTATGGGCGTCGCTCTCCATTGTTAGCAGCCATGTATCTTTTTATCATTTCCACGATAGGTTGCATCTTTGCTCCCACTATCGAGATATTTGCAATACTGCGCTTGCTACAAGGGATTGTAGGTGCCGGCGGTATCGTAATCTCCCGTTCCGTCGCGACAGATATGTTCACCGGTAAAGAGTTGGCAAAGACACTTGCGATAATCGGAGCAATCAACGGAGTCGCTCCTGTAGCCGCTCCGATCATCGGAGGAGGCTTAACAGAAGGGATTGACTGGAAAGGGATCTTCTGGGTATTACTGGCATTAGGAATTATCCTGCTATTGGGATGCCGGCTTATCCGTCAGATTCCGCCGACCGGAAAACAACACGCTCGCCAGTAGCATAGGCATGCTTGTCCTTTCCATTATCGTATGTATAGCCATGAACCTAAATTGCAATTTCTGGATTTACGAGGGATTGCTAATCACCTTACTATTCATGATGGGCTTCTCTTTCACCTCGACTACCGCCTTGGCTATGGAATGTGAACGTGAACATGCCGGCACAGCTTCGGCTTTATCGGGTGCAGTCGGCTTTGGGTTCGGAGGACTGGTATCTCCTTTAGTCGGATTGGACGATACGATGGTCACGACGGGTATTGTCTTCATGGCATGCGCAACTTGCTCTTTGGGTTGCATACTTTGGGCAAGGAAGATCAACGCGTTCCGGGAAGTATCTCCCATCATGCGGAAAAGGGCAACATTCGCACCGGCATAAGATGGAAATCGGCAAGTACTTAAAAACACAAAAGGTTTACACTCAATGTGTAAACCTTTTGTGTGGTCCCACTTGGGCTTGAACCAAGGACTCCCTGATTATGAGTCAGGTGCTCTAACCAACTGAGCTATGGGACCTGCACTAGCGTGCGTTTCAGGATGTGTTTCCTTTAACGGGTGCAAATATAGGGATAAAATCTGAGTTTTTACAAATGATTTGAAGAAAAAATATTATTTTCGTTGGATATAAATGAATATGAACCATGAAAGTGTGCTTATTAGTCATAGGAAAAACGGATGCCTCTTATATTCGGGAGGGAATTGCAGAGTATGAAAAGCGGTTGACCCGCTATATTCCTTACGAGATGAAGGTGTTGCCGGATGTGAAGAATGCAAAGAATTTGACGGAAAGTCTGCAAAAGGAGCGGGAAGGTGAAATGTTGTTGGAGCAGTTCCAGCCGGGAGATTTTGTCGTGTTGCTGGATGAAAGAGGACGGCAATATTCTTCGATGGAATTTTCGCAGTTTCTGGCACAGAAGATGTTGGGTACTGTTAAGCGGCTGGTGTTTGTGGTGGGAGGACCTTATGGTTTTTCCGATGGGGTTTATAAAAGGGCTAATGATAAGATATCGTTGTCTAAGATGACGTTTTCGCATCAAATGGTAAGGATGATTTTTGCCGAACAGATTTATCGAGCCATGACAATATTGAAGGGTGAGCCGTATCATCACGAGTAAATTATGAAGAAAAGAGCGTTAATAGTATTGTTTTTTGCCTGTATTTTATTGGGGGCAACCGGCTTGACGGAGTATCTGTTTTATCGTCAGGACGAAGCGGTGTGGGTTCAGAATTTTGAGAATCGCCTACATAAACAGGAAAAATGGGCGGATGATATATTGAAATCGTTCCGGGATAGTGTGCAGATAGGACAGGAGGATTGTGAAAAAGATGTTATCTTTTTGGGTTTTCATGAAGGTAAATTGTTCTTTTGGACGGATGAGTTGATGGGGAATAAAGAGCTTTATCGGTTGTTGACGCAGAGTGGTAATTTTGTGAAATTAGGTAATACTTATTATGAAGTCAGGCATAAATGTTATAATGTCCAAGATTATTTTGCGCTGTTACGTATCAAAGATGCTTATCCATATAATAGTAAGTATGTAAAAGATAAGTTTGGAAGTTTTTTGAAGATAGCAGAGGAAAATGCTTCGTTAGTGGAGGTTTTACCGGCGGGAGTTGCTGGAGCACATCTGATTCGGGATAATAATAAAGTGCCGCTATTTTCATTGATATATGATAAAGCTTATAAAGAGCAGGGGGCTAATTATGTTTTGATTATTTTGTATCTGATTTCTTTTTTGTGTTTGTTTCATGTGTATGATGCATTGTTGAAAGTGACGGTGTCATGGAAAAAACAATTATTGATATTTGTCGGGTTTGTGGTATTATTGGGGAGTATCCGTGGTTTTATGCTACATTATGAAATACCTTCCTGTATATACCGTTTACCTATATTTATGGATCATGTATCTGAAGGTCTTTTGGTGACTTCTATAGGAGATTTGCTGTTATCGACATTTTGTATTTTCAATGTGATATACATAACCTTTTATAATATCAAAATTAATTATGAAAATGAACTTTTTCGTCGTTACCGGTATTTAATAGCCTGTCTGTTTATTTTTGCTATTTTTCTATATGTAGATTTCTATAATTTTGCAATAGACTTAGTGGTGGCTAATATGAGTGTGCATTTAAATGTCGCTCAGTTGATTGATGTCGGAGTTGCTTCCATTATTGCTTTTATAGCCATCAGCTTGGGAGGACTTGTGATTCTGTATGGTATATTTGGTAGTGTGTTTTTTTTGCACCATTTCCTTTCTTTTAGAAGTATGGCGAGGATTACAACACTTGTGTGTTTCGTGTTGTGGGGTGTGAGTGACTTGTTGGAGTTGTATACTAATTTTTGGGATTGTCTTTTTATTTGGGGAGTCATGATGATCGTTACAGCCAACAAATATTTGTTGAAACGGGATATTCAACGAAGTGTCTATATGTTAGGCATTTTTTTGTTGTCTGTTTATATTGTGATGATAACTAAAAAGTATGAGCATTATAAGGAGCAACGTCAGCGTTTGGAGTATGCTACGGAATTGATAGAAGAGAGGGATTATAATTTTGAGAAGTATCTTGTGGAATTGAATCATGCGATTTGTTCTTCTACCGTGTTGGCTTTTTGGGCGGAATTGGGAAATGATGTACAGGCAGAGATGTTTTTACAGACCAATTTGTTGGATATGAAGGGATATAATTATTATTCAGATATCACGTTTTGCAGAGAGGGGGATCGTTTGGTGTTAGCTGATAAGGGGAATCAGTGTGATTGTAGAGCCTATTTTGATCAAATTATAAAGAGTGCAGGATACCGTCTGGGACAGACAAATTTTTATGCTATTCGTGTATTTGACGGTTTTGTGACTTATATCGGCCGTTTCCATTTTGGTGATGTGGATTTGTTTTTGCGTTTCGATGCAGAGAAAGATGAAGGTGGAATTGGATATCCTCAAATATTGTCTAGGAAATCAGGTATTGTTAATGATCCGGTATATACTTATTCGTATGCAAAATATTTGAAAGGAGAGTTGGTTTCTTCCAGTGGAGAATTTGTTTATGGCAAAAAGTTGAAACATTGGGGTGATAATAAAGGAGCTGGTGTATTGATGGTAGATAAAGATCATTTTTCTCATATGCTAATAGCTGTTGATGATTATAATACATTGATTATTAGTTTGCCGGAAAGGATGTTTGCATTGTATTATATGAATGCACTTTATACTTTTTTAGTGTGTATGTTGCTTGCTTCTTATGGGTTGTTTTTTAATTTCAATAATAATTCAGCTTTCAGCAAGGGGACGCTAAAGGCTCGTATTAAGAATAGTGTTATTTCTTTGATTTTCTTGTTGCTGGTATTGCTGACTGCTTTAAGTATTTTTATTAATACAAAGAGTTTTGAAGGACGGCATAAAGCGAAGGCTATCGAGTTTTTGAAATATGTGAATAGGGAATTGGAGCAATTAGATTGTGTAGATAGGATGCAATGTCCTGATATTGTCAATACTTTATCTAATATGTCGGAGTTGTTGATGATTGATATTAATATCTATTCATTGGATGGAGAATTGGTTGCTACTTCGCGACCAGATATTTTTGAATTGGATTTCCGTGGATCTTTGATAAATCCTCGGGCTTTGCAAGCAATAAATAAGCAAGGAGCCACCAGTTATATAGAAAGAGAAGATATTGGAGAATTGAATTATATGGCAGCTTATATGCCCTTGGTGTTGGATAATGGAAAAACTTACATTTTAAATGTTCCTTACTTTGCTCAGAATGATGAATTGAATCTGGATATCATTATTATGGTTGTGATAACGGTGAATATAGCGATTATTATGATGGTTGTGGCTTTTGTCCTTTCCGGATTGTTGGCAGAGAGAGTGACTAAACCGTTGAAATTGGTGAACGATAAATTGCGTAAGATGCGAATAGGAGGGAAGAATGAGAAGATATCTTATAAGGATAAGGATGAATTAGGGGTGTTGGTGCAAGAATATAATAATATGGTGGATAAGCTGGAAGAAAGTATCAGTCAATTGGCTCGAACTGAACGAGAGAGTGCTTGGAGAGAGATGGCTCGACAGATTGCGCATGAAATTAAGAATCCATTGACTCCTATGAAATTGAATATCCAATTTATGTTGCGTTCTTTGCAGATGGAGGATACGGAGAAGTTTAAGCAGCGTTTTAAAGATTTGTCTGCTATGCTGATGGAGCAGATTGATAATATGGCAGCTACTGCATCTACGTTTTCTGATTTTGCAAAAATGTCAGTTACACATAACGAGGTTTTGAAGTTGGATGAAGTACTAAGGAATTGTTCTTTATTATTTGAAAATGCGATAGCTACAATTCATTATGATGCTGAATCTAATTTGAATGTATATGCCGATAGAGAACAGATGCGTCGTGTGATTGTGAATTTGTTGAAAAATGCAGAGCAAAGTATTCCTGTTGAGCGGCAAGGAGAAGTTTGGATTACATTAAAGGGAATAGGGGATCAGGTGGAAATACGTATAAAAGACAATGGTTGTGGAATTCCTGAAGATATTCAGAAAAAGATTTTTGAACCGAATTTCACAACAAAATCAAGCGGCTCCGGTTTAGGCTTGGCAATTTGTCGTAGAATTATAGAAAATTTTGGAGGTGAGATAGGATTTACGACAACATTGGGAGTCGGTACTGAGTTTTATATTATTATGAATAAGTATGATGCTCAAGCTAAAGACTGAGTGGTATGATTGATTGCCATTATATCAGGGATTACTAATACTAATGGGAATTATTTATATATTTGCCAATAAATCTCTTTAAAAACAGCGATATGAAAAAACATATTCCAAACCTGATAACTTCTATGAATGTTATATCTGGGACTTTAGCTATTTTTATGGCAATGTATGGACATTTGACATTGGCTGCCGGCAGTATATTGCTTGGGATGATTTTTGATTTTTTTGATGGGATGACAGCTCGTTTATTACATGTAAAGTCTGATATTGGGAAAGAGTTGGATTCATTGGCGGATGTGGTGAGTTTTGGGGTGGCTCCAGCTGTTTTGGCACATTTTTTAATGCTTAAAACTTTGCCGGGAGAGAGTATGGAGCATTTCTTTGAATGGAGATTGTGGGAACAGTTGATGATATGTACACCATTATTGATTCCTGCTTTTTCCGCATACCGTTTGGCTAAATTTAATTTGGATATTCGTCAAACGACTTCTTTTATTGGAATGCCTACTCCTGCTAATGCTTTGTTTTGGGGTGGGTTGGTATTTGGATATTCTTGTGCTCCGACATTGTATCATGTGTTGTTTGGTAACGTAGCGGTGTTGGGGTTTTGTGCTTTGATCTTGTCTATATTGCTTGTTAGCGAGTTGCCGATGTTTTCGTTGAAAATATCAGGCTTAGGTTGGGTAGAAAATAAGATTCGTTATGCTTATTTGGTCTCTTTGGTTATTTGTATTTGTATTTTGGGATGGGCTGTTGTTTTCTTAATAGTGCCTCTTTATATTCTTTTTTCACTATTCGCTTTACTTATAAAGTAAAATCATCCATAGGATTATATTTCACATAGTCGGATGCTGGAGAAATGACATTATGATGGGTGATGTTTTTTTTATGGTTTTGTTTTGTGGGAAGCTCTGGGCGAAGTGCTGTATCGTTTTTTAATTTTCCTCCCAATAGGCCGGATTCATTATGGAAAATGTTTAATTGTGAAACGACAACAACTCCTGTAATAGTTGCTACTGCAAGACCATATTTCAGTAGACGTTGAAAAAAGTTTCCACTCGTTTCGTGATGTGTGTAGGCAACCATTTCCGGAGAGGAAGCCGGAGTCATACTAATTTGTACAGGATTAGTATTAGTCTTACTGATAGATTGTATGGATATGGGAGCCATACCCAATGCTTCCGAGAAAAAATTATGTTTCCCGTTTTCGAAAATAATATTGAATCGGCGATCTGTATAAAAACTTCCAATATCACCAAAATCTACGCGTTGACGTTGGTTCAAGCGTATTTTTAACTCTTCAGAGAAAAGCGTTAATTGAGTTGTTGCTTTTTCATAGCTGATATTTTCTTTCATTGAAATCCAATTTGCAAGCAGACCATCATTCTGTGTCAGATTGCGATTAAATAAGATATCTTTACCTGGAGGGCAGAGTAACCCACTTTTTTTATCTATATATGCACTTGTATAATTGCAGATAAAACCTCCAAAGTCAGGAATTATCACACAATCGTGCAAAAACAAAAGGTCAGATATGTATTCAATGAATTTATGCATGCAGCAAAAGTATGAAAAAAACTTGGGAATCCAATCTCTTGTAAAAAGAAAATTATCTGTTTTTTCACATTACTAGCGCTGTGAATTTTGCTAATTTATTATTTACTTTGCATCAATTCAAAGTAAATAATATAAATCTGATTCCTTATGAAGGTATTTGTAACAGGCGGTACCGGCTATATCGGTTCGCATACTGTTGTTGAATTACAGCAGAATGGTTTTGAGGTTGTGATTGCAGATAATCTTTGCAATTCAAATATTAAAGTGCTGGATGGTATAGAACGAATTACAGGAATACGTCCTGAATTTGAACAAATTGATCTGGCTGATGCTGCTAAGGTGCAAGATTTCTTTTCACGGCATCAGGATATTGTTGCTGTTATTCACTTTGCTGCGTTGAAAGCTGTAGGTGAATCTGTGCAGAAGCCATTGGAGTATTACCGTAATAACTTGAATTCACTGATGAATGTGATTGCAAGTATGCGAGTGTTTGGTGTAAAAAATTTGGTATTTTCCTCTTCTTGTACTGTCTATGGGCAAGCAGACGTTTTGCCGGTTACAGAACAGACTCCACGCAAACAGGCAGAATCTCCTTATGGTAATACGAAAGCAATGTGTGAGGATATTATGCGTGATGTAGCTAAGGTTGAAAAGGAGATGAATCTTTTAGCTTTACGTTATTTTAACCCGATAGGTGCTCATCCATCTGCTTGTATCGGAGAGTTGCCGAATGGTGTGCCAAACAATTTAATTCCATATTTGACACAAACAGTTGCTGGTATTCGTGAGCAGTTAAGCGTGTTTGGCGATGATTATAATACTCCTGATGGTTCAGCTATTCGTGACTATATAGACGTAGTAGATTTAGCTAGAGCTCATGTGGTGGCTATTCGTCGTCTTTTGGATGGTAAAAATGCGACTAATTATGAATATTTTAATATTGGCACCGGAAATGGAGTATCGGTGTTGGAGTTGATTCATGCATTTGAGCGGGCGACCGGAGAAAAAGTGAATTATAAGATTGTGGGCCGCCGTGCTGGTGATATAGAAAAAGTATGGGCTGACACGACTTTGGCAAATAATGAGTTGGGTTGGAAAGCAATTGTGCCTATTGAAGAGACTTTGGCTAATGCATGGAAATGGCAAAAACATCTAATGGATAAATAAGTAGGTTATGGACGAACAGAAACACCAGCAACTTGAGATTGATCTTAGTCGGGAAGTGGCACAAGGGACATATGCAAATCTTGCAATCGTTGCTCACTCTTCTTCTGAATTTATTGTGGATTTTGTGCGGTTGATGCCGGGAGTCCCAAAACCGGAAGTGAAGAGTAGGATTATTATGACGCCTGAAAATATGAAGCGTTTAATGTTGACTTTACAAGACAACATTAGAAAATTTGAGCAGGATAATGGAGTAATCCGTATCGCAGCAAATGATTCTGCTGATGCAGTATTCCCATTGGATCTTGATCCAAGAGGGCAAGCTTAATAGAGGATACTATTGTATAAACAGAAATAAATAAGAAGGATGACAGCAAATTGGTTTGAAGCGAAGGTGAAGTATATGAAGGTGAATGAGGATGGGAAGAGTAAAAAGGTAAATGAGGCTTATCTTTTAGATGCAATGTCATATACTGAAGCCGAGAGTAGAATTACGCATGAAATGGAGTCTGTGATTTCCGGAGATTATTACATAAGTAGTTTAAAAAAATCGAATATTACAGAATTAGTGCCGTCGGACGATGAAAATGATGACCGTTGGTACAAGGCGAAAGTGGGCATTATAGATGCTGATGAGGTTAGCGGTAAAGAAAAGTCTTCTTTTCAGTATTATCTAGTGGCTGCATCCAACATTAACCGGGCATTGGAGAATTTGGAGAAAAGTTTGTCAACTTTTGTTGTGCCGTATGAAATTGCCAGTATAACAGATACTCAATTTATGGATGTATATCCTTATTTTGATGAAGAAGAGGAACAGATTCCGGAGAATTTGTCCCCATTGGGGCAGGTTACTGTAGCGGATGATGTTTGTGAAGACGTGGTCGATGTTGACACAAAAGAAGTATAAATATTTTATTGGAGGTCTTTTTATGGTGGCCTCCAATAAAAATTTAGATGAAAAAGAATCCGTAAAAAGCTGTGAAAAATCATATTTGAGGAATATTACAGTGTTAAATATTCTTCAAATTTTCGTAAACGTTTGTATTACATCATTTTCAAACTATGTGAATGTTTTTTTTCTTTGAGAGAAAGTTAGGCATAATGATTTTTTATTATTTAACTTTGTGGTGCCTTTCGGAAACGAAAACAATAACTAAAAGACTGAATATATGAAAACACGTATTGAACACGATTTATTAGGCGAAAAAGAAGTGCCGGCAGAAGCATATTATGGAATTCAGACGCTTCGTGGTATTGAAAACTTTCACAATATCAGTGGATTGACTATTAGCCATTATCCTAACTATGTAAAAGCATTGGCTATGGTAAAATGGGCTGCTGCAAAAGCAAACCAAGAGTTGGGAATTCTTCCTGATGATATTGCTGACGCTATTACCCGTGCTTGCGAAGAAATTATCAGTGGCAAACTGCACGATCAGTTCCCTGTTGACTTGATTCAGGGTGGTGCAGGTACATCTACCAATATGAATATCAATGAGGTGGTGGCTAACCGCGCATTGGAAATTTTAGGACATGAAAAAGGTGAATATCAGTATTGTCACCCGAATAATCATGTAAATATGTCGCAGTCAACCAATGATGCATATCCTACTGCATTTAAATTGGCCTTTATCTTCATGAACGAGGAGTTGGTTGCTGACTTAAAATTATTGATTCAGGCTTTCCGTGCTAAAGGAGAAGAATTCAAAGAAATCATCAAAATGGGACGAACCCAGTTGCAGGATGCTGTTCCTATGACTGTTGGACAAGAATTTGAAGCTTTTGCTGCTAACTTGGAAGAAGAGGTTGACCGTTTGAACCAGAATGCAAAATTGTTCTTGGAAGTAAACATGGGTGCTACTGCAATCGGTACTGGAATCAACTCTGAACCAGAGTATTCAGCAAAATGTATTAAGAATCTGCGTATCATCAGTGGTGAGGAATTTGTTTTGGCGTCAAACTTGATTGAAGCTACTCCGGATGCTGGTTCTGCTGTTATGTATTCTTCTGCATTGAAACGTATGGCAGTGAAATTATCTAAGATTTGTAGCGACTTGCGTTTGTTATCAAGCGGTCCTCGTTGTGGATTGAGTGAAATCAACTTGCCTCCTATGCAGCCGGGTTCTTCTATCATGCCGGGTAAGGTAAATCCTGTTATCCCTGAGGTTGTTAATCAGATTTGCTTCCGCGTTATCGGTAATGATTTGACAGTAACTTTCGCAGCTGAAGCTGGTCAGTTGCAGTTGAATGTAATGGAACCAGTATTGGTTGATTCTATTTTCAGCTCAATCAAGATGTTGCAGAAAGGTATGGACCGTTTACGTACATTGTGCGTAGAGGGCATTACTGTAAATGTTGACCGCTGCCGTACTATGGTATTGAATAGCATCGGTATCGTTACTGCGTTGAACCCGACTTTAGGTTATGAAAATTCTTCACGCATTGCTAAACGTGCATTGAAAGAAAATCGTAGCGTTTATGATTTGGTATTGGAAGAAGGCTTGTTAACTAAAGAAGAATTGGATGAATTGTTGAAGCCTGAAAATATGATTAAGCCTCATAAATTCTATATCAAGAAATAAGAAGCATAATTGACAATAAGTTAAAACTCCGACTTAAAATAGTCGGAGTTTTTCTTTGCTGTTTAACTTATTTATACTAATATTGCATATATATTATATTAAAAATCGAACTCATGAAAAAAACATTGACAAAAGTATTGGCAGTAGCACTTTTAGTTGCATCTGTACCATCTTTGACAGGATGTTATGGCCCTTTCCGTTTATCTACAAAATTGCATAATTGGAATGGACAAGTTTCTAACAAGAAGTTTGTAAATGAATTGGTATTTTTAGGATTTTGTATTTTGCCGGCTTATGAACTTTGTCTTTTAGGTGATGCATTGATATTTAACTCAATTGAATTTTGGAGTGGAAATAATCCTATCTCTATGAAAGATGGTGAAGTTGAAACACAGGATGTTATGCACAATGGTAAAATGTACCAAGTAATAAAAACAAAAAATAACATGACTGTTGCTGCTAAGGATTCTGACGAAAAGGTAAATTTCAGATATTTCCCGGAAGAAGGACAATGGTATCAAATGAATGGTGAAGTAAAAGGTTTGGCTGTTAAATAAAAATTGCCTTGAAAATATGTAGAGAGCTGAAGACTATATTGTTTTCAGCTCTTTTTAGCTGATGTAGCGCCAAGTGATTCTGGTCTTGAACAGACGTTTGATTTGTGAAGCAAAAACTTGGTTGTCAGTATTCTGTAAGTTCGGATCCTTTTCTAGAATCTCATTTGCAGCACGTGAGGCTTCGTTGAGAATGATGGCATCTTTACCAAGGTTTGCAACTTTCAAACTACAAGTAAGTCCACTTTGTTGAGTCCCTTCTATGTCGCCTGGTCCTCGGAGTTTTAGGTCTGCTTCTGCTATTTCAAATCCGTCATTTGTAGATGTCATTGTTTCAATCCGTTTCCTTGAATCATTGGAAATCTTATAGGATGTCATTAATATACAATAGGATTGGTCTGCGCCACGTCCTACTCTTCCTCGTAGTTGGTGTAGTTGGGAGAGTCCGAATCGCTCAGCACTTTCAATAACCATTATGGAAGCATTGGGGACGTTTACCCCCACTTCAATGACTGTCGTTGCTACTAAAATCTTGGTTTCTGCTGTTGCAAAACGACGCATTTCAGCGTCTTTCTCTGCTGGTTTCAGTTTGCCATGCACCATGCCGGTTTTGTATCCTTTCGGTAGAAAGTAGTTGTTAATTTGTTCGAATCCGGCTTCCAGATCTCGAAAGTCAAATTTTTCAGATTCTGAAATCAACGGATATACTACGTAAGCCTGTCTTCCTTTATCCAACTCTTTTTCGATAAAACGGAAAACATCCAATCGTTTTTTATCATATGTGTGCAAGGTGGTGATAGGCTTGCGTCCCGGAGGTAATTCGTCTATGACAGATACATCCAAATCTCCATAAAGTGTCATAGCTAGAGTTCGTGGTATTGGTGTGGCTGTCATGACCAAGACATGGGGAGGAATGCTGTTTTTTTGCCATAGTTTAGCCCGTTGGGCAACACCAAAGCGATGTTGCTCGTCAATAATGACAAGTCCGATATTTTTGAAAGTAACGACATCTTCTAGTAAGGCATGTGTCCCAATAAGAATCTGTAATGAACCATCCTGTAGTCCTTGATGAATTGTTTCACGTTCTTTTTTTCGGGTAGATCCTGTTAACAAGGCCACAGAGATGCCTAATTCGTGTAGCATGTTGCTGACTGTTTCGTAGTGCTGGGTGGCAAGAATTTCTGTTGGTGCCATGAGGCATGTTTGATAGCAATTATCCAATGCCATTAGCATACACATTATTGCTACCAATGTTTTACCGCTACCGACATCTCCTTGTAACAGTCGGTTCATTTGTTTCCCAGAACCGCAATCTTGTCTGATTTCTTTGATTACACGTTTTTGAGCATTTGTGAGGTCGAAGGGAATGTATTGTCTGTAAAATGTGTTGAAGTAATCACCTATCGTTGTGAAGACATGTCCTTTGAAAGCAGTCTTTCGTTTGTATTTTAGTTTCAGTATATTCAGTTGAATGTAGAAAAGCTCTTCGAATTTAAGGCGATAGAGAGCTTTGCGTAACATTTCTGGAGATTCAGGGAAATGAATATTGTATAGAGCTTCGTGTAAGTATAGCAGCTTATACTGTTGAATAAACCACGATGGGAGAGTCTCTGGAATTTTGATTTTAAGAGTTTTGAAGATAGTTGCTTGAATTTTGCTTATAGCCTTAGAATTCAAGAACGCTTTTTTCATTTTTTCAGTTGTCTGGTAGATGGCTTGAAAACCCACCAATAATTGAGAGACCTTTTCAAAGTTGTCTATTTCCGGATGTACAATATTTAATTGGTTGTTGAATAATGAAGGTTGTCCGAAAATCAGATATTCTTGGTTTGCATCCAGTTGATTGGCTAAATATTTAAATCCTTTGAACCAAACCAATTTCAATGAACCGCTGCCGTCATCCGCTGATTGCTGCCTGAACCTACTGTTTGCAGGTCACAGATCTTTGCTTTGATTTGAATGTATGGAAGTTGGCTGTTAAGCTCTGAAATTTTATATATTTTACTTCGGTCTATATATTTATAGGGCACATGGTAAAGCATATCTTCATAGCTCTCTATCCCCAGTTCTGCTAATAGTACTGCGGCTTTTTTTTCTCCAACGCCAGGTAGAAACTTGATATTTAAACCGGATAGTTCCAAATCTTTATACAATAACGATTCAAATATACGGTTAATTGTTTAAATTTGCTTTGTTAATAACGATTTTTGCAATGGGGTATCTGAAGGAAAGACTCAAACATGCAATACGCTTTAGACATAAAAGAGGTTATGGTGTGCATTCGCCTTTTATGTTCAATCTGATATTGAATGTGATTCGCGACCGGGGAAAACAGTTTTCTTATCCGGTGGAATTGGAACAGGCTAATATTTTGAATCGAAAGGAACGGAAAGTTTTTCGTCTGTTGGCGCGCTTGATTCGCCATTTGCGTGTTCATAAGATTGTTTGTCTGGGTTTGAATTCTTCTTTATTGGCAAGCTATCTTTCAATGGTATATCAGGAAGCAGATGTCAGTGATGTTCCGGATAGAGTGTCGGATGCTGATTTCGTCTATATCGGACGTCGGACCTTAGCCACTATAAATCTTTTTAATGATGAGGAGTGGATAAAGGATTATCCTAAATATATTGTAATTACAGATATATACAAAGATGCCCGGCATGCTCGTTTATGGCGTCAGTTGAATGAAAAGGCCACGGTTTCGGTAGATATGATGTGGTATGGCCTGCTATTCTTTGACCACAAAATTCAAAAGGGGAAATATCGGTTGATTATTTAATATTTAATGGCTTAATGTATTATGAAAATTTATACAAAAACAGGAGATAAAGGTACGACTTCGTTAGTTGGAGGTCAAAGAGTGCCTAAAAATAGTGCACGTTTGGAAGCATATGGCACTGTTGATGAATTGAATAGTTGCATCGGAATCGTACGTTCATGCAAGTTGAACGCACCATTGGCAGAAGAGTTGGTTGAAATACAACGTCGCTTGTTTGATGTTGGGGGAAATTTAGCGACAGACCCATCCGATTTACATGTAAAAGTATGTATTCGGGAGGAAGATATCATTATGTTGGAGCAGGCTATTGATTGTATGGATGCAGATGTTCCTCCCATGAGAGCATTTGTGTTGCCAGGTGGTGATAGTCAAACGGTCTCTTTCTGTCATTTGGCTCGGACCATTTGTCGAAGGGCTGAGCGTCGGATTCTTGACTTATCTGCACAATCTGACGTGGACGAGTTGTTGTTGAAATACATCAATCGCTTGTCAGATTATCTTTTCATGCTTTCACGTAAGATTGCTCACGATGAGGGTATTGAAGAAATGAAATGGGAGGCTCGTAAGTAGCCTCTCTGCTAATCTTCCTTCAAAAGGATTAATTTTTCAGGTTTGACATGCAGGCGTGTAGATAGCCATTGATGGAGTTGTTCCGTTTTGGCTTTTTGCGCCTTGTGTTGGTATCGTAAAATTGCAACAGATAGAGTGTCGCTTGTACTTCCTGTTATATGATTGCGTATGATTTGCGATAAGGCAATGCTGCTGATGTCCGGGAAGAGCACCTGTATCTCTGGAACAATCGCTTTGCTTAGCGAATCATAGCTGACATAATTATTCAATTGCTTTTGCAGCCGGATGATTTCTGCTTCTTGTCGCTGAGCCTGCTGGCGGCTTTGTTTGTAGAAATCTTGTAGAACAAGCTTGCTCAGTTCATCTGTTTGTTGCTCCTCTTTATTTCTATTGATTCCCTGTTCAATATGTAATTTGCATCCTTCCAGATGGTAGTGTGCCAATTTCTGATGAAGCATACCGATATAGTCGTCCGGAATTTCTTTTCCAATCAGAGTAACGGCAATGCTGTCTTCGTGGATACTTTTATTGACAATAAATGTGTTGGGGTATTTGATTTCATTGCTGATAAAACGGGCGGCATTGTTTTCAAAAATATTTTTCTTGATCATGATGTAGGTAATGTGTACGCTAGGAACCATCGTAACAATCAATATGGCATAAACGATTTGTTGTACTCGTTTCTCGCGTGCTTTATCTACAAATACTTTCTTTTTAAAGTGCATGAGCTTTACTCCTAGTGTTGTCGCAAAAGCGATGAACACAGAATTTATCATATAAAGATAGAAAGCTCCGAAAAAATAGGTGAAGTTTCCGCTGGCAATGCCGAAACCTGCCGTACAAAGAGGAGGCATAAGGGCAGTCGCAATGGCTACTCCGGGGATGACATTCCCTTTTAGCTTTGTACTGGAAGCCACGATTCCGGCCAAACCGCCAAAGAATGCTATCAAGACATCATAAATAGTCGGGGTGGTTCTTGCCAACAGTTCGGAGCGGGCCTCGTTGAGAGGTGAGATTAAAAAATAGAGGGTAGAGGTAAGTATTCCAAAGATAGTGGCAATTGCCAGATTTCTAAAGGCTTTCTTGATGAGTTCAAAATCGTTGATGCCAATACCTAATCCAATGCCCATGATGGGACCCATCAAAGGAGAGATTAACATGGCTCCGATAATGACAGCTGTTGAATTAACGTTCAGCCCCAAAGAGGCGATAAAAATGGCAAAAATCAACACCCAAAGGTTGCTCCCTCGGAAATTAATACCTTTAAGAATATTTTCAATGGTTTCTGCTTCATTCTCTCTCTCTTCAGAAGGGTCAAAAATACTGTTTAAGTAATTTTTGGCTTGTACGATAATATCTGTTAGTGCCATAATTGATTGGATATAAAATATTATTATGGATTAGATGCGTTTACGAAAAATACGGTTTAGAATTGGAATTTCGTTTAATGGTAAATCTTTTTTTATTAAATAGACCAGATAAATTGCGAGCAGACCGGTTCGGAATATCAGGCGTAAAATGAGATTGTCGATATTGACCCATGTGCCGATGAAATACAGAATCAATGCCAATCCTGTATATTTGGCAATGGCCTTTAAATCGTAGCTGATAGGATAATATTTCTGGCCTATGAGCCATGAAAAGAACATCATGGCAAAATAACATGCAAATGCAGCCCAGGCACAAGCGACATAACCGAACATGGGTACGAATATAATATTGGCAGTCACAATGATTACCAGGCCGATAAGAGAAAAATAAACACCCCATTGTGTCCGGTCTGTCAGTTTATACCATAATGACAAATTGAAAAAAATGCCGGAAAATAATTCTGCCATCATAATAATCGGCACCACTTTTAGACCTTCAAAATATCGTGGATCTATAAAATAACGGATAATGTCCAAATAGAACATGACACCAAGAAATATCAGCAAATCGACAATGATAAAGTATTTCATAGCCAAAGCGTAAGTTGCCCGTTTGTCTTCGCCTTTGGTACGGGCAAAGATAAAGGGTTCGTAGGCATATCTGAATGCTTGGGTAAACATAATCATGACTACGGCAATTTTTGCGTTGGCACCGTAAATACCTAATTGGTGTGAAGCCTCAGCTGCATTCGGAATCAGGTAGGTGTAAAGAATTTTGTCGAAATTTTGGTTAAGCATTCCTGCCAGCCCGAGAATCAGCAATGGAAATGAATAATGCAGAATTTGTCGTAGCAGTTGAAATTGAAACCGCCATCGGATGCGGACAATTTCGGGCAGGAGCATCAATAGGATAATGCCGGAGGTAAGTACGTTTGAAACAAGGATGTAGCCAACACCGTAATCCGGATTATAGAACCAGCTAATCCATTCTGTATGGTTAATATGGATTTTGGGACAGACGACTAAAAAGAAAATATTGAAAATAATTGTCAGTCCGATATTTAAAAGTTTTAGAGCAGCAAAGCGCAAAGGCCGTAAACGGTAGCGCAGATAGGCAAAAGGAAGGGCACTGAAAACATCCAATGCAATAATAATGGCGATTAGGGCAACATATTCCGGATGTGCTCCACTTTGAAGCAGATCAGACAACGGAGTTAGGAATCCGAATACCAGTCCGAGAAACAGGGAGGTTGTGATACCCAAAGAGGTCATGCACGTAGCATACACGGTTTGCGGGTCTCCTTTGTCCGGGTCATTGGCAAAACGGAAAAAACCGGTTTCCAATCCATACGTAAGTAAAACCAGCATTAAGCCAATCCAAGCATACAGATTGACAATAATGCCATATTCTTCCGGCATCAGAAGATAGGTATAAAGTGGGGTCAGACACCAGTTCAAGAATTTCCCGATGATGCTGCTCAAGCCGTAAATGGCTGTATCTTTTGCCAAGCTTTTAATTCCTGCCATATCGTTGGATATAGGTAAATTTCGACAAAGATACGAATTTTATTTGTTTTGGGTTATTTTCTGTACCTTTGCGACAGATTTATTATATGAAATGATGGAACCAATGCAGAAGATTAGTAAAGTGGAAGTGCGTAAACTCCACATGGATGACTATGCTCAGCTTGCCCAGTCGTTTACCAGAGTATATGCGGACAAGGATGTGTTTTGGACACACCAGCAAATCAAAAAGTTGATACAGATTTTCCCGGAAGGACAGATCGTGACCGTTGTGAACAATAAGATTGTAGGTTGTGCTCTTTCTATTATTGTCGATTATGATTTAGTGAAAGGTGATCATACGTATGCCAAGGTGACCGGCAATGAAACTTTTTCTACTCATAATCCCAAGGGAAATATTCTTTACGGGATAGAGGTGTTTATTCATCCTGATTACAGAGGATTGCGCTTGGCTCGGCGAATGTATGAATATCGTAAGGAGTTGTGTGAAAAATTAAATCTGAAGGCTATCATGTTCGGAGGACGGATTCCCAATTATTACAAATATTCCGACAAGATGCAGCCTAAGGAATATATTGAAAAGGTGCGTTCGCGTGATATTTATGATCCGGTGCTGACTTTCCAGCTCTCCAATGATTTTCACGTTCGTCGTGTAATGAAGAACTATCTGCCTAATGATGAGGAGTCTCGTCATTGCGCCACTCTTTTGCAGTGGGACAATATATATTATCAGCCTCCCACGGAGAATATCGTTGATAAAAAAACAACGGTACGGGTGGGGATTGTGCAGTGGCAGATGCGTCCCTATAAGACCTTGGATGATGTGTTTGAGCAGGTGGAATTCTTTGTTGATGCAGTTTCCGATTATAAAAGTGATTTTATCCTTTTCCCTGAATATTTCAATGCCCCTTTGATGTCTGAGTTCAACCACTTGGGCGAAGCTCAGAGTATCCGGGCTTTGGCTCAGTATACGGAACAGATACGCGAGCGGTTTATCAATTTGGCTATCAGTTATAATATTAACATCATTACTGGTAGCATGCCTTTGTTGTTGGAGGATGGTACATTATATAATGTCGGATATCTCGTTCGTCGTGATGGAACTTTTGAGCAATACGAAAAGATTCATGTCACTCCGGATGAAATCAAAAGCTGGGGCTTGTCTGGCGGGCATCTTGTGCAGACATTTGATACCGACTGTGCCAAAATAGGTGTGTTGATTTGCTACGATGTAGAGTTCCCCGAATTGTCGCGTATTATGGCAGAACAGGGGATGCAGATTCTTTTTGTGCCGTTCCTGACCGATACGCAGAATGCCTATTCCCGTGTAAGAGTGTGTGCTCAGGCACGTGCCATTGAAAATGAATGTTTTGTTGTAATCGCCGGCAGTGTGGGTAACTTGCCGCGTGTGCATAATATGGATATCCAATATGCTCAGTCGGGCGTGTTTACGCCGTGTGACTTTGCCTTCCCGACCGATGGTCGCCGTGCAGAGGCTACTCCTAATACGGAAATGATTCTGGTCTCGGATGTTGATCTGGATTTGTTGAATGAGCTACATACTTACGGCAGTGTTCATAACTTATTGGATCGTCGTCACGACCTTTATGAACTGAAATTGAAGAAAGGGAACTCATAATTATCCCTCTCTTCTCTTTTATTTCTCTCTTACTTAAATATAAGTCATTTTTATCTCAAATATATGACAACTATATCTCAAAGATAACAAATTGTTATCTTTGTCGTGTATTTGAGATATTTTTATGGTGATTTTGAGTGAGAGCAAGAAGAAGAGGACCTCTTGAATATGTGTAATGACAGATTGGATGTGTATTCCATATCTCAGGATTTTTCCGTAGTTTTGCCATGCTGATTACTTAATAAAAAATGAACAAACGAAAAGGTGATGATATATCTGAGGATTTATGGTTGAAGCAGTTGTCTGACGGGGATGAAAAAGCATATAAGCGTTTGTTTGATCAATATTATTCTTCTATGGTAATGTTTGCTAGAAGTTTTTTGAAGAATGATGTTTTGGTTGAAGATGTTGTGCAAGATGTGATATATGATTTCTGGATGCAACGCCAATCTTTATCTAAAGTGATATCCATAAAGGCATGGCTTTATGCTGCTGTGAGGAATCGTTGTCTGAATGATTTGGAACATGATAAAGTGGTGCGAAAATATCTGGATAAGGTAAAGCTTGTCGATGATGAGTTTATTTTGCAACAAATGATAGAAGAAGAGGTCTATTTATCTTTGAAAAATAGTATAGACGCTTTACCTGGTAAAATCAAAGAGGTATATAAATTAATATTGGTGGGAAAAAATAATAAAGAGATTGCTTTTCTATTAAATCTTTCTGAAGATGCCGTTAAATCCTATCGTAAAAGAGGTAAGCAAATATTGAAAATCAGTCTGGGAAATCTTTGGACTTTAGTGGTGTTTTATTTTCCTTTTCTGTAGGAAATTTTTTTTTCTTGTTTTTTTTGACACTTTTTTAAAATCATCCTGTCTTTAATATAAAAAGACAGGAAAATGAAAGTTGAAAAAAATATATTTCGAATATCTTATTTGATTACTCGTTATCAAAGGAATGTTCTTTCTGAAGAAGAGAAGGCAGAATTGGAAGAGTGGATAAATAGTGTTCCTTCCAGAAAAGATTTGTTTTATCGTTTGAATGACGAATTTTTTTTGCAACAGAAATGTAAACAAGATTCGGGTATTAATTCTGATTTGGCTTACCATTTGTTTTTGAGAAGAACAAGCAGTAAAAGGAGAGTCGTGGGAAAGGTAATCTGGACGTCTGTTGCAGCAGTTATTGCTGTATTCTTGTGTATATATTGGTTATTGTCTGAGGAACAAAACAAAGATTACGGAAGTACGAATGGATTTGTAGAAGTGATGTTTCCTGCGGGAGAAAATAAAGCTGTGTTAACACTGGAAGATGGAAAAGAAATGCTTTTGGGAGATAGCCTGAAGGCAACAATTGAGCAGGGGCAAGATGTTGTAGCGGAAGTTATATCAGAGGGTTTGGTATATACAAAGGAGAGCAATAAAACAACAAAGATAGGGAATCATGTATTGAGAGTTCCAAGAAATGGTGAATTTACTTTGGTTTTGTCAGATGGAACAAAAATATGGTTGAATTCTGACAGTAAAGTATGTTATCCGACTCGTTTTGTCGGAAAAGAACGTAAAATCCGTTTGGAAGGTGAAGCTTATTTGCAGGTAGCTTATGATGAAAATAAACCTTTTGTTGTGGAGCTTGCTAACGTAAAAATAGGAGTATTGGGTACATCTTTTAATGTTAGAGCTTATCATGATGAAGATGTGGTACAGACAACGTTGGTAGAAGGGCGTGTATATATGGCTACTGACAAACAAAATGTTATTTTGTCTCCTAACGAGCAGGGATGTGTAGACGTTGATGGCTGCTTGTCAAAGCGTCAAGTAGACGTGAGATTATATACAGGTTGGAAAGAGGGACGTTTTATTTTTGAAGGGCAGACCTTGGAGGAAATAATGAGAACATTATCTCGGTGGTACGACTTGCAGATCGTATTTGATACGGAAGCTGCCAAACATATTAATTTCACAGGAAATTTGAAACGATATGATGATTTTGACCAAATATTATCTATGTTGGAATTAGCATGTTCTGCCAAATTCGTCGTAAAAGATAAGACGGTTCATATATCAAAATAAAACAGATGCCACTGCGTGGGGGCGCAGGTACATCTGTATAAATACTTAAATTATTGATTTTAAGCGAAGCAAAGTTATGAAAAAAAAGAAAGTCGGAAAACTACCAGGTATGTTCTTACCTGGTAAAACATTACGAGTCATGAAATTGATTTGTTTATTTATTGTAATGCAAACGTTACAGTTGTCTGCAAAGAGTTTCTCACAAGAGGTCGTTACCATAAAAATGGCTGATGTGAGTTTTCAAGAAATCGTTCGTGAGATAGAACGACAGTCGTCGGTAACTTTTCTTTATAACCATGAGTATGTCAAGGCCTTGAATCATTTGACTCTTGATGTAAAAAAGATGAAAATAGAAGAGGTTATGAGCAGGTTGTTGAAGGATACGAGGTTGGGATATTCATTCGTAGATAACACCGTGATTATTACGATGAAGCCTACTTCTATAGAACAGACTCCTCGTGTTAGAAATGTGAAAGGTGTCGTTGTTGATGTCAATGGGAATCCGTTGCCTGGAGTTACCGTTATGATTAAAGGAACAACACTTGGTGTAGCAACCGATTTGAATGGACGCTTTTCTTTAGAAATGGTCGGAAATGCACCTATTGTTTTGGTCTGTTCTTTTGTCGGTATGCGTAAAAAGGAAGTAAAATATGCTGATGGCAAGGAACAGAAGATTGTTATGGAAGAGGAGGCTGCCGAGATGGATGAAGTTGTGGTAACTGGCTATTTTAATAAAAGTAAAGAGAGTTTTACTGGGTCGGAAGTTACAGTAGGACGTGAAGAATTGAAAAAAGTAGGAGCTTTAAATATGTTGCAAGCCTTGAATGCCTTTGATCCTTCAATCCGTTTAGCAGAAAGTTTGACTAATGGTTCAAATCCTAACATGATTCCAGATATTACTATTCGTGGCGAAAATAGTTTTGATCTAAGAGCAAATGCTGATGATGCAACAACAAATCCTAATGCACCTTTATATATTTTAGATGGAGTGGAAGTTTCTGCAGAACGGATTTATGATATGGATTTAAATAGAATTGAGTCTACAACAATCTTGAAAGATGCTAGTGCGACTGCATTATATGGCTCACGAGGAGCTAATGGGGTTATTGTGATAACAACGATTCGACCTAAATCAGGAGAAATTAGAATTGCTTTGAATGCAAATTATAATGTATCAATACCTGATTTGCGAGACTATAATTTGATGAATGCAGAAGAAAAATTGGAATATGAAAAGCGGGCAGGAGTTTATACTAATAGCGATTATAATGAGCAAATGAAATTGGATGAACTATATAATACCCGTTTGGAGGAAGTTAAACGAGGGGTTGATACCTATTGGTTGTCTCAGCCATTACAGCGCTCCTTAAATCAAAGATATTCTTTGAATTTTGAGGGGGGAGATGAACATTTTCGTTATGGTATAGATTTGCGCTATGATACCGATAAAGGGGTTATGAAAAAATCTGGTCGTGAACGTTATGGAGTGAATTTGACATTTAATTATAATATTGGTGCTAATTTTTTTATTAGAAATGACTTGTCTGTAGATAATGTGAAAGCAACAAATTCTCCTTATAACGAATTTTATTTGTACGCACAACAAAATCCATACGATCGTATTTATGATGAGAATGGAAAATTTGTTGAGAAATTGTCTTCTGGAGATTGGAATCCTTTGTATGGAGCGAATTTGCCTAAGCGTAATGATAATTCTTATACAACAATTCAAGATAATTTTAATATAGATTGGAGGATTTTGGAAGCTTTTCGTTTGCAAGGACGCTTTAGCTACACTAAGGAATTTAATCGTCAGGATTTGTTTAAATCGCCTGAATCTTTGGATTATTCAACAGAAACAGATGTAACAGAGCGGGGGTCTTATTATCAGATGAAGGGTGAAAGTCAGCGTTTTGATGGCAATATAACTTTTTCGTATAATAAAAATTTTGGTTTTCATGTTGTAAATGTCGGAATAGGTAGTAATATGCAGCAGTCTAAGGGTGAAAATTCTGCTTATACAGGGGTGGGATTTATTAATCCGGATATGGTATTTGCAGGTGCTGCCAATGGATTTAAAACAGGGACGCGACCTTCTGGTTCATATGATATATCTCGTTTGGTGGGTTTTTTCACAAATGTGAACTATGGTTATGATAATCGTTATTTTTTGGATTTTTCTTTTCGTACTGATGGTTCCAGTAAGTTTGGTCGTAATTCAAGATTTGCTCCTTTTTGGTCTGTTGGCCTTGCTTGGAATGTACACAAAGAAAGTTTTTGGCATGGTAGAGAGAAAAATTCTTTGAAATTTAGGGTTTCTGTTGGAAGTATTGGAACAACTAACTTTTCATCTTCGCAAGCTTTGACAACTTATTTATACCATTTTGAACGGGTTTATAACGGAGTCTTTGGTGTAAAACTGGCAGGCTATGGAAATACGAATCTGAAATGGCAGAATACATTATCGTATAATATAGGTGTCGATTTAACTTGTTTGAATGGTTTCTTGACTTTTAATGGTGATTTTTATATCAAGGAAACAAAGAACTTATTATTGCCTGTCACTGTTGCTCCATCAACTGGATTTGCAGATTATATTGAAAATATTGGAGAGTTGAGGAATATGGGAATGGAAGCAAGATTACGTTTTAATTTGATAAGAGATATTCAGCGTGATTTAAGTTGGAGCGTAACATTGGCAGCTTTTCATAATAAGAGTAAGATAACAAAGTTATCTAATCAGTTGGAAACAATTAATCAATGGGCAAATGATGATATTAATAATCAGGGTGAAACTGTTTATAGGCAATTTGAGGAAGGACGGTCGCAAACGGCTTTAATGGTGGTTCGTTCCGGAGGTATTGATCCTGCAACAGGAAATGAAGTGTATATTAAAAAGAATGGAGAGCTGACTTTTACATACGACCACAATGATAAAATTGAGTGTGGTGATATGATGCCAAAGATGGAGGGAAACATAAACTCAAATTTAACATGGAAAGGTTGGAATTTGTATTTGTTGTTTAAATATAAATGGGGAGGTAAGACATATAATTCAACTTTAGCAACGAAAGTGGAGGGTGCTAATCCATATAAGAATGCAGATAAACGAGTATTGTATGATCGTTGGAAAGAGCCAGGTGATAAAGCAAAATTCCGGCGTATCGATGATACTTCCCGTCCGTATCAAACAACGCGTTTGGTGGAAGATGATAATTTATTTGCATTGCAGAGTGTTTCATTGTCTTATGAGTTACCTAGGAAAATTAGTCAGAAGTTATATATGGAACGGGTGAAATTTTTATTGAGTACGACAGATTTGTTTCGTTTATCATCAATTAAGCAGGAGAGGGGAACAAATTATCCTTTTGCCCGGACTTTTAGCATAGGATTGAATGTTACATTTTAATGGAATAATAATATGAAAAGTGTTTGCAAAATATATGTATTGTTGGGAATTATGATGTTTTGTTCGTGTAATTCCTGGTTGGATGTAAAATTGATAGATCAAAGCCAAGAAGCTGATTTGTTCAGTACGGAACGTGGTTTTGACGAAGCTTTAGCAGGTGTTTATTATGATATGTCTTCAGCGCATATGTATGGACAGGTATTATCGTTTGGAATGTTGGATATTATGTCTAGAATATATGACTATTCTCAAGTTCCCGATGGAATGAAAATATATCGTGACTATGAATATAGGGATGCTACAATGGAAGGAACGATTCATTCAATTTGGGCTGCATTTTATGAGAATATAGCATCATTGAACAATATATTGGAATGGAGTGAAAGAAATGCTTCTGTGTTGTCTGAAGAGAAACGTAATCAGATAAGAGGAGAAGTGTTGGCATTAAGAGCTTTTCATCATTTTGATATTTATCGTTTGTTTGCACCAGATGTGAAGTTGGACAAGGATTCCAAGATATTGCCTTATCAATTAAAATTTGGAGTGAAACCTTCGCAAGTATATTCAACTGAAGATTATTTGAAGTTAGTGATAAAAGATTTGAAGGATGCTTTGAATTATCTGGAAAATGATCCAATAAAGGGAGTGGCTCCTTATGAGTTAGGGAATGGGGAAGAAAAAAATAAAAATGAGGCTGATTTGTATGTTGCAAGAATGAATTACTACGCAGTAAAGGCATTATTAGCCCGTATATATTTAGATTTGGGAGAAGAATGGAAAAAAGAGGCAAGACAATTGGCTGAAGAAGTAATTGATAGTAAGAAGTTTGCTTTGTTGGATTATGAAAAAAGCCTGAATGTGGAAGTGACGAAAAAAGATTTGTTGTTTTCAGATGAGCATATTTTTTCTTTAAGGAATCAAGAAATTAAATCAAGTGCAGAAGCCATACATCAACAAGTATCAACTTCTGATGGCAATATACAGATGTCTAAGAATTTTCATGCAACAATGTATGAAAATGATTTGGATGATTATCGTTTGAATTGGTTTAAGGAAATATATGTTGTAAAATACTCTTCAGAAAATGATGAGCGTTTTTTTCCAAAAATACCAATGATAAGATTGTCTGAAATGTATTTGATCGCAGCAGAGGGATGGATGGATGATGATCCTGAAAAAGCATCGGAATTTTTGCAAACTTTTAAACAAGCGAGGACTAAAAAAAGTGTAGCAAAGCAAGTTGTAGATAAGGAAGTGTTGATTCGTGAGATACGGAAAGAGTTTTTGGGTGAAGGGCAATTATTTTATGCATATAAACGCTTGAATCATGATATAATAGGTAATACATCTGAAGATGGTATGTTTGCTGATAATAATATTTTTGTATTTCCTTTGCCTCAAGCGGAAATAGAGTATGGAAACAGAAATTAAATTGTAAATCGATGAAGTTAATTATTTATATATTGTTTATTGTCCTTGTTTTGCAAGGATGTGAAAAGGATGTAGAGTATCAGTATGATGATATTGATAGGGTATATTTTGAATATGAATATAAAAACAGTAAAGACCGTTTGGTCACAAGAGATTCTGTTATATTTTCTTTTGGAAAACATCCTGAGAATGTGATGGTTGATACCGCCAAGATTGTTGTGAAATTACTGGGGAATCCATCTGAAGTTGGGAGAACTTATAAAGTGGAGGTTGTAGAAGAGGGTAAATGGTTAATCGGAAAAACAGATATGGTGGCAGGGGTGGATTATGAGGCATTGAAAGATGAGTATGTTTTTGGTCCAGACCGTTTGGTGGATACTTTGCGAATAGTTGTTTTTCGGGAACATTTGAGTACAAGTTTACGAAATCCTCAAAGTAAAACGTTGATGCTACGTCTGATTGCAGGGGGAGATTTACAGTTGGGTATAGATAAGGGTAGGGAGATGAAATTATCTTTAAATAATATTTTGACACCTCCGGCATGGTGGGAAGCTAATGAAACTTTATTAGGATTTTATCATCCTAAAAAGTGGCGTAAATTGATAGAATTAGACCCTATATTTGCTGTTGAGGATGCATTTGCCGGCACGGGAGTCGATATGCAGAAAAAGGCAGGAATATTGAAAGGATGGTTAGAAAACAATGTTATTATCGATGAGGAAACCGGTATGAGAATAATGATGGATGGATTGGTTGATGTAGAATAAATAATGGATAAACGAGAAATATTATGAAAAGTATACTATTCATTTTTTGTATTTTAATCCTTGTCTGTTCATGTTATAAAGATAAGGGTAATTATGAATATAACGAAATTAATCAATTGGAAATTGGTGGAAAAATTGATAGTGTGATACTTTGTGACCAAATGGATATTTTGCATATTCCTGTTGAATTGAAAGGTACACAATATGATGATACTTCACGCTTTTCTTACACTTGGGAAATTAATAAAAAAGAAGTAGCTTACACTAAAGATTTGAATATATATGCCAATTTCCCATTAGGGGAAGTAGTTGGACGTTATATCGTGACAGATAAGGAATTGGGAACAAAGGCTTTTAAAGTGTTTAAAATAAAAGTATCGAGTTCAACAGCCGGTGATGCAATCTTAGTATTGAGTAAATATAAAGGACATGCAGAGTTGTCGTTTAAACGGCTTGATAAAGCTAATAGTGTATTTACACCGAATTATTATTATGATTTAGTAGGAAACTATTTGGGGCTAGAACCTAAAAAAATTCATCGGAATTATGTTCCTGAAGAGGGGAATAAGAATTCTGGTTTAAAAATAGAAACAGATCATAAGCTAAAGTGTTTGAGTGATGAAACTTTAGTGGAGATTGGTGAGGATGTGTTTTTAGATCAGCATTTTTTTATAAATCGCTCTATGAGTTATCCTCCAGAAGTTCCGGTATTTGATGTGC
>OGQF01000494.1_pt1 | contig 33103 bp, 26 predicted proteins | sample 1553141 | NCBI WGS metagenome assembly OGQF01 (sample SAMEA2580005, study PRJEB22360) | human gut metagenome | biome: human gut; feature: human-associated habitat; material: faeces | place: Denmark | collected 2008/2010
ACCGAAGGCTGCCACTATTGATGGTGAGTATGTCGTTTATACGGTGAAAAATGGTGAGAATCTGTGGACAATAGCCAAGAAATATCCCGGTGTTTCCAATCGGGATATTATGAGATGGAATGGTTTGTCGGATGCTGATGTCCGGAAAATCAAACCGGGACAAAAGTTGAAGATAAAGATTTAAAGTTTATCGTATTTCCGGTAAGTCGATTCCTTTGATTTTTCTATAAAGATTCAGTGCGTAGGAGTCTGTCATACCGGATACATAATCTACTACTGTTTGTATTTTTGTGTACATGGAATCATCTTTGCCCACTTTGTATTGTTCAGGCATGATGGATAACAAGTTGCGTGCATAGTAGGTTTCCGGCTTTAGAACGGCATCTGTATATTCTTTTAGGATTGTGCCCAGTATCTTAAAACCTGCAATTTGAATTTGAGTGACAATACCGGTATGGTAAATGCGTTCGTATGCAAGCTTCGTACAGGCTTCATAAGCCGTTTTGTTTGTTCCTTCAACTTGTTTTATGAGAGCATTGTTAAATTGCCCTTCCATGATAGCATCATAATTGTTGATAAAAACATCCGTACATGCGTTGATCAGTTTGTTGATGATGCCTGCGCGTAAAAACGCAATCCGTTCGTTTTTGTCAGTGACTGTTTTAAAAGTTTTGTTGATAATTTTCAGATCTTCTTTGTCAAGGCTTTTATCATAGAAACTTTCCAAGATGTTTACTGTTTCATCATAGGACAGGATTCGTAGTTTGTGAGAATCTTCTATGTCCATGATCTGGTAGCAGATATCATCGGCTGCTTCAACCAAGTATACTAAAGGATGACGGGCATATTGCAAGGGATGATCATTCAACTGTTTAATGCCTAATACTTCGGCAACGAGTTTGTATATATCTTTTTCACTTTGAAAAAATCCGTATTTAAATCCTTTTGGATTTGCCTTGGTGGATTCATGGGGATATTTAACGATAGATGCAAGCGTTGTATAAGTCATTGTATAGCCTCCGGGACGACGTCCGTTGAAACTATGAGTGAGCAATCGGAATGTGTTGGCATTTCCTTCAAAGTGACATAAATCGTTCCATTCTTCATCTGAAAGGAGTTTTTTTAAGTAGTTGCCTTCTCCTTCACTGAAGAAATAGGAAATGGCTTCTTCTCCTGAATGACCGAAAGGAGGATTTCCCAAGTCGTGTGCCAAACAGCCCGTGCTGACGATGGTACCAATCTCTTCCAGTAATTCCGGATTCTCTAAATTGACATGTTTTTGTTTGAGAAACTGACTTATCTTATTTCCCAATGAACGTCCGACACTGGCAACTTCAAGGCTATGTGTCAGTCTGTTGTGTACAAATATATTACCTGGTAAAGGAAATACTTGTGTCTTGTTTTGTAAACGGCGGAATGGTGATGAAAATATCAGACGGTCATAATCTCTTTGAAATTGAGATCGATCATGCGAGTGGAATAATGAGGTGATGTTTCCCGGATGATAGCGGTGCGTTGATATTAATTGATTCCAATTCATTGGGGAAAGAGTTTGAAGAGCTTTGGTTAATAAGAAGATTAGCGGGACAGAGCCCGCTAATCGTTTTTTTTTTAAATTATTTCTTTACGAAATGGAAGTGGCTTCCGAAGCGTTCAAAAGCAGCTTTGTCCAATTCTTCGCGGCACTGAGGCGCTGCAATGGAAATCAATGCTTTTGCACGTTCTTGCAGTGTTTTGCCATATAAGTCAACAGCTCCGAATTCAGTTACTACATAGTGAACATCAAAGCGAGTGGTAACAACACCGGCTCCGGTCATGAGGGTAGGACTGATTTTGCTGATACCTTTAGCTGTCACTGCTGGCATAGCGATGATTGGTTTTCCGCCTTCGCTGGCTGCAGCTCCACGGATGAAGTCTAACTGTCCACCGCAACCGCTATAGAATTTACATCCTAAAGAATCTGCATTTACCTGTCCGGTCAAGTCGATGGAAAGAGCAGAGTTAATAGCTGTCATTTTAGGCTGTTGTGCAATGATGAACGGATCATTGGTATAACCGACATCCATCATGGCTACTGCTGGGTTGTCATCAATAAAGTCATAAACTTCTTTAGAACCCATCAGGAAGGTTGATACGATTTTACCTTTGTCAAATTTCTTGTTGAGGTTGTTGATGACGCCTTTATAATAAAGAGGAAGTACTCCGTCAGCAAACATCTCTGTGTGGATACCCAGGTTTTTGTGGTTACCCAATTGAGATAACACTGCATTAGGAATAGCTCCGATACCCATTTGCAAACAAGCTCCGTCCTCAATAAGGGCAGCACAGTTTTTACCAATCTGGATATCCTGTTCTGACGGTTGGGCTGGTTTTGCTTCAATCAAAGGAGTATTATCTTCGCAGAAGATATCAATATCCGATAGTTTGATGATGGCATCTCCCCATGCACGTGGAACATTCGGATTGATAACAGCGATAACTGTTTTGGCATTCTGTACAGCTGCTAAAGTTGCGTCTACAGAGGTTCCCATTGATACATATCCGTGTTTGTCCGGCGGACATACTTGAATCATGGCTACATCAACAGGAGTAACACCGGTGCGAATCATCTTCTGTGTCTCGCTCAAGTGCACAGGAATATAGTCTGCCCAACCTTCTTGAGTCTCTTTACGTACATTGTGGCCAACGAAGAATGATTCCAATTGGAAAATTCCTTCAAATTCTTGTGCTGCATAAGGAGCACTTCCTTCTGTGTGGAGGTGTTGTAATTTTACATTTTTCAATTCTCCGGCACGACCACGCTCGCAAAGTGCTTGAATCAGTCCCTGGGGGGCGCAAGCTACGCTATGAATGTGAATACGGTCTCCCGATTTCACGGCTTTCACAGCTTCTTCAAATGATACTGTTTTTATTCCGTTATACATTTCTGTTTTATTTAGTTTAAAATCTGTACTGTGCAAACAATGCGAAGGTAATTAATTTACCTATAATCTGAAAATTTTTGCATTTATCTTTTCATGGCACGATCCATGTCTTTTTTGGCATCCTTTAGTTTTAGAGATTCTCGTTTGTCATATTCTTTTTTACCTTTTGCCAAGGCTATGCGCATCTTGGCGTAACCTTTTTCATTAAGAAATACTCTGACCGGTACAATCGTCAGACCGGATTCTTTGACTTTTCGTTCTAATTTAACAAGTTCTTTGTGTGTCAAAAGAAGTTTTCTTTCACGTTTTTCCTCGTGATTATAGTAAGTGCCTAATTTATATTCCGAAATATTCATGCCTTTCACCCATAATTCTCCACGGTGGAAATAGCAATAAGAATCGACCAGACTGGCTTTGCCTGCCCGGATTGATTTTATTTCAGTCCCTGTCAGTACGATACCGGCGGTATATTCTTCAAGAAATTCATAATCGAAGGATGCACGGCGGTTTCTTATGTTTATATCGTTTGCCATAGTTTCTCGTTTTTTTTATACATTAATTGCCGAAATCCGGAAGATGATCATTAGTAGTTTAGATATAATGATGGGAAAACAGATGATTGCTAAAGAGGCTATAATCAATGTGTTCGTTTTTTGATTTGTAGGGATGTCAAGCAATGTATTGATTCCATTATATAATGTCCGGATAAAAATAAAGCTGCAAAGAGTCAATAGTTGTCCTATAAATAAGTTGCCGAATGCTGCTCCCAAACTGTGGAATAATAAAAAGACCGTCGCACTGTAGATGGTGAGATTGAAGGCTGTTGCAGCATGGCAGTTTAGTTTGTTGCATAAAAATTCCCGGATAAGCCAATAGGCAAGTCTGAGACCTATTATAGAGGATGCAAAGTTTATAATAGCTAGTCCGAAGGCTTGTAGCAGTGGGTTGTTCAATAGATTGATAGGAAAATAGAGGATCGAGCACAAAGTAATAACCGGTACAAAGTAATTGCGTGTGATAGCCTTTGTATCAGTGTGTTTGTTCTGAATTTCACGCCAGCATTGGGATGGGGCGAAAATCATTCCTTGTGTGAGCTTGTATATGTTTCTATGTTGAATTTTCATTGTGTGCAAAAGTACCTTTTTTTTTGATATCCTGTGCTGTCTGTAATATAAAATGCTTTTTTATGTAGTATATTTGTGTTGTACTAATGATATTAAACTAAGGGTTATGGGAGATGTAAATATGAATGAAGTTCTGCAGTATTTGGGCGTTCGCACTGCTTGGGTGTCGGATGTTTTGACGTCTGGTGGACGTTTGCTTGTGATGGGTCTGATAGCATGGATTGTGTATTGGGTGGCTAAAAAATGGTTATCCAAGGTGATTGTCCATTTGGCGGGAAAGACCTCTACTCATTGGGATGATTATATGTTTGACAGGCGTTTTTTTAATTATTTTGCCTTGTTGGTGGTGCCGATTGTTGTCAGGGTTGTTTCGGATTTGTTCGGTTGGGTGTATGGTGCTTTGTTTTATAAAGTGATTAATATTTGGAGTGCATTGGCGGTTGCTCTTCTGATATCTGCCGTGTTGGATGGGGCAAATCGGATATATGACAGTTACCCGGTGTCTAAGAATCGTCCTATTAAAGTGTTTGTACAGGTAATTAAAATATTTGTATATAGTGTTGTATTTATTATTTCGTTTAGCATCATCTTGGATAAAGATCCACAGAGTCTGTTGGTGGGGCTTAGTGCTTTTGCTGCAGTTCTGATGTTGATATTTAAGGATGCAATATTGGGCTTTGTTGCCGGAGTCCAGTTGATTGTTAATAAAATGGTGACGATAGGGGACTGGATTGTTATGCCTTCTGCGAATGCTGACGGCGAGGTGAGAGAGATAAGTTTGACAACGGTTAAGGTGCAGAATTGGGATAAGACGATATCTACAATTCCAACTTATAAAATGGTGTCTGAGTCGTTTACGAATTGGAGGGGAATGCAGGAGTCGAATGGAAGACGGATAAAACGTTCGGTTAATATTGATGTTCAATCTGTTCATTATTTGAGTGATGGTGAATTGGAAGCGTTGAAAAAGTCGAATTTATTAAAGGAGTATATAAAATCTAAGTTGAGTGAGCTGGAGCGGAAGAATAATGTTTTGGAGACACCTTTAGATAAGCAGCAGTTGACCAATATCGGTATTTTTCGAGAGTATATGGAAGCGTGGATAGCTCAAAATCCAGACATTGCACAAGATATGACGCATATGGTTCGTCAGTTGCAACCTGGCCCAACAGGTGTGCCTTTGGAAATTTATTGTTTTTCTGCGCGGCAGGCTTGGGTTGAATATGAAAAGGTGCAGTCTGATTTATTTGACCATCTGTTTGCTGTATTGCCTTTGTTTAATCTAAGAATTTTCCAGTATCCTTCGGACCAGTTTAAGTTGTGATAGGCTAAGCGTGACAGGGGAAAGAATATGGATGATAAATTAATTTGAGATAAAGTGGGGTAAAGTGGTTGAAAGTGGGAAATATTTTTCTTAATTTTACATCATCGAATCAAATGGTTGTTTTAAAGAGTGGATGTTTGGGTAAGTGATTGTAGATGTGTTTGTTGTTAGTTGATTCTATTAGGATGATATAAGATAGGAAGTTAATATGTGTACCTTTATTGGAGATTATACAGGCAAGATGGATAATAAGTGTCGTGTAGTTGTCCCTGCATCTTTTCGGAAGCAGATGATGGCTGCCGGTCTTTCTGTGTTCGTATTGCGTAGAAGTGTCTTCGAAAAGTGTATTGACATGTATCCAATAGATGAATGGGAGCGTATGCTGGCAGGAATAAGGGCTAAATTGAATTTATTTAATGCTAAGCATGTTGCTTTTATGCGGGAGTTTTGTCGGGGAACTTTAGAAGTGGAAATGGATGCGAATGGTCGTATTCTTTTGCCGAGAAGGTTATTGGATGAGGTCGGGATAGATAAAGAAATGGTATTTGCTGGCCAAGATAAAATGATTCAATTGTGGGAGGTTGAGGAGTATGACCGTGTTGCTGTAACGTCAGAGGAATTGAGTGATTTGGCAGAGGAAATATTTGAGAATTGAAATATTGGATTTGGAAAATCGGAATAATTATGTCGGAATATCATATACCAGTTTTATTGAATGAGTCTGTAGATGGATTGGATCTTCAGCCGGGAGGAGTATATCTGGATTTGACTTTTGGGGGTGGGGGGCATTCACGTGAGATTCTAAGACGTTTGGATGCTGAAGGATGTCTGTTAGGCTTTGACCAAGATGAAGATGCTTTAGCAAATGTGCCAGATGATGACCGTTTTATTTTTGTAAATCATAATTTCCGGTATTTGCAAAATTTTTTGCGGTATTATGGCTATGAAACAGCAGATGGAATTTTAGCTGATTTGGGAGTATCTTCTCATGAATTTGATGAGGCTGAGCGAGGTTTTTCTTTTCGGTTTGATGCTGAGTTGGATATGAGAATGAACCGGCGCAGTAAGTTGACAGCAGCAGAGGTGTTGAATAGTTATACTGCTGAACAGTTGGTATCTATATTCAAAAATTATGGAGAGGTGGAGAATGCTAAACGGTTGGTGGATATGATTGTGAAAGCAAGGAGCGTTCAGGAACTGCATACTTCAGAAGAGTTTTATCAGGCAATAGAATCTTGTATTCCTAAGATGAAGGAAAAGAAATATTTGGCTAAGGTGTATCAAGCTTTAAGAATTGAGGTGAATGGAGAATTGGATGCTTTGAAGGATATGATGGAGCAGGCAATGGAGGTGTTGAAGCCCGGTGGTAGATTGGTGGTTATCACTTATCATTCTTTGGAAGATCGTATTGTTAAAAATTTTCTGAAATCGGGTAATGTGGAAGGTAGAGTAGATAAAGATGTGTTGTTTGGTCATATTAACCATAATTTTGAATTGGTGAATCGCAAGGTTATTGTGCCGTCTGAGGAGGAAATAGCCGATAATCCACGGGCGAGAAGTGCTAAATTGAGAATTGCAAAGAAAATGTCATAGTTCGAAATGATGGATCATAGCGCACAAGATAGAGAAAATACTGATGCTATAAAAGACGAAAAAACCGGGAATTCTTTGAAAGAATTGTTGGAAGGGAGAATTGTTGCAGATAAGTTTAAACGGAATGGTTGGTTTGTTTTGTTTGTAACAGTGTTGGGTGTTTGGTATATATCGAATGGTTATTCTATGGAAAAATTACATAGAGAACGTAACTTATTAGAAAGTGAAGTGCGTGATTTGCGTTTTGAATCTATTACAGCTGCGGCTGATTTGATGTTTATTAGAAAACAGTCGGAGGTGATTAAGCGTATAAAGGAAGAAGGGTTGACGTTGGAGGAGAGTAAGGAACCACCGGTAAAATTGTATAAATGACGAGTTGGTCATGAAGGCTAAAGATGATATAAATTATAGAACCATAGGGGTGTACCTTGGAATAGTCATTGTTTGTGGTTTTTTGATTTTGGGGCGAGCTATGTATGTGATGACTGTTGAGGGTAGCAAGTGGCGTAGTATGGCTTCTGCCAATGTGCCGTCAAAGCCGGTAAGTCTTGCTCCTAATCGTGGTGATATTTGTGCTGATGATGGTCGTATATTAGCGACATCTGTGCCATTTTATGAAATACGTTTTGACCCTATTGCTGTAAAAAAAGAGATTTTTCAAGCTAATATTGATAGCTTGGCATATTGTTTATCAAAGTTTTTCAAGGATGGAAGCAAGAGCTTTTATAAGGATAAATTGACGAGAGCAAGAAGTGCCAAGCATCCCAATCGGCATTTGCTGATAAACAAACGTAGGGTTAATCATACGGAATTGAAGATAATCAGACAGTTCCCTATTTTCCGTTTAGGAAAAAATAAGGGTGGATTGAAGGTGGAAGTATTTAATAAACGCTTACAACCTCATGTGAACTTAGCCGTGCGTACTATAGGATATTTGAATGAATCTGCTTCAGGTATACGGGAGGGACGAGTTGGTTTGGAGGCCGCTTTTGAAAATGAATTGAAGGGAGAGGAAGGGCAAGGTATCAAACGGATGATGTCGGGTACATGGATGGTGTTACCGGAACGGGAACCTATTGATGGACATGATATTGTAACAACAATAGATGTGGATTATCAGGATATTGTGCAGCATGCGTTGAAAAAGCAATTGGAAAAGAGTAATGCCACGCATGGTTCGGCTATATTGATGGAGGTGAAGACGGGAGATATTAAAGCCATAGCCAATATGGCTAAAGGAGCTGATGGTCAGTATGTTGAGTCTCAGAACTTTGCAATTAGCAATGCCGGAGAGCCGGGTTCTGTTATTAAAGCAGCTTCGTTTATTGCTTTGTTGGAAGATGGGATTGTAACTCCAGATGATACGATAGATTTGGGACAGACTGGCAAATATCTTTTTAAGAAAACACAATTGAGTGAGGCTCATGGGGGATTAGGTAAAGTGACTGTACAGCAAATGTTGGAAAAATCTGCCAATGGAATAGCTAAATTGGTGTATGATAATTATAAGGATCGACCAAAAAAGTTTGTTGATCGCTGGTATTCTATGGGATTAAATAAGAAAACAGGTATTTGTCTCCCGGGAGAGGCTGAGCCTTTTATAAAATACCCTTCTGATGATGGTAGTTGGTCTGGTATCAGTTTGCCATGGATGGCTTTTGGCTATGAATCGAAATTGACCCCATTACAGATATTGGCTTTTTATAATGCTATAGCAAACGATGGACAACGGATGCGTCCTCGGTTGGTGAAAGAGGTGCGTAGTCATGGACAAGTAGTAGCATCTTTTGATACAGAAGAGGTTGGAGGACGTATCTGTAGCCGCAAGAGTCTTGCAGGAATTAGGAGAATGCTTGAAGGGGTCGTAGAAAATGGAACCGCTAGGAATATTTATACGACAAAATACAGGATTGCCGGTAAAACAGGAACTTCGCGTATTGCAAGAACTAATGGTGGAGGTTATATTCCTAAGAGTTATCGCGCTAGTTTTGTTGGGTATTTCCCAGCAGATAAGCCATTGTATTCATGTATAATTGTGATTGATAATCCTCGTAATGGATATTATGCAACAACGGTTTCTGCCCCTGTTTTTCGAGAGATTGCAGATAAGGTATACTCGATGGCTTATGTACAATATGGAGAACCGGAATATGAGGTTGATAAATCTTTGCCTATATGTAAAAATGGATTAAAGGAAGATTTTAAAGTGATTTTGGATGAGTTAGATATGGATGTAGATGGTTGGAGTGAGGTGGAGGAAACAGATTGGGTGGTTACAGCAAGTAATGAGGGGGAAAATATTGTGGTAAAACCGAGGACGGTTAATTTTACGACAGTGCCTAATGTAAAGGGAATGGGATTACGTGATGCCTTGTTTCTATTGGAAAATTCCGGATTGAAAGTAGGTGTGGTCGGAGCAGGAATGGTGCAGGCTCAGTCATTACAGCCGGGGAAAGATGTGCCTAGGGGAAGTTATATACATATTGAATTAAGATGACAAAATGATAAATAGAGAGGCGGTGGAAACCGTATAATGATATGAAGAAATTAAATGAATTATTGGCTGATGTGCGTGTGAGGTCTGTATGTGGAGATATGGATAAAGAGGTTTTGCATGTGCATTTTGATTCAAGAAAAGTTGAATCCGGCGATTTGTTTGTAGCTCAGCGTGGCGTAAATGTTGATGGACATGCCTTTATCAGTAAGGCTATTGGGGCAGGATGTTGCGCAGTGGTGTGTGAAGAGTTGCCACAAGAGATGTCTGACAATGTGACTTATATTGTGGTTGAAGATTCATCGGAGGCTTTGGGAAACATTGCTTCCAATTATTACGGGCGTCCTTCTTTAAAAATGAAGTTAGTCGGAGTTACAGGGACAAATGGTAAAACAACAACAGCGACGTTGCTTTATGAAATGGCTCGTTTAGCGGGTTATAAAGCCGGGTTGTTATCAACAGTCTGTAATTATATTGGAGATGATAAAATCGCCTCTACCCATACTACGCCTGATGCGTTGTCTATCAATGAATATATGTATCAGATGGTGGAAGCCGGATGTAAATATTGTTTTATGGAGGTGAGTTCGCATTCTATTCATCAAAAACGTATTGCCGGTTTGGATTTCGATGGTGCAATATTCTCGAACATTACACATGATCATTTGGATTATCATAAAACATTTAGAGCCTATATTGAAGCCAAAAAAGCTTTTTTTGATGGTATGCCTGCACATGCTTTTGCATTGACAAATGGGGATGATAAGAATGGGATGGTGATGTTGCAAAATACGATAGCTCGTAAGTTTGTTTATTCATGCCGCAGTTTAGCAGATTTCAATTGCAAGATTATAGAAAAGCATTTGGATGGGATGTTGCTGAAACTGGATGGAGTGGAAGTATGGACTAAATTTACGGGAGATTTTAATGCTTATAATATCTTAGCTGTTTATGCAGCATCGTGTTTATTAGGATTTGCTAAAGAGGATATACTGAAATATATTAGTATGTTGATTCCTGTGTCCGGACGTTTTGAAACGTTGCTAGCAGATAATGGTGTGATGGCTGTGGTGGATTATGCGCATACTCCGGATGCATTGGAGAATGTATTGTCAACAATCAGGGGGTTGGTGAAAAAAGGGAATATTGTGATTACAGTTGTCGGTGCCGGAGGCGATAGAGATAAAACGAAACGTCCGGAGATGGCAGAAGCAGCCTGTCGCTACAGTGATCGGGTGGTATTGACTTCTGACAATCCGAGAAGTGAGGTTCCTGAAAGTATTATAGACGACATGTTAGTGGGAGTTAGGCTTGAGGATAAAGATCGTGTTAATGCAATTACCGACCGTCGGGAAGCAATTGGTTTTGCCATTGGTTTGGCTAAACCGGGGGATATAGTATTGATTGCAGGTAAAGGTCATGAGAATTATCAGGAAATTAAAGGAGTGAAGTATCATTTTGATGACAAAGAAGTGGTTCATGAGGTTTTTAGCCATTTGTAATAATTAATAGTATTAGCTTATGTTATACCATTTATTTCAGTATTTGGAAAGTTTAGATTTGCCTGGTGCAGGTATATTTCAATATATTACCTTCCGATCAGGTTGTGCTATTATATTATCTTTGATTATAGCGACGGTTGTGGGGAAACGCGTTATCCGTTTGTTGCAGAGACAGCAAATCGGAGAAGAAATCCGTGACTTAGGTCTAGAGGGACAAATGGAAAAAAAAGGTACTCCTACGATGGGCGGGGTGATTATTTTGTTAGCAATATTAATTCCGGTCATATTGTTTGCTCGTTTGGACAATATTTATATCCAACTGATGATTATATCAACAATCTGGTTGGGATTAATCGGTTTTGCTGATGATTATATAAAGGTGTTCCGAAAGCATAAGGAGGGATTAAAAGGGCGTTTTAAAGTGATAGGGCAGGTCGGATTGGGATTAATTGTAGGTTTGACTCTTTATGTGAGTGATGATGTGGTTATTCGGGAAGTGGCAAAGCCTACAGAACTTGGAGTTACTACTAGTATTGTAGATGAGGGTTTTGCAAATGAAACGAAACAGCAGATGGTTACAAAAGATATAAAATCCACTAAAACGACTATTCCATTTTTTAAGAATAATGAAATGGATTATGCTTGGTTTACTTCATGTGCAGGAAAACATGCAGAGACATTAGGTTGGATTCTTTTTGTTATAGTCACTATTTTTATTATTACAGCCGTATCTAATGGAGCAAATTTGACCGATGGGGTAGATGGGTTGGCAACAGGAACGTCAGCTATTATCGGTGCTACATTGGGCATTTTGGCATATGTATCAGGAAATATGGTGTATGCAGATTATTTGAATATTATGTATATCCCTCATTCAGGGGAATTGGTTGTATTTATATCTGCTTTTATTGGAGCTACTATTGGTTTCTTATGGTATAATTCTTATCCGGCTCAAGTGTTTATGGGAGATACGGGAAGTTTATCTTTAGGTGGAATTATTGCCGTGTTTGCAATTATTATTCATAAGGAGTTGTTGATACCTATCTTGTGTGGAATTTTCTTGATGGAAAATCTATCAGTTGTCATGCAGGTGAGTTATTTTAAATATACGAAACGGAAATATGGAGAAGGACGTCGGATTTTTTTGATGTCTCCTTTGCATCATCATTTCCAAAAGAAGGGAATTCCAGAACCCAAAATTGTAACTCGTTTTTGGATTGTTGGAATAATTTTAGCTGTGATTACGATTGTTACTTTAAAAATAAGATAAATCCGGTATATTATGAAACTTGTGATTTTGGGAGGTGGAGAAAGTGGGGTCGGTGCTGCTTTGTTAGGGCGTAAATTAGGTTATGAAGTGTTTTTGTCAGATAAAGGAACGTTAGCTGACTCGTATAGAAATATATTGAGAGAAGGAGGTTTTGATTTTGAGGAAGGTGGGCATACAGAAAAACGAATTTTTGATGCGGATATTGTAGTGAAAAGTCCTGGAATACCGGACACAGTACCAATGATTGTACGTTTGCGTGAAGAAGGTATCGAGGTTATTTCTGAAATTGAATTTGCGGGGCGTCATTCTTCTGCCAAGCATATTTGTATAACGGGGAGTAATGGGAAGACGACAACAACTTTATTGACTCACCATATTTTAAGTCGTGCGGGACTAGATGTGGGATTGGCAGGAAATGTCGGACGCAGTCTGGCAGCTCAAGTGGCAGAGAATGCTCATGAGGTGTATGTTGTAGAATTGTCAAGTTTTCAGTTGGATGGAATGTTCCGTTTTAGAGCAAATATTGCCGTGTTGACAAATATCACACCAGATCACTTGGATCGTTATGACCATAAATTTGAGAATTATATAAATTCCAAGTTTCGTATATTGAATAATATGCGTGCAGAAGATCTATTTATTTATGGAAAAGATAGTGACGCCCTTGTTACTAAACTGAAAACATTGTCAACCGAGCCTAAATGTGTCGGTTTTACATATGGGGAGCAAAGTGAAAATTGTGCTGCCTGGATGGACGGAGATTGGATAAAAGTTATTTTAAATGACAGGAAATTCCAAATAAATAAAAATGATATAACAATCAAAGGACGGCATAATGTTTATAATGCAATGGCTGCTATTTTAGCATGTATGCAAATGGATTTGAGTGACGAGCAGATAGTTGACGGATTGAAAACTTTTCCTCAGGTAGAGCATCGTCTGGAAACAGTTATGACGAAAGATGGTGTAACCTATATTAATGATTCTAAAGCTACAAATGTTGATTCTGCTTGGTATGCTCTTGATAGTATGACAGGATCAGTTGTGTGGATTGCAGGAGGAACGGATAAAGGAAATGATTACAGTGTCTTGTTTGACTTGGTGCGCGAGAAGGTGAAGGTTTTGGTTTGTATGGGGTTGGATAATCATAAATTAGTGCAGGAATTTAGCCCATTATGTGAAGTGGTTGATACTGCGAGTTTAGATGATGCGATGAAGGCAGTTCAGCAATGGGCAAAACCGGGAGATACAGTGTTGTTGTCTCCTTGCTGTGCAAGTTTTGATTTATTCAAGAATTACGAGGATAGAGGTCGATTGTTTAAAGAGGCAGTTCGGAAACTTTGAATGAACAGCGTGTATGAAAGATTTTGCTAAAAGATTATTAAAAGGCGATATTATTTTGTTGAGTGTAATCATTCTTTTAATGCTTACCTCACTCTTGGTGATTTTTTCATCAACAGGCAGGTTGGCATATTATGAGCAGGATGGTAATACTTGGCATTATTTCTTTAAGCAATTGGGGTTGAGTCTTTCTGGTCTCGGAATTATGTGGGTAATGAGATTTTTTTCATGGCGATTGCTATATGAACATGTGGGGCTTATTCTTATTATTGCAGCCGGTTTAGTTGCTTTGGCTGCATTTGGAGGTGAAAACATTAATGGGGCTGGTCGGTGGTTGAGGATTCCTATTATAGGTATAACCTTTCAACCTTCTGAAATTGCAAAGATTGCCGTCGTATTATTTTCTGCAAAATTACTTTCTAAACATCAAGAGACAGATAAATGTTCTTCAGAAGTTCTCAAGTTTTTTTGGGCTCCTCTTGTGGTTGTTTTTCTGATTTTTTTGGATAATTTTTCGACTTCAGTGTTGGTTTCTTTAGTTTGTTTACTGATGTGTTGGGTGGGGAGAGTCCGAAGCTTATTATTGTTAAAATGGATGGGTATCGGTGTTGGTGCTTTGGTTCTTGTGATAATGCTAGGAGTAACCTTTCCTGCTGTTCAAAAAGCGGGGCGTATAGGAACAATTGTCGGTCGTTTAGTCGCATGGGTGGATAAAGATCGAGATACAGATAAAGGGAAAAATTATAATTATCAGTCAGATCAGGCTCATATTGCTGTTGCAAAAGGAGGTATGACTGGATGTGGCCCCGGTAATAGCATACAGCGAAATTTTTTGCCTCATCCATATTCTGATTTTATTTATGCTATTATTATTGAAGAGTATGGTTTAGTAGGGGGAATATTTATATTTCTGCTCTATACTATTATTTTGTTTAGAGTTGGAGTGATTGCTCATAAAACCTTGAAAACAGAGCAGCAAAATGAGTGTGGTGGACCTGAAATATTCCCGGCCTTAGTAGTTATTGGTCTTGGATTTTCTATTGTATTGCAGGCGATGTTTCACATGGCTGTAAATGTAGGGGCTATGCCTGTTACAGGACAAACTCTTCCGTTGGTTAGTATGGGTGGAACATCATTGTGGTTTGTATTGGCAGCTTTGGGTATTATATTAAATATTGCTTATGATTATTCTCCAGAAGGTTTGGCTGAAGAGAGTGTTAAAAAACAGTATAGAGCGAAAGTAGGTGATTTTAAAAAGTTTGATGGGAGAGGAAATGTACAAAATTATACTACGGAGGAGGCTGCTGTACACCGTCCATCTCGGCAGAAAGAGAAGAATGAAGATGAATTTTTAGAAGAAAATTTTGAAGAGATAGGTGAAAATGGCTTACCGGATTTGGAGAAACAATTGCAAGATGAAGGACGGGAAGTATTGCAAGAATTAAATAGAAGAGGAAGAAGAAGTAGGGCATAAATGGGAAATGTTGAAAAGTTAAATATTTAAAGATATGAAGCGAATTATTGTCAGTGGAGGAGGTACGGGGGGGCATATATTTCCAGCTTTGTCAATAGCAAATGCTTTGAAGCGTTTGTTGCCAGATGTAGAGATATTATTTGTCGGTGCAGAGGGGAAAATGGAAATGGAAAAGGTGCCGGAGGCTGGCTATCGGATTGTGGGATTACCTGTGAGAGGGTTGCAGCGAAAGCTTACATTGGAGAATATAAAGGTGCTGATTAATTTGTGGAAAAGTTTACGTAAGGCAAAGCGTATTTTGCAGGATTTTAAACCGGATGCAGTGGTCGGAGTTGGAGGTTATGCAAGTGGTCCTATCGGGAGAGTGGCAGCAAAAGCAGGAGTGCCTTTGATATTGCAGGAGCAAAATTCTTATGCGGGTGTGACCAATAAGCTATTGTCTAGATATGCTTGTCGAATATGTGTTGCTTATGATGGGATGGAGCGTTTTTTTGATAAGAGTAAAATCGTATTTACAGGGAATCCTGTAAGAAAAGATTTATTGCAAGTTCAGAATAAGCGAGAAGAAGGAATGCAACTTTATGGTTTGGATCCGATGAAAAAAACGATTTTAGTGACTGGCGGAAGTTTGGGGGCAGGAACTTTAAATAAAGCTGTTAAGAAACATATTAGCACCATTGCAGGTTGGGATAATGTACAGATTCTATGGCAGTGCGGTAGTTATTATTATAATGATTTGAGTAAAGAGTTGCATGAAGTTTTACCTAAGAATATTTGTCTAACAGCTTTTTTGAAGAGGATGGACTTGGCATATGCATGTGCGGATATAGTTGTAGCTCGTGCAGGTGCAGGTACTATTTCTGAATTATGTTTGTTAGAGAAAGCTGCAATATTGGTGCCTTCCCCTAATGTGGCAGAAGATCACCAGACTAAAAATGCTATGGCATTAGTGGATAAAGGTGCTGCTATTATGTTGCGGGATGTAGAAGCAGAGGAAAAATTTGGTGACACATTGTTTTCATTATTAGCTGACGAAACAAAAATGCAGAATTTACGGAAACAAATCAGTAAAATGGCCGTTCATGATTCAGATGTAAAAATTGCCAGAGAGATTTTAGATGTTATAAATACCAGTAAATAATAGGAGTAGGTATGACACATATTATAGATGAAAGGATAAAAAATGTATATTTCCTTGGTATAGGAGGGATTGGGATGAGTGCTCTTGCTCGTTATTTTAAGGCTGTAGGGTATCGGGTAGGAGGATATGATCGTACCCCATCGGCGCTAACACAAAAGATGCAGATGGAGGAAGGAATAGAAATCAATTACGATGATATAAGTGAAGCAATTCCTTCTGAGTTTCAGGATAAACATAAGACATTATTAGTTTATACTCCAGCAGTGCCTGATAATAATCAACAAATGTCTTTTTTCCGCGAAATGGGGTTTACACTACATAAAAGGGCAGAAGTTTTGGGAATGATTTCGCGTCAAGGAAAAGCAATTTGTGTAGCTGGTACACATGGAAAGACAACGATATCAACGATGACTGCTTTTTTATTGCAGCGCTCAGAAATTGGTTGTAATGCTTTTTTGGGTGGAATATCTGCTAACTTTGGGACGAATTTATTACTTGATGCTCATTCTTCTTATATTGTGATAGAGGCAGATGAATTTGACCGTTCATTTTTGCATTTAAGTCCCACTTTGGCGGCAATTACTTCCATAGATGAAGACCATTTGGATATCTATCAAAATAAAGCTAATTTGACTGAGGCATTTAAAAGTTTTGCACAGTTGGTTTCTCCGACAGGAGTGTTGTTTTTAAAACAGGGGCTTGTGTTGCCAGACATAGATAGAGCTTTATATTATGGAGTAGAAACAGATGCGATGTGTCGAGCTGAAAATTTGCGCGTCGACAATGGGCTTTATATATTTGATTATTATGGCCGGGGTGTTGAAATTAAAAATTTAAAATTGGGTGTACCGGGGCGGTTAAATGTTGAAAATGCGACGATTGCTATTGCTTTAGCATTGGAAGCAGGAGTGAGTCTTGAAGAAATTCGTAGGGCATTACCTGATTTTAGGGGTGTAGCAAGGCGATTTAATATTCATGTGAATAATACAAGTGTCATTTATATTGATGATTATGCCCACCATCCTAAAGAGATTGAGGCTACATTGCGTTCTGTTAGAGAAATATGGCCGAATAAAAAAGTAAATGTTATTTTTCAACCACATCTTTATTCGCGGACTAAAGATTTTTATTTGGATTTTGCCCGTAGTTTAAGTTTGGCAGATAACGTATTGTTGTTAGATATTTATCCTGCGCGGGAATTGCCTATACCTGGGGTGACTTCACAAATGATATGCGATAATCTAACGGTATCAGGAACAATAAAGAGTAAAGAAGAGATTTTATCATGGTTAGAACAAGATTTTCAGGATGATATTGTTATAACAATGGGTGCGGGAGATATAGACCGTTTGGTAAGTAGAATAACAGAAATACTAAGATGTAAAAATATCTAACAAAGATATAGAGAGAGAGGTTTATGAAAAAAGCATTACCTTATATATTATCTGTCTGTTTATTTGCATACCTGATAATTGTGCTTACCTTTGCAAGCATGAAGTTGGAAGAGGTAACCTGCAGAGGCGTGCAAGTTATCGTTGACGATACAGAGGAAAATGCGTTTGTAGAGGAAGAGGATGTGCAGAAAGTGATTAAGCGTCATTATGGAGATCTGAATAATGTTAATGTAGTTACAATAGACAAGGATAGTATGGAACAGGTACTGAGCAGATACCCGGTTATTAAATCTGCTCAGGTTTACTATAGTTTGGATGGTTATTTTCATATAGATATCAAACAACGGATGCCTGTATTGCGAATTATGTCTGGTGAGGGATATTATGTGGATGAGGATGGGAAAGTAATGCCATTATCTAGAAAATATACTTCTCGTGTGATGGTTGCCACAGGCAATATTTCTAAGAAGTTTGCATGTAATGAATTATATCCTTTTGTAATGACCTTAAAGAATGATCGGTTTTGGAATGCTTTGATAGAACAGATAGTTGTTACTGGAACAGATGAAGTTAATTTAATTCCAAAAGTCGGTAATTTTCGGATAGTTTTGGGGAGATTAGAAAATGTGGATAAAAAGATGGAGAATTTGCGATTATTTCTTCAAAAAGGCATAACTTTGAAAGGATGGAATGTTTACAAGGAAGTCAACTTGAAATTTGATAATCAAGTTGTTTGTGTGAAACGATAAATTTTTATCAAAATAATTAGGCAGCTTATGGTTACTGCATCTTTAGATATAGGAGCTGAAAAAATGGTTTTGGCGCTGGCTTCAGTTGAAGGTCGCGCATGCCGTTTGTTGGGTATTAAAACTGTGGCATCTCAAGGAATCGAGCGTGGAATAATAAATGATTTGGATAAAGTTCGTGATTGCATAAATGTTTTAATGTCAGAATTGGTACGAGAACGTGAGGTTGATGTATTGAATATTGCATTATCATCGGAAATATTGAGAATATTTGAGCATAGGGTGACTGTTCCTGTTCAGAAAAAAAGTGTTGATATTGTTGATTTGGTTTCAGCTTTACAATATTGCCGAGAAGACATGAAAAGAGAAAGTGACGAATTGGTAGATATGATACCCGTTGCATATTCCATTGATAGGGGAGAGTTGATGGCGGATCCCATTGGTCGTATCGGTAGACATTTAGAAGCAACCTTTCAAGTGTACCTTGCTAGTGGAGAGTATTTGGATGAAGTCACTTCTTTGTTTGACGGATATAATATTGGCAATGTATTTTTTTATTCTACAGCTAAAGCTTATATGGAGGCTTTAGATGTGGTTAATGCTAAAGATTTTGCTTTAGTTGATTTAGGTGCATCCGGTATTAATGTCGAGTTGTTTAGAGATGGGATGATGGAGTATGAAGCTCGCCTTCCATTAGGGACTCGCACTATAGATAAGGATATCATGTTAGCATTTGCTATCAATGCTCAACAAGCAAGAAAATTGAAACATGAATATGGTCAGGCTTTGCGTTCTTCTTGTAAATATAGGAAAATACAAATACCGGATACAAGCTTGACTATTGAGAATAGGGATCTTGCTACAGTGGTGCAAAGTCGTGTTGAAGAATTATTGGAAGGAGTGGTGTTTTTATTACAAAAATGGGGCTTTGATAATCCTGATGATGAAGTGTTATTGACTGGAGGTGGAAGTCGGTTGCAGGATTTAGATTTATTGTTAAACCGTTTTTCAGGGCATCCTGTGGGTAAGGCTATTGCAAAAAATATTCAGGCATCAAGAGATGAGATTTTGTCGACTCCGGAATATTTAGTTGCATTAGGATTATTATTTTGCAAACATCCGATAGAGGAGCAACCCAAAGAAGGAGTATGGAAGAAAACGAAAAACATATTTGCTAAATTTTTAGGAGTTTAAGTATGTCGCCTACTAAAAGAATTTTAATATTTTGTCGTTTTGAGTATGATAGATATAGATGATGATATGATTTCCTTGGATTTACCAGATCAATCTCAAGAAGAATCAATTATAAAGGTAATCGGTGTTGGAGGAGGAGGAAGCAATGCTGTGAATCATATGTTTAACCAAGGGATACATGGTGTTGAATTTGTTGTTTGTAACACGGATATACAAGCTTTACGCCAAAGTAGGGTAAAAAATAGAGTACAACTTGGTAAAGAATTGACTGAGGGACGAGGTGCTGGTTGTCAGCCAGAGAGGGGACGTTTGTCTGCAATTGAGAGTATGGACTTTATTAAAACGATATTGCAGCGAAATACTCGAATGGTGTTTATTACTGCGGGAATGGGAGGAGGTACAGGAACTGGTGCGGCTCCAGAAATAGCAAAACAAGCCCGCGAATTAGGAATTCTGACGATAGGTATTGTAACTGTACCATTCAGTTTTGAAGGTAAACGCAAAATTGAACAGGCAATGGAAGGTATTGATGAGTTGGAACAGTATGTCGATGCCTTGTTGATTATTGCTAATGAACGATTACGAGAAATATATGGAGATTTAAAATTATCAGATGCTTTTGCTACTGCTGATAATGTTTTAACAATAGCTGCGAAAAGTATAGCTGAAATTATAACCGTAAAAGGTTATGTAAATGTTGATTTTGCAGATGTTGAAAGTGTTATGCGTGATAGTGGTGTCGCTTTGATGGGAGCAGCAGAGGCAGAGGGTGAGGGCCGTGCTATGGAGGCATTGAATAAAGCCTTAATTTCTCCTTTATTGAATAGTAATGATATCCGAGGTGCTTCTAATATTTTATTGAATATGCTTTATGGTGATAAAGAAGTGACAATGGATGAAATTACTCTGATTACGGATACTTTGCAAGAAAAAGTGGGACGGAGTGTTAATGTGATTTGGGGGTCAGGGAAGGACTCTACATTGGGAGATAAATTGCGTGTAGCTGTTATTGCAACAGGTTTTAATCAAAGTGGTTCTAAAAGTGTTGCTTCTAGCGATAAACGGGAATATGTTGAAAATATAACACCACCATCACATAAACCATATTTTCCTGTAGAACAAATGCCTGATGACTTGGAGATGCATACAATGGATTCTACTAAAATGGAAGAGGAAGCTCGTATAAAGCGAGCTCGACAAGAAGAGGATCGTCGTCGCAAACAAAATCGGGAAACAGCACGTCGTACAAATAATTTTGAAAGAATTAAAAGAGGCTTGAATGAATCTCCTGATACAGATAATTGGTTGCAACGTAAGCTAGGTACTTTGTTTAGTGATGAAGAGTAATCTAGTAAAAGTATGTTAATAAATAAATCAAGATAGCCATGGGTGACGGATTTATAAATTTTAATCTGAATGAGAAGACTCCAACAATAATAAAAGTAATAGGTGTCGGAGGTGGAGGAGGGAATGCTGTGGAGTATATGTATGATAAAGGAATATGTGATGTGGATTTTGTTATCTGTAATACAGATTATCAGGCATTGCAAAATAGTCCAATTCCATATAAAATACAATTAGGCAAGGAGTTGACGGGTGGTCATGGAGCAGGGAATAATCCTGAGAAAGGCGAAAAGTCTGCTCAAGAAAGTCTTGCAGACATCGAAACTCTCTTGAGAAAAAACACCAAAATGGCATTTATAACGGCAGCATTAGGTGGAGGAACAGGTACTGGTGCAGCTCCTGTTATTGCTAGTCTGTCAAAAGATCTAGGAATTTTAACCGTGGGTATTGTTTCTGTACCAGCACGCTTTGAAGGTCCTAAGCGTTTAGAGCAAGCAAGAGAAGGACTAAAAAAAATGAAGGAGCATGTGGATTGCTTGATTGTTATTGATAATGAAAAAATAAAATCAATTTATGGATCGCATACAATAACAGAGGCTTTTGCTAAAGCAAATGATGTATTAAATATAGCAGCTAAAGGTATTGCTGAAATTATAACTTTGCCAGGCTATATTAATGTTGACTTTGCAGATGTAAAAACAGTTATGACTGATAGTGGAGTTGCTATTATGGGGGCTGCAAAAGCTTCAGGGGCAGATCGTGCAATTCGTGCTATATCGGAAGCATTAGAAAGTCCATTATTAAATAATAATGATATACTTGGTGCTAAAGATATTTTGTTGAATATTACTTCTGGTACGGATGAAATTACAATGGATGAAATGACTCAGATTACTTCTCATATAATTCGTAAAGTGGGTAATAATGCAGCCGTTATTTGGGGTGTGGGGACAGATATAAATTTAGGTGATGCAATTTCTGTAACTATTATTGCTACTGGTTTTCCTGCTGTAGAATTAGAGAATGAACCAAGGGCACGTATCGCTACAGAACCAGGAATAAAATTAGTAGAAGATGAAGTGCTTTTAAAGCCAGGATTGTCTGCAGCTCGTATTAAGGAGTTAGAGAATACAGCAGCTTTTGAGCGTAGGGATTTGAGATTTAATTAAAATCGAAAAAAGGGCAACTATCGTTGCCATAACAAGTAAAGCGATGTAAATCGCGTGATTAAATGAATGGAAAAATTTAAAGAATTAGGTTTAGAAGGAGAGATCCTAAAAGGTATTGAAGATTTAGGCTTTAAAGTGCCAAGTGCGATACAGGAAAAAGTGATTCCTGTGATTTTGAGTGAAGAAAATGATCTGGTTGCTTTAGCACAAACAGGAACAGGAAAGACTGCTGCTTTTGGTTTGCCGTTACTACAAAAATTAGACACTTCTTTGTCGGAAATACAAGTTTTGATTTTGAGTCCGACTAGAGAATTATGTGTACAGATCGGTAAGGACTTGCAGAATTATTCTAAATATCGTACCGATATAAAAATTGTGTGTGTGTATGGAGGAACAGATATTCGACGGCAGATTAAAGATTTGGAGCGTGGGGCTCAAGTCTTGGTGGCTACTCCTGGACGGTTATGTGATTTGCTGAAGCGGAATGCTGTAAATATTGAGTATGTTCGTTCTGTTGTATTAGATGAGGCTGATGAAATGCTTAATATGGGGTTTAAAGAAGACCTTAATTTTATTTTGGATGAAACTCCTGAAACCCGTAATACTTATCTTTTTTCAGCAACAATGCCGCGGGAAGTGGAGCGTATTGCAAAAAATTATTTGAAGCATCCTCAAGAAATATCTACAGGTAAAAAAAATCAAGGTGCGGATACAGTTTCCCATGAGTACTATTTGGTGCGGGCTAAGGATTGTTATGAAACGTTGCATCGTGTGATAGATTGTGCTCCTGATATGTATGCAATTATTTTTACGCGTACAAAGATAGATGCTAGAGATATTGCTCGGAAATTACAGAAGGGAGGCATAGATTGCGATGCATTACATGGTGATTTAAGTCAAACTCAGCGTGATGAAGTTATGGAGCGTTTTAGAGCAAAACGCTTAAAGGTATTGGTGGCAACGGATGTTGCTGCTCGAGGATTGGATGTTGATAATTTGACTCATGTTATTAATTATAATCTTCCGGAAGATGTAGAGAGTTATACTCATCGTAGTGGACGTACGGGACGTGCTGGGCGTGAGGGTATTTCTGTTGCAATTATCAATTCTAAAGAAAAAGGTAAACTACGTCGGATAGAAAATATTATTAAGAAAAAATTTCAATATCGAGAGGTTCCAGGAGGAGAACAAATTTGTCGTGCTCAACTACTCTATTACGCCGATAAAATAATAGCAGCGGAGCCTAAAGAAATGTTGGATAAATATCAGCATGATTTATTTGCCAAATTTGAGGCGTTGACCAAAGAAGAATTGATACAAAAAATGGTATCTTACGAATTTGGTAAGTTATTGAAGAAATATGCAATGGTGGAGGATTTGAACTTGCCTGAGTCTGAGCATTATGAAGGACGTGATGGTAAAAAGGGAAAAATTCGAGGCGATGAGGAACAGTGTGAATATACGACCTTTAGTGTTAGTGTTGGGCGTGAGGATGGTTTTACTCCTCGGGATTTAATGGCAATTATAAATGAAAATGCTCCACGTAAAGGAATAGAAATTGGAAGTATACGGATTTTTGATAATAATACAAAATTTGAAGTAGATATTCGGGGGCTGAATGGATTTATCTCTTATTTCCGTAATGTTAGTTTTAATGGTCTGCCTTTTACTTTAACAGAGATTAAAGATCGCTATAATCGAGATAAAGGACATGGACGAGATAGAAATTCACAAAGTAATAAGGGAGGACGTCGTAATTCAACCGCAAATAATAAATGGAGAGCAGAAAAGAAGCGTAGTGACAGTGGTAAACGTGGGCGTTTTGCTGAAAAGAAAAAAGGTCAAGGTAGGACCAAACTCCGTCAGAAATAAAATGTGAAGGCATATTAAAATGACCTCTTTATAACCCTTAAGAAGGTCGTATCAAACTCTATTGAGAATGATATGACTCTTTTTTATTCTTTTAGGATATTCAAATTATAAGTTCATATTTATATTGATTTTAGAAAACGAACATAACTAATAAGTAAATCCAGTGAGCTACGATAGCTGCGATAATACCTCCGATTGTATGTGAAACGATGGCTTTTGAGGTCAATTCTCTATAACCTAAAGAATCTAACATAGCCGTGTGTGTACTTAAATAACCACTCCAGCACATTCCGATTGCTGTACATACTGCAATTGCATTGCCATTAATCCAGCCTTCGGCAGCAAAGTTCGGTATTAAACTTAATGCAGCACCAACTGCTCCTAAGGCTGTAATTGGAAATGCAATTAAATGTGGATCTGTAAAACCAAACAACCATTCAAATAGAAAGTTTATTTTGTGTGCAAGGTTGGGTAATAATTCAACACCTTGATATGCACCTCCGTTATATCCTTCTAACGGAGCGCCAAAAGTAAGAATCATAACAAGTGATGAAATGACTAAAACACCAGGGATAATGGCTATTCCGACTTCTACTCCACCTTTGCCTCCATCAAGTAGAGAATTTAGAATACGTAAAAAAATTCCCTGAGATTCATCTTTTTCTGTATTTGTATTATTTTTTTCTTCTTCGTTAGCATTTTCATTAGCATATTCTGGGTAAGACTTTAATATAAAATATTGCATGAGTCGAGTGGATACAATGCAGCCGCAGAAAGCTCCTATTAAACCTATAAATGGTTCAAAAGTATATCCTTGTCCTATCATGAAAACAATAACTAATAACCCCATTCCAAATGCTGTTCCAAAATTGGTTAGTGAAATGTATTGGTGTTTTTTGAAATAACTACTGAAACGTTTGTCTTGGGCTAATGAGATAATTGCAGGGTTGTCGGATAAAAATGTCATAACAGCACCTAATGAGGCTACTCCCGGAAGATTAAAAAGTGGTTTCATTAGAGGGCGGAGTAAAGCCTCAATAAGATTGACTACTTTAAATTCTACAAATAGTCTGCCTAGAGCTCCTGTAATAACGCAAATACCCATCAAGTAAAATACTGTATTAAGTAATAAATCATGTGCTGTTTTCATAATTGTATTGAGCATATTAGCTACACCCATTTTATAGCCGATATAGCCAAAGAGACCTGTAACAATGCACATGCAGGCGCTTCCTGACAAAATGTTTTTAGTTTGTGATTTCATTTTTTTTAGTTTGTATGTTAGTAAAGAATCTTTAGCAAAGTCTATTTTGAATTTTATAGTTAGTTTTTTGCAAATATATAATAATAATTAAATAAATCAAGTTGTTATTTATGAAAACAATTTATATGATAGGGCATAAAAAAACAGTGTAGCTTTTATAGCTACACTGTTTTGTATTTAATTCTATTTCAATTACTTATTTGACTTCCTCAAAGTCTACATCAGTTACTTCTTGATCTTTTCCATTGTTAGCTTGATTGGCATTAGGATTACCTTGAGGATTCTGTGCTCCTTGCTGTTGTTGAGCTTGAGCGTTATACATTTCCTGCGAGGCAGCCTGGAATACATTATTCAATTTATCAATGGCAGCATTGATGCGAGCAATGTCTTGAGATTTATGTGCGTCTTTCAGTTCTTGAAGAGCTGATTCAATCGGAGCCTTTTTGTCAGCAGGTAATTTATCTCCAAATTCTTTCAACTGTTTTTCAGTTTGGAAAATCATAGAGTCTGCCTTATTGATTGTATCAACCTTTTCTTTTTCCTGTTGGTCTGCAGCAGCATTAGCAGCAGCTTCGTCTTTCATGCGCTTGATTTCAGCGTCAGATAGACCCGATGAAGCTTCAATACGAATTGACTGCTCTTTGCCGGTTGCCTTATCTTTAGCAGATACATTCAAAATACCGTTGGCATCAATATCGAAAGTAACTTCAATCTGTGGTACACCACGTGGTGCTGGTGGAATACTGTCTAAGTGGAAACGACCAATTGTCTTGTTGTCACGTGCCATTGGACGTTCGCCCTGCAAGATATGAATTTCTACAGAAGGTTGGTTATCCGCAGCCGTAGAGAATACCTCAGACTTTTTAGTAGGAATGGTTGTATTGGCTTCAATTAATTTTGTCATTACACCACCTAAAGTCTCAATTCCTAATGACAATGGAGTAACATCAAGCAGTAATACATCCTTCACTTCTCCTGTCAATACACCACCTTGAATTGCAGCACCTACGGCTACAACTTCATCCGGGTTAACGCCTTTTGAAGGTGCTTTTCCGAAGAACTCTTGTACCTTTTGCTGAACAGCCGGGATACGAGTTGAACCTCCAACCAGAATTACTTCATCAATATCTGAAGGTTTCATATTTGCATCATTCAACGCTTTGCGGCAAGGCTCAATGGTTGCTTGAATCAAATCGTAGCATAACTGTTCGAATTGAGCACGAGTCAAAGTGCGTACCAAGTGCTTTGGAATTCCGTTAACCGGGAAAATATACGGTAAATTAATCTCAGTAGAGGTAGAGCTAGACAATTCTATTTTCGCCTTTTCTGCCGCCTCTTTCAAACGCTGGTGTGCCATCGGGTCTTTACGGATGTCAACGCCTTCGTCTTTCTGGAATTCATCTGCCAACCAATTGATGATTTTATCATCAAAGTCATCACCTCCTAGGTGAGTATCTCCATTGGTTGATTTTACTTCAAATACTCCGTCACCTAATTCCAAAATTGAGATATCAAATGTACCGCCACCGAGGTCAAATACTGCAATTTTTTGATCTTGAGTTTTTTTATCCAAACCATATGCCAATGCAGCTGCTGTCGGTTCGTTGATAATACGTTTCACGGTTAATCCTGCAATTTCACCAGCTTCTTTAGTTGCTTGACGTTGAGCATCATTAAAATATGCCGGAACAGTAATGACAGCCTCTGATACTTCCTGTCCCAAATAATCTTCAGCTGTTTTTTTCATTTTCTGAAGAACCATTGCAGAAATTTCCTGTGGAGAATACTGACGGTTGTCAATTACAACACGTGGAGTATTGTTATCACCACGTACAACTTGATAAGCTACACGATTAACCTCACTACCTACCTGGTCAAAATTTTCACCCATGAAACGTTTGATAGAGAATATAGGATTTGTGATTGCTTGACGTTTTGCAGGATCACCTACTTTACGTTCTGCATTATCTACACATGCTACGATAGAAGGAGTTGTACGTCTACCTTCGCTATTTGGTATTACTACCGGTTCGTTACCTTCCATTACGGCAACGCATGAGTTGGTAGTACCTAAGTCGATTCCAATAATCTTTCCCATAATTGTTATATTTTTATTTGTTATTATTCAAGTTTCTGTGTCTGATGTATTGATTCAAACACATCATTCTTTTATCAAATGGTGTGCCATTGGCGAGAGTGGATGTTTTTTTGTAAAAATGGCGGATTTATTTATATCTTGATTCTTATGTGTCAGTTTTTGCTGACATAACGGCATGAAATATTGATGTATTTAGTTGCAAATGAAAACAGCCTGGCAAAAATGCCAGGCTGTTTAAATGAAGTGAAGAGATTTTATTCTAATTCTTTCAATATTTTTTCAACATCTCCGGGTACTACACGGCCGAAAACTTTTTCGCCGATTAATACCACAGGGGCTAGGCCACAGGCGCCAACACATCGGAGGCTGGACAAGGAAAACTTGCCGTCGGGAGTTGTTTCTCCAACATTGATATTCAGTAACCTTCTGAATTCATCCAACACTTTTTCTGCTCCACGTACATAGCATGCCGTACCCATACATACGGAAATCGGATACTCTCCTTTGGGTGTCATATTGAAAAATGAATAAAAGGTGACCACACCATATACTTTTGACACAGGAATATCCAGTTGTTTGGCAACAATACGTTGTACCTCAGGTGGTAAATAACCGAAAAGATGCTGCGCTTTATGGAGTATATTAATCAATTCGCCGGGTTGATTGCCATGTCCTTCGCAAATAGCCAGCAATTTGTCCATTTTATCTTGTGAAATTTTAAAATCACTCATAAGTAATATATTTACAATGTTTTATGTTTTAATCTTGGCGTTATCCTTTACGAAAATAGTGTGTATGTAACAAGTGGTGTGCTTTTTCGCTAAGGGGTTTGCCAAGAAAATCTTCGTACAGTCGGATGATGTCAGGATTTTCGTGTGATTTTCGTAGGGGTTTATCCTGATCTTCTTCGTATAGAGCTTTACTGCGAGCTTTTAGAAGTTCCGAATTCCCATGATGAAGAGGTTGACCTCCACCGCCGATGCATCCGCCAGGGCATGCCATAATTTCTATTGCATGAAATTCTGACTTACCTTCTCTGATTTCTTTTAACAGCCTGCGGGCGTTCCCTAAACCATGAGCAATTCCTACTTTTAATTGGATGCCACCAAGGTCAATGGTTGCTCGTTTGATGCTTTCTAATCCTCTGACTTCTTCAAAATCAAGTTTTTCAAGTGGTTTTCCTGTATATAGTTCGTATGCTGTACGTAGGGCTGCTTCCATAACGCCTCCCGATGCTCCGAAAATTATGCCGGCACCGGTGGATTGTCCCAAAGGATGGTCAAAATCTTCGTCTTCCAATGCATTAAAGTCAATATTGGCTCGTTTGATCAGACTAGCCAATTCACGGGTTGAAAGTGAGTAGTTGACATCCGGATCCCCATTGGTTGAAAATTCTTCGCGCGCACACTCATATTTTTTGGCCAGGCAGGGCATGATTGAGACGACAATCAGATCTTCTCTAGGGATATTCATTTTCTCAGCCCAATAAGTTTTGGCTATAGAACCGAACATTTGCTGCGGAGAACGGGCTGTAGATGGGATGTCCAGCATATCTGGAAATTGGTGCTCGAAGAAATTCACCCATGCCGGACAGCAGGATGTCAGAATAGGCAATCGTACATCTTTGTCTCCTTTTAAATAGCGTTCCAGGCGGTCAAGTAGTTCGCTGCCTTCTTCCATGATGGTTAAATCTGCTGCAAAGTCAGTGTCAAATACCTGTTTGAATCCTAATCGTCTTAATGCAGCCACCATTTTGCCGGTAACCGATGTTCCCGGTTTGAGTCCGAATTCTTCGCCCAAGGCCGCTCGGACAGCAGGAGCCGTTTGTACAATGACAGTTTTCTTTGGGTTGTTTAAATCACGCAACAATCGGTTCGTGTGGTCTACTTCTGTCAGTGCGCCAACCGGACATACGGCGACACATTGACCGCAAAATGTACATTCCGAATTGGCGAGCGACTCATGGAATGCCGGCGAAATGGTAGAGGCAAAACCTCGGTTTACGGCAGCTAAAGCTCCCACTGTTTGTACTTCATTGCACATCATTTCACAACGGCGACAGTAGATACATTTATCCATGTCGCGTATGATGGATGGTGAAGTTTCAATAGGGAGCATATTGCGCTCACCGGTAAAAGGAATTTCGCGTATTTTTAATCTTACTGCCAGACTTTGTAATTCACAGTTGCCGGATTTGGGACACACCAGACAATCATTGGGATGGTCAGACAAAATCAATTCCAAGACTGTTTTGCGGGCATTTAATACCCGTAGGCTACTGGTATTCACTTTCATGCCATTTTCACAACGTGTAGCACAGGCAGGAGCCAGATTACGGCGTCCTTCCACTTCCACAACACAGATACGACAGGATGCCGGCAGGTTTGTGATACACATATCTTTTAAATTCATATAGCAGAGCGACGGGATTTTGATGCCAATCTGTCGGGCTGCTTCCAGTATGGTAGTCCCTTTTTCCACCTCTACTGTATGATGGTCTATCTGAAGTGTTATTTTTTGCATAATTTTCGAGTTAATGGTTATCTTACTCCAATCGCTTTGAATTTACATTTTTCCTTGCAGGCGCCGCATTTGATACACTTGGTTGTATCTATAAAGTGCGGTTCTTTGCGTTCGCCACGTATTGCATCAACCGGGCAATTACGTGCGCAGAGCGTACAACCTACGCATACTTGCGGGTCAATATAATATGAAAGCAACGCTTTACAACGTCCTGCCGGACATTTGTGGTCGCGAATGTGTGCAAGATACTCGTCATAGAAATTATCCAGAGTTGATAATACCGGGTTAGGGGAGGTCTGTCCCAGTCCGCATAGTGCGGTATCCTTGATTACCTGACTCAAAGTTCGTAGATTTTCCAGGTCCTCCATCGTTCCTTTGCCTTCGGTAATGCGTGTCAGAATTTCCAACAGTCTTTTATTTCCGATGCGACAAGGAGAACATTTACCGCACGACTCTTCTACGATAAACTCCATATAAAATTTTGCAACCGATACCATGCAGTCGTCTTCGTCCATGACAATCATACCGCCGGAACCCATCATAGATCCGGCTGCAAGCAGATTGTCAAAATCAATCGGAGTATCTAGATGTTTCTCTGTCAGGCATCCTCCGGATGGACCGCCGGTTTGTACGGCCTTGAATTTTTTACCGTTTTTGATACCCCCGCCGATTTCATATATCACCTCTCTTAACGTGGTACCCATGGGCACTTCAATCAGACCGACATTGTTGATTTTACCGGCAAGGGCAAACACCTTGGTTCCTTTGGAGCGTTCAGTTCCGATACCGGCAAACCATTCTGCTCCTTTGTTTAATATGGCTGGAATATTGGCAAGTGTTTCCACATTATTTACATTTGTCGGTTTATTCAGATAGCCTGATTCTGCCGGGAAAGGAGGTTTTGTAGTCGGTTCCCCTCTGTGTCCTTCCATCGAATGGATGAGTGCGGTTTCTTCACCGCAGACGAAAGCACCGGCCCCATAGCGGATTTCGATATGGAAGCTGAAATTTGTCCCTAATATATTATCTCCTAAAAGTCCATACTTCTCTGCTTGCTCGATGGCAATACGCAGACGTTCAATAGCCAGCGGGTATTCGGCACGAATATATACCAATCCTTTGTTGGCACCTATACTATATCCGCAGATAGCCATTGCTTCAATAATTGAATTTGGGTCACCTTCCATAATGGAGCGATCCATAAAGGCTCCGGGATCTCCTTCGTCTGCATTACAGACAACATATTTTTGTTCATTTTGATATTTACGTGCAAACTCCCATTTCATGCCGGTCGGGAATCCGCCACCGCCTCGACCTCTCAGGCCTGAACGTTTGATTTCATCAATGACAGCTTCGGGTGTCATCTCTGTCAAACATTTGGCAAGTGCAGCATAACCATCGCGTGCTATATATTCTTCTATATTTTCCGGATTGATAAATCCACAGTTCCGTAAAGCGATTCGAAGCTGTTTCTTATAGAAATTCATGTGTTTTGAATCACTGACGGCTTCTTTTTTTTCCGGGTCTTTGTATAGCAATCGTTCCACTTTTCTCCCCTTGATGATATGTTCGTCTACAATTTCTGCAGCATCTTCAGGTTTTACTTGTACGTAGAACGTATTGTCTGGTATGATTTTTACGATAGGACCTTTTTCGCAGAAACCGAAACAACCGGTACCGATTACCAGTACATCTTCGTTTAAATCCCTTTCTTTCAGACATTCTTGCAATTGATGAATGATATTCTTGCTGGCAGAAGCCCGGCATCCCGTTCCTCCGCACACAAGAATGTGCATTTTATAGCTCATAAATTCGTTGGTTTTATATGGATTAATATTTAGTTGCGTAGTGTTAGTATCAATGTTTCATTAAATAATTCTGCACGATTTCCTTTACTTTTGTACAATCCACTTTTTTGAACACTGTAGATTGTTCGCCCGGTTTGGTAATTTCGACAGTAGGTTCTTCTTCGCAGTATCCCATACAGTCTGTTTGAGTGACAACAGCATCCAGTCCATTTTGCTTTACTTGTTCCAGAAAGCATTCCATCGTAGCTTTGCTGCCTGCAGCAATACCGCAAGTACCCATCGCCACTTTTACTTGGATTCTTTGTTCCGGATGCTCGCTTTTCTCGCGCAGTTCTATTTTAGCCTGTGCTTCTTCTTTTATTCTTTTTAAGTCTGCCGGTGATTTGATTTTTTCCATAGGTCGATAGTTCGTTTTAATAATTAAGATAATAGGCTTTTATGTTTTCTAAGTTTTGTGATTTCAATTTTGGTTGCCCGTGTCCGGACAGAATTTTGAACAACGTCAAGCATGTGAGAAGCCAAGTCTTTCATAAATTTATCAAACTTACATTTACATCCTGGTTCTGCCCTTTTGGTTTGAAATTATAATTAATTCGCCCAAAGTTAATTTAATATGATAAATTTCCAACGTTTGCGTTCAGGAAAATGAAAATATTTTTTTTAATGTTTGGTGTTGCACCTTAACTAAAAAAATGATATGCCGGCAATAATAATTGGAGGAATAAATAGCCCAAATAATAAGGCTATGACCTAAATTCCTCTCCTTCCCCTTTCTGATACGCCCCATTATGAGAACGTGCCGTTTGAGGTGCCGGAATCGTGGGTGTGGTGTAAGTTGGATGATTTAGCTTTTTACAAAAAAGGACCTTTTGGGAGTAGCCTAACCAAAGCTATGTTTGTCCCTAAAGGCAAAGATACATACAAAGTATATGAACAGAAAAATGCTATACAAAAGGACCATAAGCTTGGTTCTTATTACATTTCAACGGAAAAATATTGCTCACTGAGTGGCTTTGCTGTTCATCCAAATGATATAATCGTTAGTTGCGCTGGGACTATTGGAGAAACTTATGTTTTGCCACAAAATATTCAAGAGGGAATTATCAATCAAGCTTTGATGTTAATACGCTTATATAATCGTGAAATTGAAGGTTTTTATCTACTTTATTTCGATTTTATTCTCAAACAAGAAGCGTATAAAGAAAGTAAAGGAACGGCTATAAAAAATATTCCACCTTTCGATGTATTAAAAAACTTCTTTATTCCAATTCCGCCCAAAGAGGAACAAAAAAGAATAATGAGCGAGGTTGATAAATGGATGTCTTTTGTTGATTATATAGATACTAATAGTAAAGACTTACAATTGTACATTAAGCATACCAAGAGCAAAATCCTTGACCTTGCCATTCATGGCAAACTTGTGCCGCAGGACCCTAACGATGAGCCAGCCATTGAACTCTTGAAACGCATAAATCCCGGCTTCACACCTTGTGATAACGAGCAT
>OGQF01000503.1_pt1 | contig 32580 bp, 24 predicted proteins | sample 1553141 | NCBI WGS metagenome assembly OGQF01 (sample SAMEA2580005, study PRJEB22360) | human gut metagenome | biome: human gut; feature: human-associated habitat; material: faeces | place: Denmark | collected 2008/2010
CAGGTTTTATTATTATTTTTATCAGGGAAATAACACAATTTGTTGTCCTGGAAATGTTAATTTTTTAATTTTCTTTTCAAAAATGTCACCCGTTTTTTGTTTGCTTGCGTTTATATGCAAACAAAATTTAGTAAAGCAATGAAATGGGATGATATAGAAAATAAGGCTGACGAAACAGTGGTGCGTGTGGTCCGAGAGGTATTGGGAGAGAAGTTTGATACGGCTGATCCGGATGTGGGGCATATCGCTCGGGAGTTGCTCATGAATGATACGCTGAAAAAAGAGCATGAAAGATGCGGAAAATACGACTACCAAAAAGCTTTTACGTACATATCTCGAAGGCGTTCAAGAAAAATCGGGTGGAGTATTTGGGCTGTCGCTTGTATGGTATGTATTGTTGTCGGATTTGTTTTTATGTTGGATAAGATCCCCAATAATGAAGAAGTTGTGGTGTTGACTGAAGAGCAAAAAGCTGCTAATCAAGTGGTATTATATTTGGGAAATGGAGAAAAGGTAGAGTTGAGTGATACTGAAAAACTGCATTTTCTGGAAAATGGACAACAAATTGATGTGGCCAATGGGCAAGTCACTTATGGTGATAACGTTAGAAATGAAAGTCAGAACGTTGTGTATAATGTCTTGTCTGTACCTCAATGTGCAGAATATCATGTGGTGTTGGCTGATGGAACTAAAGTTTGGCTTAATGCAGATTCGGAATTGAAATACCCTGTTTCGTTTTCCGGAGAAACAAGGCAAGTGTTTGTTAGAGGAGAAGCTTATTTTGAGGTTGCTAAAGATTCATTACATCCATTTATTGTGAAGAATGGCAAGGTTGATATTAGAGTATTGGGTACTAGTTTTAATATCCGGGCATATCAAGATTCTTCTATTTATACGACTCTGGTGTCTGGCTGTGTCGAGATTTGTCACGACGATGATCATTTGTTTTTAAAACCCGGCCAGCAGTGCGAAGTGAGTGAAATCACTGGTAAGATGACAATCAGTGAGCCTGATTTAGATGTGGTATTGGCCTGGAAAAATGGCGATTTTATTTTTAAGAATGCTCCGTTGACTACAATTATGGAGGAAATTCAGCGATATTATGGTGTTAGAGTGGAATATACTCAAGAGTGCTTGAAAGACAGAAAATTCTACCTTTATATAGAACGTAGTAAACGGTTGGAAGAAGTGTTGCAGAAGTTAACTTGGACTGGTAGTGTGAAATATCGATTGGAGGGGGAAAAGGTGGTTTTGTATGAATAATTATTGCGTATAGATTGATTTTGCGCAAATGTAATATAACAAACTTTTAATATTAAATTATGAAAAGAAGACGAGGAAAATGTCCAGACTGGCAAATCGGTTGGAAGGCTTGCAAACGATTGTTTTTGTTGGTGATGAGTGTTTTCGTATTGAGTCCGCTAAGTGGACAGGCAAACAACCAAAGTGTTACTTTAAATGTAAAAAAAGCTTCTTTGGTGAGTGTTATTGAAGATATTCGTCGTCAGACAAATTATGAGTTTATTTTTAATGCTAAAGATGTACAATCTTTGCAGAGTGTAACTTTATCTGTAAAAGATTTGAGTTTGCAAGGGGCTCTTAATCTTATCTTGAAAGATACCGGTCTCGAGTATATTGTAAACCAGCAGACAGTGGTTATAAAGAAAATGGCAGTTGCTGAGCAACAGGTGGAATCTATGCATTTGAAGGGTTATGTGACCGATAATCAGAAAAATCCGTTGCCGGGAGTAACTGTAAAATTGGCGAATGTGATGTTAGGAACATCAACAAATCATTTGGGATATTTTTCTCTTCAGGTGCCTGTAAAATCCGGGGCTCTTGAATTCTCTTTTGTCGGTTTTGAGACAAAAAAGATAAACTTTACACAGCAGACAACTGATACGTTGCGAATTGTTTTGGAAGAGATGATTGCTGAAATGGAGGAAGTGGTAGTGACGGGATATCAGAAAGTGGATAAACGTCGTTCAACCAGTGCTATTACATCTGTAAAAGCTTCGGATGTGCTGGTTCCGGGAATGACCAGTATTGACCAGGCTTTGGAAGGACGTATTCCGGAGTTGATGTTGGTGGCGAATTCTGGCGAAGTGGGTGCTACTCCCCGTGTACGTGTGCGTGGTACTTCGACATTGATGGGTAACCGTGAGCCGTTATGGGTATTGGATGGTTTTATTATGCATGACCCGGTAAATGTCAGCGTAGAAGATTTAAATAATCCGGATTATATCAATATTATCGGTAATGCTATTGCCGGTATAAATCCACAAGATATTGAACGTGTCGATGTACTGAAGGATGCTTCTGCAACAGCTCTTTATGGAACAAAGGCAGCCAATGGAGTGATTGTGGTAACTACGAAACGTGGTGCAATGGGACCGGCTCGCTTTTCTTATAACCACTCTTCTAAATTAACAAGAAGACCTCGTTATACCGATAAAAACATCAATCTGATGAACTCCCGCGAACGTGTGCAGTTCGGTAAGGAGTTGAGTGATTTACATTATCAATTTCCGGATAACATGCCGATGGTCGGTTATGAAGGTGCTTTATATCGCTACTATACAGGAGTAACCGATTATAAGCAGTTCCAGCAGGAAGTATTGCGATATGAAACAGTGAATACAGACTGGTTTGATATCCTTACTCAGGATGCATATTCTCATGACCATACATTTGGAGTTTCCGGTGGTTCTGAAACGATGCGTTACTATGTTTCTTTGGGAGCAAATTTTGAGGATGGTGTTTCCAAGACTACAAATACCAAGCGTTATACAACGATGGTGAATATGGATGTTACTTTTTCTGAAAAAATGCGCGCTAATTTTTCATTGAGCGGAAATATACAGAATAAGAGTAATTTGATGCCTAATATTGACGCGATGGATTATGCCTATAATACTTCCCGTGCTATCCCTTGCTATAATGAAGATGGGTCGTTGTTTTTTTATGATGCTATAGGATATGGTGGAATGAACGTATCGACTAATAAATTTCAATATAATATTTTGAATGAGATTCATAATAGCTCCAATAAATATAGAGGAAGTACCTTGAATGCAAATTTGACTTTGCGTTATAAAGTTATTGATGATTTGGATGTGCAAATAGCAGGTAACTATACTCATAGTAGTACGATGCAAGAGCAATGGTGGGGAGAGAAGAGCCATTATGTTGCTCGTTTGAGAAATGTAGAATATGGAGAAGTAGGAAAAACCGGAGATAAAGGAAACTGTATTTTACCTTATGGTGGAGTGCTGAATACCAATAATTCAGAGCAGGATTCCTATACGTTCCGTACTCAGTTGGAATATTCAAAATTATTTGGTGAAGACCAGCAGCATTTGGCTTCTGCTATGGCTGGTTTTGAGTTGAACGGAAGTACTTCAAGGACTATCGGAGACGAGAATCGTGGCTTTGTAAAAGAGAGAGGTTTGCAGTTTATTGATAATATTAATTTGGAAGATTATCCGCATTATCAGAAGTGGATTAACCAGAATCATCGCACTATTGGTCATGGAATTACGAAAGAAATTTCCGGTTATCTGACCTTAACATATAGCTATTATGATTATTTCTCATTGAATGTCAACGGACGTTTTGATGCTTCCAACAAATTTGGTAGCCGGAGCAATGAACGATTCTTACCTATCTGGTCTACATCTGGAATGTGGAATTTGAAGGAAACGTTTTTCAAAGAGTCTGCTGCCATTTCTAATATCAGATTGAGAGCTTCGTATGGTATTCAGGGAAATATGCTGGAAGACCAGAGTCCGAACTTGATATTGAAGCAAGGAACGATAAATCCGATGTATAATGAGAATGTCTCTACCGTAGCCCGTTATCCGAATCCTAATCTGAAATGGGAGGAGACCCGTCAGACCAATGTAGAGTTGGAACTTTCGTTCTTTGAAAATCGTTTGGGGTTGAGCGGAACATTGTATTGGAAGAAAACACGCGATTGTTTTACGACAGTACAAGTATCTTCTGTTAATGGTGTGCCGGGACACTCTTATATAATGAATGGCGGTGATTTGGAAAACAACGGTTATTCGGTTGTATTGAGTGGTACTCCTATCCGGACAAAAGACTGGAACTGGAATGTGTATGCTTATTTCTCCGGAAACTTGAATACGGTTCGTTCTTCCACAGTCGAAAAATATACGATTGACTCGTATTTGAACGGTACCGCTTTGGTGGATGGTGAAGCTATCAGCAGTTTTTATTCTTACCGCTTTTTGGGTTTAAGTCCTGTTAACGGAGTGCCCATGTTTAACGATTATTCTGACAGAAGACATTTGTTGGAAAATAAGAGTCTGGAAGATATAGTAATGATGACAATGGAAAAGAGCGGACAGCGCGATCCGAAATTTTCAGGTAGTTTTTCAACCTCTGTAACATATAAGAGTTTGTCTTTGTCTATGAATCTGACTTATAGTTTAGGGTCAAAAGTACGTTTGTTTAGTCTGTATGAACCTGTTCTTAGTGGAGTGAGTGCAGAAAAGAACGTTAGACGCGAATTTGTAAACCGTTGGATGGCTCCCGGTGATGAACAATATACGAATGTACCGGTCATCATGAGTCCATCAGACCCAGATTATCGTGGATATTTGGAACATTTTTCTACACTGCCGACTAAAAGAACACATATTGAAAAATTTGCCAATAGTGTGTGGGATATGTATGACAAATCGGATATTCGGGTGGTCAGCGGTAATTATTTGAAATGTTCTTCATTTTCTCTTCGCTATACATTAAATCCGGATTGGCTGAAAAAGACGCCTTTCTCTAATGTGCAGGTAAGTTTGAGCTCAATGAATTTATTTACATGGTCTGCAAAGGCGTTGAAAGGTCAGGATCCGTCGCAGGCAGGTTTTGCGAAGCCGAATTTGTCATTGAGACCTTCGTATACATTCCAATTAAATGTTACTTTTTAAAAATAGAGGGAAATGAAAAATATATTGATCGCTTTGATAATGATGATAGTATCCAGTTGTAATTACTTGGATGACTATTCACAAGATCTTGTTTTGGTGAGTTCTGTTTCAGATTTGGATGAAGTGTTGTTGGGGGATGTTTATATGCCATCGAAAGTGGAAGTGCAGGATATTGCTTATGGAGATGTAGGATGGTGGTTGCATATCATGGATGATGATATTAATGGAGTGATTGTGGCTGAAGCCGAACATAGGGCTTTTGATAATGCAATGACTGCTTCTTATTTTGGATATACAGCTTGGCAAATGGAAGTGGGCAGAAATTATGATGGTGATAATCTGGCTGCTGATAATGCTCTTTGGGATGATTTCTATAAAAGAATCAATATTTGCAATATCATTTTGGATGAGATTGAGGATTTGAATCCGAAATCAGAAGAAGAGCAGTTGACAGGATTAAGAGTAAGAGGAGAAGCTCATTTTTTAAGAGCGCAATTTTATTTCGTTTTGGTTAATGTGTATGCGAATGCTTATAATCCGGAAAATGCCAAGACAACATTGGGCGTACCTTTGAAGTTAACGAGTTATGTAGAACACGATAAGGATAAAGATTCTCAATTTGAGCGTACTTCTGTGGCCAAGGTGTATGAGCAGATTGTGAAGGATTTGAATCTATCTATTGATTATTTAACGAAAAGCCCACAGACTCATTCGTTTTACCGTGCATCCAAAGAAGCTGCGATGTTGTTGTTAAGCCGTGTTTATCTTTATATGCAGGACTGGGGAAATGCCAAAGCAACGGCAGATGAGTTATTGAAGTTGAAATTTACGTTGAAGGATTATGCAACATTGGGAGAAGAGAATGAAGTGATATCAAAAACTAATCCCGAGGTGTTGTTTTCACAGGGTTCAATGAATTTGCAGCAAGCTTTTACAGGAGAAGGTGGTGATTTTTGTATCTCTAAAGATTTGTATAATTTATATGATGACAAGGATTATCGCAAAACAGCTTATTTTGGTCATTGCCAAAATAGTGATAGTATCTCTTTAGGACTTAAATACAAAAAAGGTTTGCATCAGTCGTATGTATCAGACCTATATTTGTTGAGAACTTCGGAGGCATATTTGAATATGGCAGAAGCGTGTGCCATGCTTGATCAGAATAAAGAGGCTTCGGATTGGTTGAACCGTTTTAGACAGAACAGAATAGAAGGTTGGCAAGATGTGGTTTATGACCAGACTGCAATTGTTGATGAAGTGCGGAATGAGCGTAGAAAAGAGTTGTGTTTTGAGGGGCATCGATGGTTTGATTTGCGGCGGTATGCTGTGTGTCAAAAAGCTCCTTTTAGTAAAGAAATCGAACGTGTATTTCCTTTGTATAATTATAATAATAAGTTTGAATTTGTGGAAGCCCGAGTTTATCGTCTTGAGAAAAATGATCCGGCTTACACATTGTCTATACCTAAATCTGTATTGGAGTTTGATACAGGAATGCCTGACAATACAAGACCTTTAAGAAAATCCATAAAAACGATAATAAATGATAATGATTAATATGAGAAAGATTTTATATATGCTGCTCTGTCTGGCAATGATTGCCTGTGGCAAGGAAGACGCTTTGGATTCGCAGATACATTTTGATGATGTTTATGGCATTCAGGATGATCCGAACGATCCAGTGAAGCATGAAATTTATAATATCTACAAGGAGTATGGTGTACCTGTTTATTTTAACGATACAATAGGAAAAATATTTTTGAAGACAGATGTAAACGGACAGCCCGTATATCAAATTGAAAAATTGGATTTGGCTTGGAAATATGATTATTATGAAAAAATTAATTATCGCTTTCAATATATAAAAAAGCCTGAACGTCAGTTGGAAATTATTGGTTTAATAAAAGATTATCTTGAGTTATCAGATAAAAGTTTATATCCTTTTTGCTTTTTTGTTTCAGAAAATGTAGAAAAAGAAAATTTGGATAATGATGAGATAAATTTTGTGGAAGACCCGTATGTAGTAGGTTTCCGTACTGTCACATTGGTAATGAGTAATTGGGAGGAAAACGAAGAACAAGAGGTTCTTGAAGATTTGAAACGCAGTATGGTTGTGCATAAAATTCAGAATTATGCTCAAGAGTTGTCAGGCTTTAAGGCTGTTTCAGATCCAGAGTTCTATGGTCAAAAAGCATGGTCTGCTTTGGATGAAACGATTGCTAAAAACTATAAGTGTAACATATTGGATCCCGATTATTCTGGTAATTTATCGGGAGCAGCTTTGGAAGCAAAAAGAGTAGAAGCTCGTGGTGTTGCCGGTCGCTTTGGATTTGTAATGGGTTCAACGGCCTATGATGGTCTGTTCACTCCTTGGGATGCCAATGAAGATTTGAAGAGTTTTGTAAAAGTAATGTTGGCTACTCCGGAGGCTACATTCCGTGAGCAATGGGGTTCTTATCCTTTGGTGATGGAAAAGTATGAGATTTTATACAAGATTGTGACTGAAAAATTGGGAGTTGAATTATAAATGGAAGCATTATGAAAAAAATTATATTTATATTATTAAGTATTGCTACTTGGTGGGCATGCGAAGATGATGCGGAGCCTGTCGTAGGGCCGGAAGGAGTGGTGTCTGAATTCACTGATTCTCGTGATGGGAAAGTGTATAAATGTGTAACTATTGGTGGACAGACATGGATGGCAGAAAATTTGGCTTATCGTTTGCCAATGGGGAGCGTGGATGGCTGTTTTACGTATAGAGAGGAGTTTGTTGATACCTCAAGAGTGAAACCAACAGATGAGGATTTTTATAGTGAGTTAGGACAAGCGTTAAATGACGGTGTATTCAGTACGGAACCTCTGCCGGAATCTCCGATGTTTACTCCGGCATCCATGATAGAAATGTATATGCAATATGGAATGCCTGCATCAGAGTTTGTTGAAATGATGAAAAGTACAGCAACTTGGTATCCGTCAATGGCAAAAGATGTAGAAATTATAGTAGGGATAGCGGATGGCATGAAAGGATCTGCAATTACAAAGGTAGTACAAAAGGCTATGGAGAAAGCAGAAGAGCAAACAGGAGGTTATAAGGATACTTATGGTTTGTTATATACATATGAAGGGGCATTAAAGGCATTGCCGGAGGGATGGAGATTACCGACAGATGAGGATTGGAAGCAATTGGAAAAGACTTTGGGTATGAACGAGAATGAGTTAAATCTGTTGGAAGAGTGGAGAGGAGCAACAGCAGGAATTCTGTTGCATGATGCTAAGACCGGTTTTAACGTAAATTATGCCGGAGCGCGTGCTTACGGAACGTTTAATTATGATTCTCCATTTATGAATAAGGATATGAATGCCTATTATTGGTCATCCTCTCGGTTAGCACAGACGGATTCTACAGAAGTTGCTGTGATCCGTACCGTATCTCGGGTGCATGACGGTATTTTACGTGGAACATCTAATATGACAGCGGCCTATAGTATCCGTTGTATCAAAGAGTAATATGATTTTAAATAATTAAATGTATTGATATGAAAAGAATTGTTTTGACATTAGGTGTGTTGTTGTGTCTGTTGTGTGTTGTGAGAGCTCAAAGCATGTATGGTGACCGGGTGAAAGCAGATGTGAAGATGAAATATGTCTATTCTTTTGAGGAGGCATTGAAAAAGGCAAGAGAGGTTAATAAACCTATTTTTGTCAATTGGTTTGCAGATTGGGCGGTTCCTTGCCATGGCATGAATCAATATGTATTTAGTAATGAAGAGTTTGCCAAGTGGATGGATGAGCATTTTGTGAATCTATTTATTGACATTACAAGCGCAGAGGGACGCCCTTGGGCTGTTAAATATAATGCCTTGATGATGGCGCAATATGCTGTGTTGAATCAGAATGGAGATTTGATTTTTAGAATTGTAGGGGGAAGTCCTCTGCCTGGATTTCAAAAATTATTGGAACTTTCGTTGAATCCCAAGACTACTCTTCCAGGTATGAATGCACGCTATGAAAATGGCGAACGCAGTTTGAAGTTCTTACGTAGCTATGCAGATGTACTGAAAACAGCCGGTTTGCATGATAAAAAGAAACAGGTTATAGATGAATTATTTACAAAAGTGAAGAGTAAAGATTTTTCTAAGAAGGAGAACTGGGAGTATCTCACACAGAAAATCAGTGGAGATGATGATGTGTTGTTTCAGAATTTGTTGAACAATAAAGCGGAATATGTGAAGAATGTGGGAGAGAATTCTGTGAATCAGTTTATAGCTGGAATTTATGCAGCGAAGTTATTGCCTTATGTATATGGAAGTACACCGTATGATGCAAAAGCGATGGCAGATATATTGATGGGATTGCATAAAGGAAATTTGCCGGATACTTTGGGTGTGTTTGGTTTGTATGATGTTGCAAAATTCAGAGGAGAGAAAAAGTATGATAAAATGCTTGATATCATGCGGAAGGGAATTCAGGGCTGTAAACAGGATTTTATGATGAATCTGGATATCACTTTGGGAGAGATAAAAGGTTTGTCTAATGCAGACCGCAAATTGTTAGTAGGATATTTAAGTGAACGTTCAAAAGGATTGCAGGCTCCATTGTCAAATTATTATGCACAAGTAATTAGGACTATAGAAAACAAAGAGGGTATTCCATTTGTGGATTTGAAATTTGATGATGCTTTGGTACAAGCCAAGAAGGAGGGTAAAATGTTGTTTTTGGACTGTTATACATCTTGGTGTGGTCCTTGTAAAATGATGAGTGAGCAAGTATTTCCTTTGAAAGTAGTGGGTGACTATTTTAAAAAACATTTTGTTGCTTTGAAAATAGATATGGAAAAGGGGGAAGGTCCTGCTTTGCAGAAACGTTTGGGTGTTGAAGCTTTCCCGACAATGTTTGTATTTGACGGTGATGGAAAGGATTTGCTTAAGCTACGTGGAGCACGGGATGTCGAGACATTTTTGAAGGAATTGAAAGAGGTGTGTGGAGAATAAATATTAACATTTTATATAACAACGCCGGCAGAATGCATACTTCTGTCGGCGTTTTATTTCTTTGTGATATGATTCTTTCGTGTTGAAATGGAATCATTGATTAATTTCTTTATATTTGTGCATGATGAAACGAATGAATTCTTTAAGAGTATGAAAATAGAGTGCTTTCAAGGCGATGATGAGAAACTTTATCAAAAGGTCGCTCGTCTGGTTATGGACCCTACAATATTGAAGGAAAACAATAACTATCCTTTTAAAACTTCTGAAAATTACAGATGGTTTGTAGCTTCGGCAAAAGGAAATGTGGTAGGTTTTATGCCGGTGGAGTTGAGAAATAATAGTATGATACTCAATAATTATTATGTATATGGGGGAAATGAGCAGGTGTTAGACAGCTTGATTAAGGCTGTTATACAAGCAAATGAAGAGGCATTGAATTTGGAGGCTGTTGTGTTGAGTCGTGATATAGATGTTTTCCAAAGGAATAATTTTGATATTATCAGAAGATGGAAATTGTATGTAAAGATGAAATGGCAGGACCAAAAGTAGAAAGATTGAATGTTTATGAACAAGTCCAGTTGCGATTGGCAAAAATATTCAGTTCTTTTGACAATGTGTACGTTTCCTTTTCAGGAGGGAAAGACAGTAGTGCTTTGTTGTTTTTATGTATAGAATTTATCCGTAAGTATTATCCTGGACGCAAGTTAGGGGTATTTCACATGGACTATGAGGTACAGTATAATGAAACTATTAAATATGTGGATCAAGTATTGGATTCTAATAGCGATATTTTAGAGGTATATCGGGTTTGTGTCCCTTTTAAGGTGGCGACTTGTACATCTATGTATCAGCGTTTTTGGCGTCCTTGGGACGACGAGTTGAGGGAATGTTGGGTGCGTGATATGCCGGCAAATTGCTTAACTTATCATGATTTCCCTTTTTTTAGTCGTTGTATGTGGGATTACGATTTTCAGCGCTCTTTTGCGAAATGGCTACACCAGAAAAAAAAAGCCAAACGTACTTGTTGTCTGGTGGGAATCAGGACTCAGGAGAGTCTGAATCGTTGGAGAACGTTAAATTATAAGAATTCGTTTCGTTATAGAGGGCTAAAATGGACTCTTAGAATCACTAAAGGTGTTTATAATGCTTACCCTATTTTCGATTGGCAGACTACAGATATTTGGGTGGCAAATGGAAAATTTCATTGGCCTTATAATCATTTATATGACTTGTATTATCAAGCCGGCGTGCCATTGGAAAAACAGCGAGTGGCAAGTCCTTTTATATCGGAAGCTAGGAGTAGCCTAAAACTTTATCGGGCAATAGATCCGGATATGTGGGGAAAGATGATCGATAGAGTGAATGGTGTGAATTTTACAGCTTTATATTCGCAGACATCTGCTGTCGGTTGGCGACAGCATGTAGTTTTACCCAAAGGATATACTTGGTCTGCTTATATGAAATTTTTATTGGATACCTTGCCTGAGAAAACTCGTCAAAATTATCAAAATAAGTTAGCTGTCAGCATGCTTTTTTGGAAAGAAAAGGGCGGTTGTCTTTCGGATGAAACCATTGAAAAGTTGCGAGCTGCAGGCATTCCTATTTTAGTGGGTGAGAAAAGTAATTATAAAACTACTAAAAAGCCTGTTCGTATGGAATATATGGATGATATTGATTTGCCTGAATTTAAGGAATTGCCGACCTTTAAACGTATATGTATCTGTATTTTAAAGAACGATCATACGTGTAAATATATGGGATTTGCCCCAACAAAAGAGGAAAAAGAGAGGCGTGAAAGAGTGATGCAAAAATATAAATTGTGAAATATGAACGAATATAAAAGTCCGGTTTATAATATAATAGCCGTACCGGTAGAAAAAGTGGTAGCTAATGATTATAATCCTAATATTATAGCCCCACCTGAGATGAAATTATTGGAGCTTTCAATTTGGGAAGATGGATATACCATGCCTTGTGTGTGTTATTACAGACCGGAAAAAGATGAGTATGAACTTGTTGATGGTTACCATCGATATTTGGTGTTGAAAACTTCAAGAAGAATTTATGAACGAGAAAAGGGGATGTTGCCGGTTGCGGTTATAGAAAAAGATATGTCTAATCGTATGGCTTCCACTATTCGTCATAATCGTGCACGCGGAACGCATAATGTGGAATTGATGAGCCATATTGTTTCGGAGTTGACGAAAGCAGGTATGTCGGATCAGTGGATATTGCGCAACATCGGAATGGATAAAGATGAGCTGTTACGTTTGAAACAGGTTTCCGGTTTAGCAGAGCTGTTTGCAGATAAAGATTTCAGTTTGTCTGATGAAGAATAGGGAATGGTTAGCTTGATATGTTACGTTAGTGATGATTTTATTGTATCTTTGCCATTAATATAATCTTATATCTAATGACAAAAAATACTACAACTTCTGTGGCAAAAGTATTGCCTGTCCTCTTCAGCTTTTTTGTGATGGGGTTTTGTGATGTGGTTGGAATATCAACTACATATGTGAAAATTGATTTTAACCTGAGTGAAACGGTTGCCGGTTTTATTCCTTCTATGGTGTTTTTCTGGTTTTTACTGTTATCAGTTCCGGTAGCATTGGGAATGAATCGAATTGGACGTAAACGTACCGTGCAAATCAGTAACTTGGTAACTATTATCGGTATGTTGATCCCTTTCTTTTCTTACAGTTTGGTGACTTGTATGGTGGCATTTGCGTTATTGGGAATAGGTAATACTATTCTGCAAGTATCACTGAATCCTTTGTTGACAAATGTTGTGTCGGGTAATTCTTTGACAAGTTCGCTTACTGCAGGTCAGGTAATCAAGGCGGTTTCGTCTTTTATGGGGCCGATTATTGCCGTGTTGGCCGTGAATGTTTGTGGAAATTGGCAGTATCTTTTCCCGATTTTTGCAGTCATTACTCTGCTCTCTTCGCTTTGGTTGATGATGGTTGCTATTCCGAAAGAAGAAATTGCAGTGGAAAAAGGTAGTTCAATGAAGGCTACGTTTGCTTTGTTGGGCGACAAATCTATTTTATTGTTGTTTGTCGGTATTCTTTGTGCTGTTGGTTTGGATGTTGGTATGAATACTTTAACTCCGAAATTGTTGATGGAACGTTGCAATATGATAGAAACAGATGCTAGTCTTGGTGCAAGTGTTTATTTCTTTTGCCGTACAGTTGGGGCGTTTATTGGAGCTTTTCTGTTGGCCAGACTTTCTGATGTGAAGTATTTGAGAGTGAATTTGTTGATTATGCTGGCATCTTTAGGCGCACTTTATTCTGCTCATTCTTCTATGTTGATATTAATCGGAGTCGGAGTATTTGCATTTACTTTGTCATGCGTGTTCTCAATCGTCTATTCTTTGGCTTTACGCTGCCATCCTGATAAAGCTAATGAAATTTCTGGTTTGATGATTACAGGTATTTTTGGTGGTGCAATCATTCCTCCTTTGATGGGATTTTTGACTGAAAAAATGGATTCGCAGATAGGTTCATTGCTTGTATTGGCAGTATGTGCCATTTATTTGATTTTCTGTTCTTATAGTTTTAAAGCACAAAAATAATAGCCTTATGTATAGATATGATAATCGTATAGTTATTACATTAGATGCTGGGGGAACTAATCTGGTATTTGGCGCTATGCAGGCCAATAAATTTATTGTAGAACCGATTACTTTGCCATCGCATGCAGATGATTTGGACCATTGTCTTTCAACAATGGTAAAGGGTTTTCAAATGATTATTGATCAGCTGAAAGAAAAACCGGTTGCTATTAGTTTTGCTTTTCCTGGCCCAGCAGATTATCCTCATGGTATTATTGGTGGATATTTGCCTAATTTCCCATCTTTCCGCGATGGAGTTGCATTAGGACCTTTTTTGGAGCATACTTTTGGAATCCCCGTTTTTATCAATAATGACGGTGATTTGTTTGCTTATGGCGAAGCTTTGGGTGGAGCTCTTCCAGATGTGAATGCCAAATTGGAAGCTTATGGAAGTTCTAAGCGTTATAAGAATTTAATTGGTTATACTTTTGGAACAGGTTTTGGAATAGGTGTTGTGGTGGATAATAGTTTGAATCGGGGTGATAATTCATGCGTAGAAACTTTCTGTCTTCCACATAAAAAAATGCCTGACATTATAGTGGAGGATGGAGTAGCTATCCGTGCTGTTAAACGAGTTTATGCAGAAGAATCAGGAGAGTTAAACCATCAATTTGAGCCTAAAGATTTATTTGAAATTGCAGAAGGTAGACTTCCGGGTAATGTCGAAGCTGCTAAACGTGCTTTTGCTGAATTTGGAGAAATAGCCGGTGACGCAATGGCAACAGCTGTGACTTTGACAGATGGATTGGTTGTTATTGGTGGTGGTATTACTGCTGCACACAAGTATATTATGCCCAGTCTATTGAAGGAAATGCGAGTTAAAATTCATACTTTGCAAGGAGATGAACTGAATCGTGTGCAGATGAAGGTGTATGATTTGGATGATGAGGAGGAATTTAAAGCTTTTGCTAAGGGTGAGCAACGTGCTTTGAAGGTTTATGGTACAGAACATTTTGTGACATATGATCCGCAAAAAAGAGTTGGAGTGATGATATCAAAATTAGGTGCCAATCAGGCAATCTCTGTTGGTGCTTATGCGTTTGCTTTGAGGCAGTTGGATGTTCAAGAAAATAGTAAGTAAATGAGTATGTATCCGTTGAAATTTAAACCTATATTAAAGTCTACAATTTGGGGAGGAGAGAGAATTATTCCGTATAAACAGCTTGTTGATACGCAGAAGCAAGTGGGGGAGAGTTGGGAACTATCTGGTGTGAAAGGGAATGAATCTGTTGTTGTTAATGGTAAATATGCTGGATTGACTCTTCCGGATTTGATTGCTCAAGAGGGGGCGAATTTATTGGGTGTGAAGAATTATGAACGTTTTGGTCAGGAATTCCCTTTGTTGATAAAGTTTATCGATGCCCGGCAGGATTTGTCTATTCAAGTGCATCCCAATGATAAATTGGCTTGGGAACGCCACCAATCTAAGGGTAAAACTGAAATGTGGTATGTTGTGTCTGCAGATGAGGGGGCTCACTTGCGTTCAGGATTTGCAAAGCAGGTGACTCCGGCAGAGTATGAAGCGAGTGTGAACGATGATACGATTACTGATTTGCTGACAGATTATCTTATTCAGCCTGGTGATGTGTTCTTTTTGCCGGCAGGCCGTGTGCATAGTATAGGCGCTGGAGCATTTATAGCAGAGATTCAGCAAACGTCGGATATAACTTATCGGATTTATGACTTTAAACGTCGGGATGCAAATGGGAATACTCGGGAATTGCATACTGAACTTGCAAAAGAAGCTATAGATTATACTGTAGAATCCGATTATCGCACTCATTATATTGCTAGAGAGAATCAAGAGGTTGAGTTGGTAAGTTGTCCTTATTTTACGACATCTCTTTATGAATTGACTCAAGAGTTTACATTGGATTATTCTGCACTGGATTCTTTTGTTGTACTGATATGTATGTCTGGTCAGGCAACATTTATGACTGATAGTGGAGATGAGTTTGTAATGCATCAAGGTGAAACGGTATTATTGCCGGCTACAGCCCAATGGCTGCGTATCCGTCCGGTAGGTAAGTGTAACTTGTTGACTAGTTGTGTAAAATAAAGAGATTGCATTTAGGTGTTTGTAAGATTGTAAATTTTAATTTATATTAGCAGTAGTATTAAATATATATGAAGAAAGTCAATTTTATTTTATTGGTAGCACTGGGCTTTTTATTGGGCGGGTGTGCTAAGGAGCCGAATCAGGCCGTGAATATAATTCCGCAACCACAACAGTTAGAAGTTGTTGATGGCGGTTTTTCTTTAACTCCGAAAACTGTAATCAATGTAGTAAAGGGTGCAGATGATTTGCAGCCGGCGTGTACTTTTTTGAGCAAGTTGGTTGAAAAATCGTTAGGTAGTGCATTGGAAATCAAAAGTGGTGAAGTAAAAAAGGATGCAGTGAACATCATCGTTGATTCCTCTATGAAAACAGATGCCTATGAATTGATCGTAACAGATAAGTCTGTTGATGTTAAGGGCGGAAGTTCAAAAGCGGTTTTTTATGCTCTTCAAAGCTTGCGACAGATGATGCCTGTAGGAATTGAAAAAGGTGAGCAAATGAGTAAGATTCGTATTCAGAATGTGAAAATTCAAGATGAACCGCGCTTTGCTTATAGAGGAGGTATGTTGGATGTATGTCGGCATTTTTTTACAGTAGAAGAGGTGAAAAATTATATTGATATTCTTGCTTTGCATAAATTGAGTGTTTTTCACTGGCATTTGACAGAAGACCAAGGATGGCGTATTGAGATAAAAAAATATCCGGAATTGACACAGGTTGGTAGTGTGCGTAAACAAACCGTTATTGGGAAGAATACGGGGAAGTATGACGGGAAACCATATGGCCCTTATTTCTTTACTCAAGATCAGATTAAAGAAATTATTCAATATGCAGCCGATAGGTATATTACAATTATTCCTGAAATAGAATTGCCGGGACATGCATTGGCAGCTTTGGCAACATATCCAGAATTGGGATGTACTGGTGGACCTTATGAAGTGTGTCAAATGTGGGGTGTTTTCCCGCAGGTATTTTGTGCCGGTAATGAAAAGACATTCGAGTTTTTGGAAAATGTATTGACGGAAGTTGCAGAGCTATTCCCTTCTGATATTATTCATATTGGAGGAGATGAATGTCCGAAAGACGCTTGGAAGAAATGTAAAAAGTGCCAGAAGCGCATTAAGAAAGAAAATTTGAAAAACGAAGAGGAGTTACAAAGTTATGTAATTCATCGTATTGAAGCATTTTTGAAGACAAAAGGTAAAAAAATCATTGGTTGGGATGAAATTTTAGAGGGAGGGGTATCTCCGACAGCAACCGTGATGTCTTGGAGAGGTAAAAATGGTGGCATTACGGCTGCGCAGAAAGGTAATAATGTTGTAATGACTCCGAATGATTATGTCTATTTTGACTATTATCAATCAAAAGACATCAAAAATGAGCCATTTAGTATTGGTGGTTTTGTTGATGTAGCTAAAGTATATAGTTTGGATCCAACAGAAGGCTTAACGCCAGAACAAGGGGAAAAGGTAATAGGCGTGCAGGCTAACCTTTGGACTGAATATATTTCAACTTTTAGTCATGCTGAATATATGTTGTTACCTAGATTGGCTGCATTGTCAGAAGTGGGATGGACTGCTTTAGATAAAAAAGATTATACTAATTTCTTGGAACGGGCAAGATTACTGACTCAGCGTTATGAAGCATTGGGATATAATTATGCAAAACATATTATGCAGGATTCTATAGTAGAAACTAATAAAACTGCGAATTAATAAGCATAGCGATAATTTATATATCACTTATCCGTATAAATGGTGCATTTATGAAAAGGTATATTTTTAGCTTTATTATTAGCATGTATATCGGGTGTGGGCTTTTAGTAGCCCAACCCGTTTCATCATTATTCCAACCTCTTAGTTGGGAACAGGCGAGTATGCTGGCTGCTAGAGAAAATAAATTGGTGATGGTACAGGTTGGTAATGTAGGTAAAGAAGTTAATCAACGGATAAGAAAGGATGAGGAATTGCTAAATTATCTTTTGCGAAATGTGATAGCAATTCATGTTGATATGGAAACACCGCAGGGGCGAGCGTTTGAACCTCGGTTAATGCTATATTCATATCCTGCGTATGCATTTTTTATGCCTTATGGTGACTTGGTTGGAATTGTTGCACTAGGCGAAGTGAAGGTACATCCAGAGCGATTGCTGGAAGTATTAGATGAAGCAAAGGAATTGGCTAGAGTAAAAAAAAGGAATAGCCGATCTTTGAAATTTGTTGATATAAACCTAGAAGGAGCAAAAGCATGGGCTGCGAAAGAAGGTAAGAATATTTTTATCAATATTGCAAACGATACGGTACAGGCATCTTTATTGATGGATAAAAATGTATTCACACTAAATCCAATAGCTGATTATTATAATCAGCATTTTATCAATTTGCGTATGGATGCTTCTTTTGCATTGGAGTTAATGCAAAAATATTGTATTAAAGAGATTCCTGCGTATCTTTATTTGAATAAAGATGGAAAATTACTTTTTCATGAAGAAGGTATTTGCTCATCTGAAGTTTTCTTGAAATATGGAGAGGAAGCATTAAAAAAATCTCAAGGTATTTCTTTGCAGGATTTAAGTGACGTAGAGATGTTGGAACAAGCAAAGAATGAGGGTAAATTTATTTTTATCGATTATTATGTAGAAGGGAGAGTTCATCAAGAATTAGTGAAAAAAGTGTTTGCAGATCCAGAGGTCGTTGATTTTTTTGCCGGGCATTTTATTAATGTTTCTCGAGTAAATGATAACGCATGTCTGGTTTTTGCAGATGGTAATGGGCGAGAGTTGCATAGGGTTTTAGAAGTGAAAGATGCTGCAGATTTATTGAACGAAGCGAGAAAAGTGATATCTGGTAGGGGGTTAGCAGGATTGTCGGCTCGTTATAGCCAGGGGGATTGTTCTGCAACTACTTTAGAAGAATATATTGTAGCATTAGCTCGTGCTGGTTATATTCAGGCAGCTTCACAGATGACAATGCAATATTTGAATACAATGGACCCTGCTTGTTTGGAAGAAAAAAGATATTGGGATTTTTTTTATAAATATGGGGTAAATGTAGAGCCATCATTTTTTGATTACGTGTTATCCAATCGGGATAAATTGACAGGATTATATGGGAAAGAAACTGTTCAAAATAAGATTTCTGAATTATGGATTGCTGGTGCAGAAGGTTTTGTAAAGGATAATCAGTTTGATGAGGAGGGATTTAAGCTATATATCAAGCGATTGAAAAAAGAAAAAGTAGAAGGGTGGCAATCAATTGTCCGTAATGCTCGAATGAATGCTGCAGAGAAATTGGGAGATTGGAAGACCTATATTAATTTGGCAGAAGAGAAGTGGAATGAAGAAAAAATAGGTGATTCAGAACTTTATAGTTGGGCCTTAAAAATTAAAAATCATTGCATGGATGGTAATATCCGTTATAAAATGGCTCAATGGTTGGCTCAAAGGGTAATCGATATCGACAAGAAGGAAAAACTCACTGGTAAAATCGATTTGACTTCTTATCGTGGATTCTTTGAACAACTCTCAAATGATCTATTGAAAGAGTAGTACAATCTTATTATTTTAATCTTTTTTCGAGTATATACATTTCATCTCGAAGACGGGCGGCTTCCAAAAAGTCTAACTCTTTTGCGGCTTTTTGCATGGCAGCTTTTGTCTTTTTTAGCATTTTCTCAATTTCAGGCTTGCTCATATAGTCTATAACAGGATCTGCAACGATTTGTTGGTGCTCCTCTTCTATATAGAATTTGTTTGTATTCTGAGTTAAGACTGTATCTGTGTTTTTTTTGATTTGCTGGGGGATGATATGATGCTCTTCATTATATTTTAATTGTTTTTCTCGTCTATAATTTGTTGCATCAATAGTTTCTTGCATAGAACGAGTTATTTGGTCTGCATACATTATAACTTTGCCGTTGACATTACGTGCTGCTCGTCCGGCTGTCTGTGTTAGTGAGCGTGTTGAACGTAAGAAACCTTCTTTATCTGCATCTAGAATTGCGACTAGTGACACTTCCGGAAGGTCTAGACCTTCACGTAATAAGTTTACGCCTACTAGTACATCTATGACTCCTTTGCGTAGATTTTCTAAAATTTTTACTCGTTCCAAGGTATCTACATCAGAGTGTATATATTGGCAAAGTACACCAATTCGGTCTAGATATTTGCTGAGTTCTTCAGCCATTTTCTTTGTCAGAGTTGTAACGAGAATGCGCTCTTTCCGTGCAATTCGTTTGTGAATTTCATTAACAAGATGGTCTATCTGGTTTTGTGTCGGAACAATTTCAATAAAAGGGTCTGGTATCCCTGTTGGTCTGATTAATTGTTCCACAATGATTCCTTCACTTTTCTCTAGTTCATAATCAGCCGGAGTTGCACTGATATAGATTGTTTGCCCCGTTTTTTCTTCAAATTCGTCAAATGTCAATGGGCGGTTGTCAAATGCTGCAGGTAAACGAAAACCATATTCCACTAATGTGGATTTGCGTGCATGGTCTCCGCCATACATAGCCCTGATTTGAGGAAGTGTTACATGCGATTCATCAATGACCATTAGAAAATCATCAGGGAAATAATCTAATAGGCAAAAAGGACGAACCCCGGCTTTGCGACCGTCAAAATAGCGGGAGTAATTCTCAATACCAGGGCAATACCCTAATTCCCGAATCATTTCTATATCGTATTTAACTCGTTCTTCTAAGCGTTTGGCTTCTAAAAATTTTCCGTGATCTTTTAAAAATAACAGTTGATCTTCTAAGTCTTTATTGATTTCGATTAATGCATGAGCTATCGTATCCTTGTCTGTGACAAAAAGGTTTGCTGGATATATATCCAATTCATCTTGAGTGCCGAGTATTTCACGAGTTATGGGATTGAACGAGGATATTCGGTCTATTGTGTCATCCCAAAATTCGATGCGATAGGCTACTCCGTCATAAGTTTCGATTGCAGGAAAAATGTCGACAGTTTCACCTTTGGCGCGGAAGCAGCCTCGCTTGAATTCTATTTCGTTATTCGTGTATAAAGCGTCTACCAGACGGCGCAATAAGAGATTACGATTGATTGTCATCCCTTGTTTTAGGTGAGTGACATTTGTACCGAATGCTCTGGGGTCTGCCATACCATATAAACATGAAACAGAGGAAACTACGATTATATCCCTTCTGCCGGAAAGCAAGGATGCTGTAGTGCGCAAACGTAATTTATCTATTTCATCATTGATGGCTAAATCTTTTTCTATATAGGTATCCGTTGTCGGTAGATAAGCTTCCGGTTGATAATAATCATAATATGATACAAAATATTCTACCGCATTATTCGGGAAAAATGATTTGAATTCGCCAAATAATTGAGCGGCCAATGTCTTATTATGGCTTAATATCAAGGTAGGACGTTCTACTTGATTAATGACATTGGCAATTGTAAAAGTTTTTCCCGAACCGGTAACTCCTAGTAATACTTGGGCTTTGCGATTATCTACAACTCCTTGCACCAATTGTTCTATCGCTTCCGGTTGGTCGCCTGTTGGCTTATATTCCGAAGTCAGACTAAAATGCATGGCTAATTTAAGTATTTGCCTAGAAGATTGACTAACTCTAAGCGGTGTATGGGTTTTTGTAGATAGGCATCAAATTCTTCTGCTGCAATTTGGTCAGAATAGGAGTGGGCTGTCTGTGCGATGACAATTGTTGTTGGAAACTCTTTCCTGATTAAGTGAAGCGCTTCAATCCCATCCATATCGGGCATACTGATATCCATCAGTACGACCCGGATTTCTGGGTGATTATTTAAAATCTGGAGCACTTCTGTCCCGTTAACTGCACGGATTAATTGTATGTTTGTGCGTTTTAGCAATGCCGACAATACAGCATAATTGTCGTCCAAGTCTTCGGCGATTAATATTGTTTTTGTCGACCAATCAGGGAGTTGAACAGGAATTGCCACAATAAGTAAATTAAAGTTTACTCATAAATTTAACAGGATTAATGACGAAACGATCATGTATGGCATGTCCGATTTGTCCTTTTTCATCCCACGCATCAATTTCAAAACGGATACGTCGACCGTCTACTTCAATCACAGTGGCTTTGCAAGTAACTTTTTGTCCTACTGCTGTTGCTTTGATATGCTGGGTGTTAATTTCTATTCCGACCGTGTCAGTGTCCGGCTCCAATAAACCTTCCAAGCTACGGATTGCCGTGTTTTCCATCAAAGCTACCATTGCCGGTGTTGCAAAAACTTCTAGTTTGCCGGAACCATATACAGCAGCTGTATCTTTGTGTTCGACAGTAATTTCTTGGGTAAATGTTGTTTTGCCTGCTTCTATCATAATATTGTTATTAAAATTCAGATGTAAAGTGGAAAATCAGTTTCTTATAATTTTCCTGTGCCATTTGTAGCATATATTGCGAGTCTGCCAAGAAAACATCCCGTCCCTCTTTGTCTTTTGCCATGTATTGTGATTTGTGCTTCTTAAAATCTTCCAACTCAGCATAATCTAAAGCTTCTATCCAACAAGCCTTGTATAGATTAATAGGTTCCCAACGGCAGGCTGCTGCATATTCGTGCAACAAACGGTATTCAATTACCTCAAATTGCAAAGCACCTACGGTACCGATAATTTTACGGTTGTTGAATTGGTTGACAAACAACTGGGCAACACCTTCGTCCATCAATTGGTCAATGCCTTTTGCCAATTGTTTTGACTTCATAGGATCCGCATTTTCGATATATTTGAACAATTCAGGCGAAAAACTTGGAATTCCTTTGAAGTGTAATTTCTCACCTTCAGTTAGGGTGTCTCCAATTTTAAATGTTCCGGTATCGTGCAGACCGATAATATCTCCCGCCCAAGCCTCATTCATCAATAATTGATTTCTTGGACGCCATAAAAGCGGTAGGAGTGGAGAACTTCAATTGCTTGCCATTTCTTACGTGCAGATAATTCGTGTTTCGTTTGAAAATACCCGAACAGATTTTCACAAATGCAATACGGTCGCGGTGATTCGGATCCATATTGGCATGAATTTTAAATACAAATCCTGAGAATTTTTCTTCATCAGGTTTGACAATTCGTTCTTCTGTTTCTCGTGGAAGTGGTGATGGAGCAATTTCAATGAAACAATCCAACAATTCTCGGATTCCGAAATTGTTGAGGGCAGAGCCAAAAAATACAGGTGCTACGTGCGCTTCCAGATATTCTTCGCGGTCTAATCCGGGATACACTTCTCTTACGAGCTCTAGGTCTTCTCTTAATTTGGCTGCAGCTCTTTCTCCGATATGTTTGTCCAATTCTTCAGAATCGGTATCAGTAATCTCAATACCTTCAGGTATATTTTGAATATTGGGGCTATATAAGCATAGATTTTGACGGTGCAGGTTATAGATACCCTTGAATGTATCTCCGCTACCGATGGGCCAGCTTAACGGATTCACCTTGATTTGCAGTTCTTTCTCAACGTCATCCAAAATATCAAAAGGATCGTTGGATGGTCGGTCTAATTTATTGATAAACACAATTACAGGAGTCTTGCGCATGCGGCAGACCTGCATTAATTTACGAGTCTGTGTTTCCACACCTTTAGCTGCGTCAATGACAATGATTACACTATCACAAGCCGTCAGAGTGCGGAAAGTGTCTTCAGCAAAGTCCTGGTGACCCGGAGTATCCAGAATATTGATTTTGATATCTTTATATTCAAAACCCATAACGGAAGTTGCGACAGAGATTCCTCTTTGACGCTCAATTTCCATAAAGTCGGAAGTGGCAGTCTTCTTGATTTTATTTGATTTAACGGCTCCAGCAACGTGGATAGCTCCACCAAAAAGCAACAGTTTCTCTGTCAACGTAGTCTTACCGGCGTCCGGGTGACTGATAATGCCAAATGTACGGCGGCGTAATATTTCTTCTCTGTATCCCATAAATTCGATTTTCAGTAGGCAAAGGTACTACATTAAAGGTAAAAGGTAAAAAGTTAGAAGTAAAAAGTTGTAAAGTGTGAATCAACTAAACAAAAAATGCTTACCTTCGTTATATTGAATGAACATACAAATTTTATAGAGGAATATTATGCAAATAGTTTACACATCCACCAATTTTAAAGGAGCAGTTTTACGAGCCATTTTGGCAATTATTTTCGGTAGCGTATTGATTGTATGGCCTGAAAAGGCTTTGGTGTATATTGTAATGGCTATCGGTGTCGTTTTTTTGATGACAGGTATTGCTGCTTTTATCGTATCCAGCAAACATCGTGGCGATAGCAACAAAGGCATGTTGCCGGTGACCGGAGTAGGGAGTATGGTTTTAGGAGTAATACTTATCTGTATACCGCTCACTTTCGCAGCCGTATTGGTATTTATGCTTGGGTTGATGCTTGTTATAGCAGCCATAGGTCAGTTTTTCACCTTATCTTTAGCCCGTCAGATGGGGTCGGTATCCGGAATCAGTTATCTTTTCCCGATATTGATTCTGGTGGCAGGAATTATTATTCTTTTCAATCCTTTTGAAACTGTGGCAGGCATTTCCAAAGGTGCTTCCATCCTTTTTGGTATCATGGCGATTTTCTATGGTGTGACTAATTTATGGAACAACTATTTATTATATAAATATCGTCGTTCCAACGAGACCGAAGAAAAAATACAAAAAATGGACCATTCAGATGGACAGGATATCGTAGATGCAGACTATGAGGAGGTCAAGTAAGAGGTCGTATGTTTGCAGCTGTATTTAAGCAAAGAATTTTCTGTCGCTGAAAATTGTCAAACAAAAAAGACACAAATCGTTGTAGTTTTTATTAAGCTACAACGATTTTCTATATTTATGCTTACTCCATTCTCAATTCCACAAAAAATTCCGGGCGGTGATAATCCGGTTTTTCTGTAGCGATGGGGGCGAAGGTTATGTAATGCGGTTTGGTGAGTTTGTCGCCGCATTTGTAGAAATTGCCTTTTGCTGTAACGCCTTTCCAGGAGTCCAAATGGTGCTTGAACAGGGCACTTGCCGGGATTACAACCAATAGCTCCCAAGGGGCGGTCATACTTGTTTCTTCAAAGTTTGTGCTGCCTAATGAAGCATATCTCTTGATACTTGAAATGATTTCTTCTGTGGCATATTCTGCTTGTATGCGGGACTGTCGGAAACCTAACATCATCACTCCGATGCACGAGAATTCAAAATTATAGTAGCCCGTATTGTCCAGCGAAAGGAAAAATTCTACGCACGAATCCGTGCATACCTTTGAATTGCTTTCTGTCATTCGGGCTGCTGCAGTTTCTTCGTCTACGATGAAACGTATAAATAAATCCTTCCCGTTGTGGGCAATTTGAAAAGCCACCTGAGGGTGGTACGGGAATTGTTCTTTCCAATTGAGATATGCGAGGGGATGGGTTTCCTCCATTGCCAAAATGGCCTTGCATTTGTCCGGAGCTGTGGCGTCCAGTGAGGGGTTTAATTGTTACCATAAGCAATAAATTAGGGATTACCTGACCATTCAGATAATCCCTGTGATTCTTTTTATAATATTGTAGATTGTCCGGTTGGTTATTTACGGATTTTGTAACCTGCTACACCATAGTACAGGATGAATAGGAAGCAGGGCAATGCCAACCAGTAAGCCTGCTGCGGTGTAGTAGCATCTTTCAAGAAACCGAATACGGTTGGTATCACTGCACCTCCGGCAATCGCCATTGTCAACAGTCCGGCTCCGGCTTTGGTGAATTTACCGAGGTCTGCCATAGCAAGCGGCCACAATGCCGGCCACATCAATGAGCATCCCAATGCCATCAAGAAGATAGCCCAGATAGATATTTCTGCCGGCATGAGCACGATAGCCAACGAACCGAGCACTCCGATCCAGGCACAGATACGCATAGCCATATCCTGGCTCATGTATTTCGGGATAAAGATAATACCGCAGATGTAGCCGATTACCATACCGATACTGGGAATCCATGCATACAAATCAGGGTTTGCCAATTGCAGTGATTTGGCATAGTCAACGGCAGTACTCAATGACAAGGTTTCCACTCCTACATAGATGAACAGAGTCAAGGCTCCCAATACCAGGTGAGGGAATTGCCAGATAGACGTTTTCTTGGCAGCATACGGACAGTCTGCTGCACTTGATTCATCTTCGCCGGCTGCAGTTACTTCCGGCAGCGGTGCCAATAACGAAATAACACCTAAGCCCAAGAATACGGCGATGATGATATAGAAAGGTACATACAAGTCTGCAATCTGTACATTGTCAGGATTTGCTACAACCATGGCAAAAAACAGTGGTGCCACCGGCCAGGCCAGTTTGTTGCAGATACCCATCATACTGATTCGTTTGGCAGCACTTTCAAGCGGGCCTAAGATTGTGATATACGGGTTGACAGATGCTTGTAGATAAGCATTGGCAGCTCCGCTGACAAATGATGCAAGCAGGAACAACGGGAAACTGTTCTGTTTTGCCGAGAATACAAATAAAACGAATGCTGCTGCAAAAATTAAAAATGAAAGCGCCATTGTTTTTTTGTATCCGATAACGGAGATTGTCTTGGCAGCCGGATATCCGAAGATGATAAACGGCAGGAAGGTTGCTGCCAGCAACAGATAGGCCACACCGGATGATAGCGACAAACTTGTTTGTAATACTGGAATAAGGAATGAATTGATACCCAGGGCAAAACCTAAGGAAAAAAACATCATTCCGACGAATGCTAACGGAAGAGCATAATTGGTTTTGTTTTGTGACATAATAGTATAATTAGTTATATGATTGCACACGTTTACGGCAGGTAAAGGTATGAAAAATTTTAAAAAGTAAAAGGCTAAAAGTTTACTTTTAGCCTTTTACTTGATGTTTAAATATCTGTCGATATTATTTTGCTTTCGGTCTGAAGGTAATGTCTACAATATCTGCACCCTTCATCAAGGTCTTCAAGAATTTCTGTATATCCTTCGGAGTCATCTTGTTCAGGATATCTTCGTAATTCTTCGGATCCGTTGAATCTACACCATTGATATAGTAGTTTACAATAGCACTCAGCCAATAGCTATTGTGGTTCTTTGATTGTTCTCTGCCTTTCAGCATATTGCTGATTACTTTCTTCATTTCTTCTTGTGTCGGAGCTTCTTTTTGCAGTTTGTCCAATTCTGCATAAATCAACGATTTCAAGTGGTCAGCTTTGTCCGGGTCGCAGTCAAACTGCATAGTCAGGTTGTAGCTGCTGTACGGAATGCGTGAAGCGCTGCCGCTAACACCGACTCCATAAGTTCCACCTTCTTTCTCGCGGATGTTTTCAGTGTATCTCAAGTCAAGAATTCCCTGCAGTACGCTTAAACAGAAACTGTTGTGTAAGCTGTATTTCATCTCTTTAGAGAAGTTGGTGATTACAGTTGATTTCGGTACTTCCAGATCCAATTCGATGCTTCTTACAGTTTTGCCCTTCGGTCCTCTTACATTGTTGTCTCTCCATGTTTCTTTGCGGTATTCAGACTTGATGGAACCGATGTATTTTTCAACCAATGGCTTGATAGTTTCTTCTTCTACATTACCTACGATGAAGAAAATAAAGTCGCTTGCATCTTTGATACGGTCGCGGTATACTTTTTCAATCTGTTCCAAACTGATTCTGTTCAGATAATCTTCGTTATACAGGATGCTTCTTGGGTTGTAGTTGCTCATAATCATTTGAACAGAGTCCTGCATAATCTTCTGCGGTTTGCCCAATACCATTGGCAGAGTACTGCGGTTACGGTTCATGATAGATTCGAAAATCTCTTTGTCGAAACGTGGTTTTTCGAATTGCATGTAAACCAATTGCATCATGGTTTCAACGTCTTGTGGAGTAGATGCTCCTTGAACAGCTTCTGACAGAGAACTGATTTTCACATCACTACTTGCCATTTTTCCGGTCAGGATTTTGCCTAAAGTGATTGCATCAAAGTCGCCCAATCCGAAACCGCTTACAAAAGCAGCTGTGTTCTGTGCTGATACCAGCATGTCTGTGTCATACAAAGAAGTACCGCCCTTACTATAAGAAGTCAATGTTACATTGTCTTTTTCATAATCTGCTTTGCGGAATACAACCTTTGCTCCGTTATCCAATACCCATTCAACTGCGCTGAACTGAGGAAGTTCGGTTGTTTTTACAATTTTACCGCCTTTCAATTCTTCGCTGATAAGTTCTGCTTCGCTGACAGCATCTTTGTATGCTTCTACGTTAGACTGTTTTACTTTAGCGATGATAGCTTCACATTCTTCTTTAGTCAAATGTTTTACACCTTCCGATGCACCGCTGATGATGATTGTCTGGTTTTTGTTAACGTTCCATTCCTTTGCTTTTGCATTGACTTCCTCAACAGTAATTGTTGGGATTAATTTGGTTACGTAGTTGTAATAATAGTCAATGTCAACAATCGGTTCATCGTTCAGGAAGTGTTCCTGCATTTCGCTGATATAGCTTTCATTGTTAGTCTTGTCTTTGTCTTTATAAGCAGACTCCATGCCGACTAACATATTTGTTTTAACGCGTTCCAATTCGCTTTCAGTAAATCCGTAGCGGAGGATTTTTTCGTTTTCCAACAGAATGGTTTCAAAAGCGATTGCTTCTTCATTCGGTTTGGCAGAGGTAGAGATTCCGTATGCCTCATATCCTTTGGCTAAACCGCTGTAACCGATACTACCGCCAAGGAAAGGAGGATTTGCCTGGTGCATTAATTCGCTGATACGGTTGCTTGCCATTGCGTTATAGAAAGATGTGATGATATTGTCTTTCAAATAAGCATGAGTATTTTTTTCTGCAGCCTTAGTTCCCGGGAACATGGTGATGAACTGGATAGATGAACCCTGAGCTTCCTTGTCTGTTGCTACGCCGAAATAAAGTTCGTCGTGTTCCGGAATTTCGTAAAATGGACGGGGAGTCGGATTCTCGATAGCCGGTACATCAGAAAGGATAGCTTTCACTCTTTCTTCCATTTTCTTCACGTCAAAATCTCCTACGATAGCGATAGCTTCAAGGTCTGTGCGATACCATTTGTGATAGAAGTCGCGGATAGTCTGAGGCTTGAAGTTTTTGATAACGTCCAAAGAACCGATAACGTCGCGTTCTGCATATTTAGAACCTTTGTACAGAATCGGCATCATCTGTGCGCGGATACGGAAAGATGCATCGCGGCGGGTTCTCCATTCTTCAGAAATAACACCTCTTTCTGCGTCGATTTCATCCTCTTCCAATGAAAGATAGTATGACCAGTCGTGCAGAATCAGCAAGCAGGTATCCAGCAGTTTTTCATTGTTTGTCGGGATAGAGCTTAAGTTGTACACGGTTTCGTTCTGTGTGGTATAGGCATTGATTTCACGTCCGAATGCAACACCGTATCTTTCCAGGGTTGTAATGATTCCTTTGCCCGGGAAGTTTTTGGTGCCTTGGAATGCCATGTGCTCCAGAAAGTGTGCCAGACCGTCCTGTTCCGGCTCTTCCAACAATGCTCCGGCATTGCGGATGATGTAGAAACTTGCCCGTCCTTTGGGCTCTTCGTTGTGGCGAAGATAATAGGTGATTCCGTTTGGCAATTTACCGATAACGGTATTCGGATCCTTTGGAAGAGGGTCCTGTAGATTTGCTTGCGCAAAAATCCCCTGGCTTAAAAATAAGCAGAAGAGAATTGTTAATAATGAGATCTTTTTCATACTTGAAATTTTTATGTCTTTGCAACAAAAGTAGATTTAATTGCGAATAAATGTAAGTAAAATAGGGCATTTAACTAAAATTTAATGGCTTTTGAGGCCGTTTTTGTTTGAATGATGCAAACGTGTGAATTTTTTTAACAAAGTCTGCTAGGCTTACTTTTAATTCTATTAAAATATGGAGGAATAAGGAATGGAAAATGATGTTTTGAAAGAGTGGATGCAACTGATTTTAATGATTGCAGGTTTGGGAATCGCTTATTGGGCGTTAAGAAAATGGGGATTGTTCATCTTGAAGAAGGTGGCGGTAAGAACCAGGAGCACCTGGGTGACTGTTTTGTATGAGCAAGGTGTTTTCGGTAAATTCTTTTCATTGTTACCGTCTGTTATTGTTTATACTTTGCTTTCATTCTTTGACTGGAAATATGAATTTGTCATCTACCGGGTGGTGGATATTTGGTTGGTGGTGGTCTGTCTTATGATTATTGTTTCGTTGTTGGATTCGGTGAACCGGATTTACGAGAGCTATCCGGTGTCAAAGGATCGGCCGCTTACTTTTTTCATACAGCTGATAAAAGTTTTCCTCTATTCGGTGACGGTGATTATCATTGTGAGTATCCTGGTGAATAAATCGCCGATGCACCTGATTGTCGGTTTGGGTGCATTTGCGGCGGTGGTATTGTTGATATTCAAAGATTCCATTTTGGGATTTGTTGCCGGGATACAGTTGACTGCCAACAATATGATTCGTATCGGCGATTGGATTCAGATGGACAAGAACCATGCCGATGGTACGGTGATGGAGGTCAATCTCTACACGGTGAAAGTGCAGAATTGGGATATGACGATTTCTACGATTCCGACATATCAGCTGGTGTCCGATTCGTTTACGAACTGGCGGGGCATGGAGGAATCGGATGGAAGGCGCATCATGCGCAGTATTAATATAGATATGCATTCTGTCCGTTTTCTTTCGCGCGAAGAATTGCAAAAATATGCCTCCTCGCAGTTCTTGAAAGATTATATCGGTGGAATGCTCCGGCATCTGGATGATATCAACAAGAATAAGCAGACGGTGCTTGACGAACGGCAACTGACGAATATCGGTTTGTTCCGCTCCTATATGGAGGCTTGGTTGGAGGCCAATCCGGAAATTAATACAGATATGACCCACATGGTGCGTCAGTTACAACCCGGACCGACAGGCATGCCGGTGCAGATTTATTGCTTTTCCAAAAACAAGGAATGGGTGGCTTATGAAAAAATCCAATCGGATATTTTTGATCATGTGATGGCAGTCTTGCCGGAGTTCGGACTGACTGCGTTTGAATCTCTTTGGACCGATTCGTCTCTTGCTTAAATTGAATTTAAATCCATGACAAACAGTAGTCAAAGATAACAATCTGTTATCTTTGACTTATAGTTGTGTTATCTTTGATATATAGATGTCATATATTTGACAGGGAGGGAAGGGGGAGATGTATCGGTGGAAAGTAGGAGATGTGTGGATGAAAAAATGTAGAAAAATAATTGTTGATAAAATCTAAATGTAAAATATTTTGTAACTTTGCGGACATTAGGGAGAAAAGTTTTTGCGCCGGCAGGGCTTCAGTTACAACCAATTTTTTTTCTACTTTTCACACATCGACATACCTGTCGGCGCATTTGCTATACTTTTAGACATTGTAGGGATGATTTGTGCGCAATTACCATTTTTTATTGTAATTTTGAGGGCTAAATTGTGAATTTATGCCAAATAACAGGTCAAAGAGGTGGGAACGCCTGAAATATAAATACAAATTGTCAGTCATTAATGAGACCTCATACGAAGAGGTATGGGGATTTCGTTTGTCACAGTTGCATGTCCTGATGTTTTTGAGCGCTTTGGGGGTTGTCGTTGTGGTGCTGACTATTTTATTGGTGGCATTCACCGGGTTGCGGGAGTTTATTCCGGGATATCCGGATGGAAATATGCGCCAGATGATTATGGCAAATGCCATCCGGGTGGATTCATTGGAGCAGGAAGTGTTGAAGCGCGATCGCTATATGCAGGCATTGCAGATGGTGATGAGCGGTGGGGATACAACGGCTTTCCAGCAGTTGCAGAAGGACTCTTTGCGGGCGGGGTACGACTCGCTGCAGTTCCGGCTGAGCGAAACGGAAAGTGCTTTTCGGGCAGAGATAGAAGAGCGGGAGCGTTTTAATCTGGGAGTCGGTTTGGAAAACCAGCCCAACCATGAATACTACCATTTCTTCCCGCCGGTAGAGGGAGTTGTCACCCAGCATTTGAACGAAAACGAGCGTCATTACGGGACGGATATTGTGGCGAAGGCAAATGCCAAAGTAGCGGCGGTGATGGACGGTGTGGTTGTTTTTACCGACTGGACGGTGAAGACCGGTTATGTGATTCAGATTCAGCATGCAAATGATTTTTTATCAGTATACAAGCATAATTCGACCTTGTTGAAAAAGCAAGGAGATCATGTACGTGCAGGCGAGGTGATTGCTATCGTCGGTAATACCGGCGAGGAGACCACCGGTCCGCATTTGCATTTTGAATTGTGGCGGGCCGGAAATCCGTTAAATCCGGAAGATTTTATTCAGTTTAAATAGGGATATGAAAAAAATTGCAATATTAGGTTCTACGGGGTCAATCGGAACGCAGACCCTGCAGGTGATTGAGGCGAATCCTGAGCGATTCAGAGCTGAGGTATTGACGGCCAATAATAATGCCCGGTTGTTAATCGAGCAGGCATTGAAGTTCAAGCCGGATAGTGTGGTGATAGCGAACGAAGCGAAATACAATCAGGTGAAAGAGGCGTTGCAGCACGAAGATATCAAGGTATATGCCGGAGCGGATGCCATTGCACAGGTGGTGACGCTGGCGAACGTGGATCTGGTGGTGACGGCGATGGTAGGCTATAGCGGCTTGATTCCGACCATAGAGGCTATCAAGGCGGGTAAAAATATAGCTCTTGCCAACAAGGAGACCCTGGTTGTGGCGGGCGAGTATATCACGCGTCTGGTGGAGAAACATAAGGTAGCCATATTGCCTGTGGATTCAGAACATTCGGCCATATTCCAGTGTTTGGCGGGCGAACGGCAGAGCAGGGTGGAAAAATTGATATTGACAGCTTCAGGCGGTCCTTTCCGCGGCAAGGACTACAATTTCTTGAAGACCGTGACTCCCGAAATGGCATTGAAGCATCCCAATTGGACCATGGGTGCAAAAGTGACTATCGATTCTGCTTCGTTGATGAACAAAGGGTTTGAGATGATGGAGGCCAGGGG